>OLGE01000843.1_pt1 | contig 33920 bp, 29 predicted proteins | sample 1605151 | NCBI WGS metagenome assembly OLGE01 (sample SAMEA3888912, study PRJEB22519) | human gut metagenome | biome: human gut; feature: human-associated habitat; material: faeces | place: Denmark | collected 2010
TAATTAACGTTAAAAAATACGCTCAAAGCTTGCTCAATTAGAGTAAAACAGGGCGTGCCAACCGTACAGGTTGAAATCGTAGTTATAGGCCTTGTAACTTATTGACTGAGCTTCTGCCCCTTCAGGGCATGCCAACCGTACAGATTGAAATCATAGTTATAGGCCTTGTAACTTATTGACTGAGCTTTTGGGCCTTCAGCCCGTACTTAAACCACTTGCGAAACTTGAGTAACTTCTATAACTTCTATACTTGCGAAACTTGAGTAACTTCTGAACTTGCTAAAGTTCTATAAGTGTATAAATACCTGAAAGCATGACAATAAGAAAAAAAGGCATATCGCAAGAAACAAAAGTAAATCACACGCAAACGATTACGTAGAAAATCTAATTTTAGACAAAATGGATTCATCCCTTTTTAACATATTTTTCGTATCTTTGCAGCCGAAAAGAAAGTGCTATCGATTGCACAAAAAATTTCATCGTATAAGTTCTCGACTGCGACCGCTATACTGGGATATTTAAAACAGACTACCATCAAAAATAACTAAAGAAAAAATCAGCGGCGCATAGACTTACAGTAGAAGTATGAGTAATATAAAACAGCTAAATAAGCACAAAAACAATAAAAATAAAAGTGAAATGAAACACAAAACACTTACATTCCGCTTCCTCGACATGAGCCGAGGTGGTTTCGCTCGCCTGTTTCTTCTCCTTTTACTCCCATGCCTCAGCGTCATTGGAGTGAAGGCTGATAGCAATGGGGGGGTAAAATTCAATTCTGCTGTCCGCTATTCGCAGTGGGCGATTAATTCAAGACTTCACGATTTCTATGGAAATCAAAAGAAGTTCGGTTTCGATTATTACGATAATAACGGAACTCCAACAAAAGGAGTTACTTGGTACAAACTTGACGGAAAGACTGAAGTTACTCGAACTTTCGACTATGTAGCAGGTCTTGTAGGTAAAGCTTCTCTTGAAGCAGCCGATTTCTATGAGAATTTCGACTGGTCAAAGCCTTGGTTCTATGCAGCACAAGGTTATGCTACTGGCACACCTTATGCTAATACGAAAATGACTCTTGACAACATGAATGCTGCCAAGATGTATTTTCCTATTCTTGCAGGAAAATTAAAATCTCAAAAGGCTACAACTGTTGCTAATACTGCGATAAATGCTGTCATCGAACACATGAAAACCTATAATTCAACTTATGTTATAGGTAGTGGGAAAAACGCTCTGAATAGCACCAATGCCAACGATGTTCAGAAGTCGATGTTTGGCGGATGGTTCCACAAATCTACAGAATATACAGACCAGATGTGGTGTGATGGTCAGTATATGGGACCGGCATTGCTTGCTCATATTATCAAGCATACAGGCAAGACAAATAATATTTCCGACAATGACAATGACTGGGATATTATTGCTAAGCAATTTTCTATCACATGGGCGCAGCTCTACGACAAAAATACAGGTTTGCTTTATCATGGTTTTACTGCAAATCCTGGTGATGATGCGTCTAAATCATGGGCTGGCATCAGCAAGGAAAAAGGAATCTATCACTCTGCATCCTTCTGGGGGCGTGCTAACGCTTGGTATTTCCTTGCATTGGTTGACATTCTTGAAGTAATGCCAACAGACAATACTTATTATGACACTTTCAAAGGTTATTTGACAAAACTTGCTGAAGGAATAAAGAAATATCAAGATGAAACTACAGGTTGCTGGTATCAAGTAATGGATAAGCTTCCTGCTTCACTTACTGGTAATTACCTTGAGGCATCTTGCTCTTCTATCTTTACTGCCGGCTATCTCAAGGCTATCCGCCTCGGACTTCTCGACAAGGCAACTTACGAGCCTATCGCAACGAAGGCATACGAGGGATTAGTAAATCAATTCATGATTTATGACAATACTGACAACAGTACGATTCAGCTGGTTCATAGCTGTACTTCTGCTGGTCTTGGAGGAAGCAGCAATCGTGCTGGAGATGATAATTATTACTTGACAGGTAAAGATGCTTGTGTTGTAACATCTTCTGATCCAAATAGTCAATATTATTATACCGAGGGCAAGGTTCTCGGTGGCTTCATCATGGCTGCTACTGAGTACGAGCGTGCTTATCAGAATCAGAACCAGGACAGCAAGCAGATTCTGTTTGCCAAGGACTTAGCTCCAAGCTATGACTTCACTACTACTGAAAGAGAACTCGATGCAACTGCTTATGGTGATGGTAACGTTTCTTATCAGTGGTATAAGGATGGGGAAGCCATCGCAAATGCCACAACTGCTACTTATACTCCAACTGTAACTGGAAAATATTATTGCGTTGCTACTGCTGATGGTAAGAGTGCTGGTGGCAATTCTATCCAGACAAGTACTACAACTGTTACTACTGCCAATACTGATAATGGTAGCACAGATAATAATGGTGGTAGTGAGAATGGAACGGCAACAGGAAATATTTTCTCCTATACTATCAAGGCATCAGAGGCTACTGCTAATACTCCATATACCGCAGAAGGTGGAACTGTAACATTAGGAGCAGCTAAAGTTGATGTTAATGGTTTCAAAAGTGATGGCGATTTAGGATCAACCAAATATATTTTAGTAAGTTTGGCTAATAATACGCTCAAGGAAGGTGATGTAATTACTATTGCAATAGAATGCACATCAAATAATGGCGGACTTTTAGCTTCTTCTAATAAACAAGACAAAACGATTTTAGCAGAAAATGTTGCTAAAGGTACTTATGAAATCAACTATACTGTAACTTCTGGGGATGTTCTGAATAGTAAGAACTCCTTCTATTTGTTCAGAAATGGTTCTTCGACATATATCAAGTCCATTACCATCACTCGTGCTGCCAAGAAATATACAGTTTCTGCTACAGCAGGAGCAGGTGGCTCTGTAACTATCAAGAATGGTTCAAGTGAAGTGACATCTGGTACAGAAGTAGAAGCAAACACTTCTCTTACATTCACCGCAACACCAAGCGAGGGATATGAGTTTGTAAACTGGACTGATGCAAGCAGCAAGGTCGTTAGCACAAATGCAACTTACACAACAACTGTAACTGCAGCGATTTCACTTACTGCCAACTTCAAGGCTAACACTACAGTTGATCCAACCAAAGGCGAGGTCATCTACGACTTGACAGGCTCTATTGGTACAACTACTGATGGAACAAACTGCACAATTGCTAATAATGTTATAACGTTTAGCAGCAACTTCAGTGCAAATGAAGGAAAGTACATCACTATCAAGCCAAAGAATGGTGGCTTCAAAGCAGGTGATGTGATTACGCTGAACGGCTATTGCGATAGCAAGAATCTTTCTGGTGTGATTATTTATTCTGATGTAAATGGTAGCAGCATCTTTAAGTCAAACATCTTGGCTACATTTGCTGCTGGTGGTTCTGAATTTACTTATACCATTGAAAAAGATTGCGATGCACTCTATTTGGGTCGCTACGGCGGTGGTACTACTCGCTTGACAAGTCTTCAGGTAAAGCGCCCTGCTTCATCTTCTAATAAGACACGACTGACAGCTTCTTTCGAGCGCAATGCTGATGTGGTGGTCAACACTACAAAAACTGTGACTTTGCCAGCTCTCACTGTTAAGGCAGGAGAGAAGATTCTTGCTGCAAATAAAGATTATAATGTAGTTTACAAGTCGAATGCAGAGGGTGTTGCTACACTGAATGGTAATACCATTACAATTAATAGCTTAGGTATCGCAACCATCACAGCAACTGTTACTCCAACAGATGCAAACACTTATGAAGGAACTACAGCCACTTATCAGTTGAGCGTAAAGGCCCCTTCTCCACTCAACGTTTCCGTAATGGATGTTACTATCAACACCACAAATGCAGAAGAAGAGCAGCCTGTTATCAAGGTTTATGGAGATAATGACAAACTCCTGAAGTTAGGTGAGGACTACACCTTGTCTTTTGCTGTTAGTGGAGATAATGTGACTGTTGATGAGACGACTGGAAAATTCTCAGTTACGAAAAATGCTGATAAAACAGCATTTATCAAGGGAACTTCCCTCATTACCGTTACTGCGACTCCAACATCATCACTTGGAAGCAATTATACTGTAGGTACTCTTCAGTTCTCTTACTCGGTATCAGAAGGTAAGATCAAGCCAGTTTTCTTGGATTCATTCAAGGATATCACCATCAATCTGCACCAAGATGACACAAGCAGAGAGATTATTGTTCCTCTGATTTACAATGGTGAAGATGTAAGCAGTTATTTCAAATACACTTACACCATTACACCTACAGGCAACACCTCAAGTGTAACAGGCAGTAAACTTAACTTCACACCAAGCACAGCAGGTACATATACTGTTACAGTAAGTGCAGCACCAGATCCTAATGGAACAAATGACTATAGTGATGTCTATGACTATCCTGAGCCTATTACATTCACTTTGAATGTGGACAGCAAGTATCAGACTATCAGTGTTGATCCTGACCCTAAAAACATTCAAATGTATGCAGGTACAACACATGATGCACCAGACTTGACAGTTCAAATTGTTGATAAAAAACAGACTCTTGGTGATACAGAATATCACGTAACCTGGTTCTCTACTTCTCCTGGTGTTGCTAAGGTAGATGCCACAACAGGAAAGATAGAAGCAGTCAGCGAAGGTACTGCAAATATCCGTGTTGTTGTCACTGATGAAAACTTAGAAAGCACCACAGCTTTAATTTCTGTAGAAGTTGACGACCGTGCCTTGTATCGCGTCAAGTCAAAGGGCGAGACTTATGGCAACCAAGCCAAGATGTGGAACCAGCATAGGACATTGGCAGTAACGCTCGGTGGATGGATGTTCCCTAACGACGGAAAACCAGACACAAATATTCTCGATCAGACAAAGGAAAATCCTGAAAAGCTATCCAACAGCTATCAGTGGGATACAGCATCATCTAAAGCCAAGTGGAAGTTGACAGGATTCGACTACTATGTATCAGGAAACAATAGTAAGAATGCACGTCAGGAGAATGGCTCCAACGCTCTCCCTGAGACAACAAATATCTATAGTGCAGACTTCAAAAAATATAAAGGAACCATCAAGGACAAGATGTTTAATGTTCCATGTTCTGGTTCATTCCTTGAGTTTGCTCCTTCTACCAATGGTACAGTGACTGTACACATTTTCCAGAATGGTGTGTTTGATCGTTCAGACAACAAGTATGTTTATCGTCCTCAGCGCCGTGTATTCGTTATGGATGAGGCAGGCAACTTTGTAAGTTCTAATGCCCACATTGAGAGTACCAATGGTAAGCCAACTGGTGGCATTCAGCCCGTAAAAACATACACTTGGGATTTAGATAGCAAAGAGTTGACTATAGACGTTGTGAGAAGTCACTTCAAGGGCATGCCTACAACATTTGACATGACAGCAGACGCATTTAAGAACAATGTTTACGAAAGTCTCCTCAGTACAGATCTTGTTCCTAATGCAGCTGCAGGCAAGGGAAATGGTTCTCTGGGCTGGTCAGTTCTCGCAGACTCCCCTGTCACCTATACCTTTAATGTAAAGGCTGGTAAGACCTACTATCTCTACAACTTCGGTTCGAAGATTGGCTTCTATGGCTTCTCATTCGATGAGGGTGAAACAAAGCCAACTGTTGATGAGGTAAATTATAATGCTGACGATGCGAATGCGAACAATGAAGTTGTAAAAACTCCTGATGGTCATGTGGCACAGGTGAAGATTGCACGTGAAATGGTAGCTAATCGTTGGACAACTTGCGTTCTTCCTTTCAGTCTCAACAGACAGCAGGTTGACGCAATCTTTGGTCCTGCTTATAGTGCAACTGCGAAGGAAGGTACTCAGATTCTCTACTTCGACCATGTTGAGGGCAGCAAGGCATACTTCGTACGTCATGCTTACAATACAATCGTTGCTGGTAAGCCATTCCTTATCAAGCCAACAAAGGATGTTAAGAGCATCAATACCGCAGATGTTACTGACTATCCATACGTAACCATCGAAAATACTGAACCAAATGGCTGGTGCGAGAGTAATGAATATGTTTGGACATCAAGTTACAACAAAATGAATATCGTTAAGAACGATTACTTCATCGGCGCTTCTGATGGTAACTTCAAAGCTTATGCCGCAGCTTCAGGAACCGTCAAAGGTTTCCGTGGCTTCCTGAAAGCCAAATTGCCAGCAGGTGCAAAACCAATGATGCTGAGCATCAGTACAAGTAGTATTACCGACGGCAACGAAGGCGAAACTACAGGCATCGAAGACTTGATTATCAATGCTGATGGTGAATTGATTCCTGCAAATTGCAGAGTATACAACATCAACGGACAGTTGGTTAGCGAGGATGCCAACACCTTCCAGTCACTGCCAAATGGTATCTATATTATTAATGGTAAGAAGTATATCAAATAAAAACATTTGAAGCAATGAATAAAAAAGAATATATACAGCCACAGATATTTTTTGTTCCACTACAGACAGAAAGTTTGCTGCAAACCATATCTGGTACCATGGGTAGCGATGGTAGTGGTAATCCTAATCCAGAATACCCAGGAATGGGAAAGCCAGGCACTGACACAGCCAAGGAGCACTTTAACGACTTTGATTCCTGGGATTCCTGGGATTAAGAACTACCAATAATAGAAACAAGAACAACGAGGGAGCAACCTAACAGGGTTCGCTCCCTTGTTTTTTGCAGTTGAAATTTGGGTAACATTCAAAAAATTCGTAACTTTGCCGCCTGAAAATAAGAACAACATGATATATCCAGATAATTTTGAACAAAAGATAGGATTCAACGAGATTCGAAACCTGTTGCGTGAGCGATGCCTCTCCACCCTGGGCAAGGAACAGGTGGAGAAGATGCACTTCAGCTCTGATGCCGACGAGGTGAACGAATGGCTGTTGCAGACCCGAGAGTTTCGCAGACTCATGGAGGAGGTGGAAGACTTCCCCCTGCAATACTTCTACGATGTGAGAGAGTCGATTGTACGCATCCGCGTGGAGAACACCCACTTGGAGGAAGACGAACTCTTCGACCTTCGCCGCTCGTTGAGCACCATCGACGGTATCGTAAAGATACTCAACCACAGCGATGACGACGAGGCCGAACAAGAAGACGGTTGGCGCAGAGAGAAGAAATATCCCTACCCTGCACTGCATCGCCTGTCGGCTGACGTCATGTCTTTCCCACAGTTGGTACAACGCATCGACCAGATACTCGACAAGTTTGGCAAGATACGCGACAACGCCACCCCCGAGTTGCTGCAGATACGCCGAGAGTTAGCAAAGACCGAGGGCAGCATCTCTCGCACGCTGTATGGCATACTGCGAGCAGCACAGAGCGAGGGAGTGGTAGAGAAAGATGTCACCCCTACCCTGCGCGACGGACGACTCGTCATCCCCGTCATCCCTACCCTCAAACGTAAGATAAAAGGTATCGTGCACGACGAGAGTGCCACGGGAAGAACTGTATTCATAGAGCCTACCGAGGTGGTGGAAGCCAACAACCGCGTGAGAGAGCTCGAAGGAGAGGAACGCAAGGAGATCATACGCATCCTCACCGACTTCACCAACAAGGTGCGACCCTTCTCGCGCGAGATATTGGACAGCTACCGATTCCTTGCCATCATCGACCTGATACAGGCCAAGGCGAAGCTTGCAGAAACCCAGCAAGCCATAGAGCCAGAGGTGGAAGCCCACCCACACGTAGACTGGACCAGAGCCATTCACCCCCTGCTCCGACTCTCGTTGGAGAAAAAAGGCGAGAAGGTGGTGCCACTCGACATCATGCTGACACAAGAGAAGCGCATCCTCATCATCTCAGGTCCTAACGCCGGAGGAAAGTCGGTATGTCTGAAGACCGTGGGACTACTGCAATACATGCTGCAGTGCGGACTGAGCATCCCTGTGAGCGAGCGTTCGAAGACGGGCGTGTTCCAGAACATCATGATCGACATAGGCGACGAACAGAGTCTGGAGAACGACCTGAGTACCTACTCCTCGCATCTGCTCAACATGAAGAATATGATGAAGGCTGCCAATGGCGACACCATCATCCTCATCGATGAGTTTGGTACAGGCACCGAACCTGGCATCGGCGGAGCTATCGCCGAGGCTGTGCTCGACCGCTTCTGCCAACAAGGTGCCTATGGAGTCATCACCACACACTATCAGAACCTGAAGCATTTTGCCGACAGTCATGAGGGCGTGGCTAATGGTGCCATGCTCTACGACCGCCACGAGATGAAAGCTCTCTTCCAGTTGGCTATAGGCAGACCGGGTTCTTCCTTCGCCATCGAGATAGCCCGCAAGATAGGTCTTCCCGAGGAGGTGATCAAGGAGGCCAGCGACATCGTAGGCTCCGAATACATACAGAGCGACAAGTATCTGCAGGACATCGTTCGTGACAAGCGATACTGGGAGAACAAGCGACAGAGCATACACCAGCGAGAGAAGGATATGGAAAAGACTATCTCGCGATACGAGAGCGACATCGAGGATATAGAGCGGAGCCGCAAACAGATACTCGCCAAAGCCAAACAACAGGCAGAGGAACTGCTGAAGGAGAGCAACAAAAAGATAGAGAACGCCATACGCGAGATACGCGAGAAGCAGGCTGAGAAGGAGGAGACCAAGCGCATACGTCAGGAGCTGGACGCCTTCAAGGAAGAGATGCAGGACATCGACACCAAGGAGAACGACGACAAGATAGCCCGCAAGATAGCACAGATACAGCAACGCAAGGAACGACATGCCAAGCGTAAAGCCGAAAAAACTCAGAACCAAGAGAAGGCTGCTGCGGCGCTGCGCAGTGCTGTCAACAAGACGCAGCAGGAAAACCGTCCTCTATCAGTAGGCGACACCGTACGCATCAAGGGGCTCTCCACCATAGGAATCATAGAGAGCATAGCGGGCGATATGGCTACTGCTGTCTTTGGAGGTATGCGTACCAAGATGCGCCTCAACCGTCTGGAACATGCTGTCGCCACCACCGAGACCGACAAGACAGAACAACGCAAGGAGAACTTGGGCTCGTATGGCATCAGTACCGAGACACGCAACACGATAGACAAGCATAAGACCAATTTCCACCAAGACCTCGACATCAGAGGTATGCGTGGCGATGAGGCGCTCAATGCCGTGCAGTATTTCATCGACGATGCCATCCTCGTGGGTATGCCCCGTGTGCGCATCCTCCATGGTAAGGGCAACGGCATCTTGCGACAGCTCATCCGTCAGTATCTGAGCAGTGTGCCCAATGTCACCCACTTTGCCGATGAGCATGTGCAGTTTGGCGGAGCAGGAATCACGGTCGTGGACTTTTAAAGGAATTTTTTCTTAACAGAAGTTAATAAAAGGAATATTTCTCGGAAAATATTTGGCAGGTTCAAAGGAAAGCAGTACTTTTGCACCCGCTTAAACGCAGAGACGGACAAGTCTCATACGACCAGCTCCCTCGGAATCCCCCAGGATGGGAACATAGCAAGGGTACTTGGTTGTAGCGGTGCGATATGAATCGCTTGTCCACCCGCCTCTTTAGCTCAGTTGGCCAGAGCACGTGATTTGTAATCTCGGGGTCGTTGGTTCGAATCCGACAAGAGGCTCAAAAAAGAGAACTTCATCTACAGAAGTTCTCTTTTTTTGTTTCCTACAGGTCTGTTTCTCCAAAAATATATAAAATTATCGCAGCATTGAACACTATATGCTAAAAATTGCTTACCTTTGCACGATAATACATAAATAAGACAATGATTAATGTACAGAATTTAGTTCAGACAAGGGCTTTCGCCCGCCAGGACGGAGCCATCTTAGGACTTGTATGGATAGTTAGTTTCGCATTCACCATGCTGGCAGTAAAGCCCGACCAGTCGTTCTTGGGACTGATAGGCAACCTGCTGCTGATCAGCACTCCCTTTGTAGTAGGCAAGCGCCTGAAGAGTTTCCGCGACTATGCCCTGGAGGGCACTATCTCTTTCCGCCGCGGCACCTTCTACTGTATGCAGACATTCTTCAATGCCACCCTGCTGCTCACCGTAGTACAGTTTCTGTGGTTCTCGTTCATGGACATGGGTCCTTTCATGGCCTTATTGGAGAGCACCTACCAGCCCGTGATGCAGGAAGTGTACCATCTGTCGGAGGCAGAGGCAAAGGCCACCATCGACACCATCCTCTCGATGAAGCCACTGGCATGGGCTTCCATGTTTATGATTACCGACCTCATCGTGGGTGTGGTACTCAGCCCAGTCATCGCAGCCATCATGGCACGACGCATAAGTATCAAGAACATCAATAACCAACAATAACACACCAAACAAATGGACATATCCGTTATCGTACCCCTATACAACGAGGAAGAATCGCTGCCCGAGCTCTTTGCCTGGATCAAGCGAGTGATGGAAGCCAACCACTTCAGCTACGAAGTCATCTTTGTCAACGACGGCTCTACCGACCACTCATGGCAAGTGATAGAACACTTGGCAGAGGAGGCCGACCAGGTGAAAGGCATCAAGTTCCGTCGCAATTACGGCAAGAGCCCCGCCCTGTACTGTGGATTCAAAGAGGCACAGGGAGATGTGGTCATCACCATGGACGCCGACCTGCAGGACTCTCCCGACGAGATACCTGAGCTCTACCGCATGATTACCCAGGAAGGCTACGACCTGGTATCGGGCTACAAGCAGAACCGCAAGGAGGGCGACCCTCTGTCGAAGACCATTCCTACCAAGCTCTTCAATGCCACAGCACGCAAGGTGAGCGGCATACACAACCTGCACGACTTCAACTGCGGACTGAAGGCTTACCGCCGCGACGTGGTGAAGAACATCGAGGTGTATGGCGAGATGCACCGCTACATCCCCTATCTGGCAAAGAATGCCGGTTTCGACAAGATAGGCGAAAAGCCTGTGCATCATCAGGCCCGCAAGTTCGGCAAGTCGAAGTTCATGGGCTGGAACCGTTTTGTCAACGGCTATCTGGATCTGATGACCCTCTGGTTCCTGAGCAACTTCGGCAAGAAACCTATGCACGTGTTCGGATTCTTGGGCAGCGTGGTGTTCTTCATCGGTTTCCTGTCACTGGTATGCCTCGGCATCGACAAGAGCATCGACCTCTATCATGGCGTGTATGGACACCTCATCACCGACTCGCCCTACTTCTTTATCGCCCTGACAGCCATGCTCTTAGGCAGCCAGCTGTTCCTGGCAGGATTCTTAGGCGACCTGTTGAGCCGACAGAACCCCAATCGTAACGACTATCAAATAGAAAAAGAGATAAGATGCGGAAAATAATCCCCATACTCATGATGACCCTTGGGCTGATGGCAGCTTGCAGCACGCTCGACTGTCCGCTCAACAACACCGTGTACACCAAGTACAAGCTGGCAGGCAACATAACAACCCTGACCGACACACTCACCATCTCGACCAACCGTATCGAGGGAACCGACAGTGTGCTGATCAACAAGGACGTGAATGTGGACAGTTTCATACTGCCCATGAGCTACTCGCTGTTGGAAGACAGCCTCTTCTTTGAGACTCGCAACGCAGACAACCGGCTGCTGCGCGACACCGTAACGGTGCAGAAGACCAACACACCACACTTTGAGTCGGTAGACTGCAAGCCATCCTTTTTTCATACCATCACCGGCGTGAAGACTACGCACAACAGCATAGACTCCATCGTCATCAACTGTAAAGAAGTAACTTATGATGAAACGAAGCCACACTTCTATATTTACTTTGGTCATCGCGATTAGCGCCCTGATGCTGCTGATGCCCGCACAGGCGACACATGCCCAGGGATCATCAGGCAAGAAGATAGCCGCCACCAACAAGGACACCATCCCACTGTTGAGAAACGTGGCGGTAAGCGCAGACCTGGTTGGCCCCATTCAACTCATGGTCAGCGACTACGGTCAGTATGAGGCGGCACTGCGTGTCAACCTCAAGGACAAGTATTTCCCTGTAGTAGAAATAGGTATAGGAAAAGCTGACGGCACAGACGAAAGCACCCAGATCAACTACAAGACGACGGCACCCTACGGACGAATAGGCTGCGACTTCAACCTGTTGCGCAACAAGCACGACATCTATCGCCTGTATGGCGGTGTGAGATACGCCCTTACCTATTTCAAATACGACCTCAAAGGTCCGGATATCCAGGACCCTATATGGGGCGGTACGACTCCCTACGAGGTCAACGGTGTGAAGTGCAACTACCACTGGGCTGAGTTTGTCTTCGGTGTGGATGCCAAGATATGGGGCCCTGTAAGAATGGGCTGGAGCCTGAGATACAAGCGCAGGCTCTTCCATGACGACGGCGACTATGGCAACACCTGGTATGTGCCCGGCTTTGGCAAGCAGGGAGGCTCACGCTTTGGAGGAACCTTCAACGTAAGTTTCGAGCTGTAAGCCCGCTGCGGCAAGAAAGCCGCATCACTCTCACCCCACATTTACATCACCCATCACCCCTATCCCATCAATATGAACAAGAAAAAACTCATCTGGCAAATTCCCTTCCTGCTGCTCCTCGTCATCGGCACGGTCATCATCCTGAAGCAGGGACAGGAAAACATCAACTATCAGCACGACGAGGGTTTCATCTTCGGAACCGTCTACCACATCACTTATCATAGCGACACCAATCTGAAGAAAGAGATAGAGGCTGAGCTGAAGAAGGTGGACCAGTCGCTCTCGCCATTCAACAAGACCTCCATTATCTCGAAGGTGAACCGCAACGAGAACCCGGTAGTCAACTCGATGTTTACAGAGGTTTTCCTCTTGGCAGAGGACATCTCCAACGAGACACACGGAGCCTTCGACATTACCGTTGCCCCACTGGTAAACGAATGGGGATTCGGTTTCAAGAAAGGTGTGGAACCCAACAAGAAGGTCATCGACGACCTGAGAAAGATAGTAGGCTACCAGAAGGTGAAGCTCACCTCCGACAATCACATACAGAAACAGGATCCGCGCATCATGCTCGACTGCTCTGCCATAGCCAAGGGATACGGTTGTGACGTGGTGGCACGACTGTTGAGCAAGAAAGGCATCAACGACTATATGATAGAGATAGGAGGCGAGATAGTCACCAAGGGTATCAACCAGAAACAGCAACCTTGGCGCATCGGCGTGAACAAACCTACCGAAGACTCGCTGAACACCAACCAGGAACTGCAGACGGTGCTCAATGTCACGGATATAGCCATGGCAACCAGCGGCAACTATCGCAACTTCTACTATAAGAACGGCAAGAAGTATGCCCATACCATCGACCCTAAGACTGGCTACCCCGTTCAGCACAGTCTGCTGTCTGCCACAGTCTTGGCAAAAAACTGTGCCACGGCAGACGCCTACGCCACCTCTTTCATGGTGATGGGGCTCGAAAAAGCCAAAGAGATACTGAGACAGCATTCAGAACTTATGGCTTACCTCATCTATACCAATGATGATGGCAAGACCGAGGTATGGTACTCGCCATCACTCAAGGAGAAGATATTGGAATAATTATTTTTAAGGAGAAGTTAAGGAGTTAAAGGAGTTAAAGGAGTTAAGGAGTTAAGGAGTTAAGACAACAGCCTTTGTGGACTCAACATTGAACTTTAAACATTGAACATTCCCTCAAGACTATTGTCTTAACTCCTCAGCGACCGAAGGGAGCGATAACTCCTTAACTCCTTTAACTCCTCAAATAAACTCCTGAAAAAACTCCTCAAAAATTATGCCCGAAAACCGCATATACAACAGCCTGTTGGCTCTGCCCCTCTTCTTGGGAATGAGCCGCAACGACTTGCAGCAAGCTGCAGGGCAGACACGCTTTGACTTCAGAAAAGCAAGTAAGGGAGAGACGATTGTAGCTGAAGGCGAACTATGCACACACCTGTACTTCCTGCTCGATGGCGAGGTGATGGTAAAGACAGAGTCTGCCGACCACAGCTACAGCATCGACGAGAAGATACAGGCACCCGAGACCTTCCAGTCGGAACGCATCTTCGGTCTGTACCCATACTTCACTCATACCTATACAGCCCTGCACGACTGCAGCCTGCTATGTATTGCCAAGCAAGACGTCATGAAGCTGGCAACCCTCTTCGACATATTCCGCATCAACCTGCTCAACCTGATATCCACACAGAGTCAGAAGCACAGCCTCCGTACCCTGCAGACACCAGCCAAGAGTTTAGAGGAACGCATCACACGCTTCTTCGAGGCTAACTGCGTCAGCCCTACAGGCGAGAAAACAATCCACATCAAGATGAGGCGCATAGCCGAAGAGGTGAACGACAGCAGACTGAATGTCTCCAGAGCCCTCAACCGTTTGCAAAGCCAAGGACTTATCCAACTTTTCAGGGAGCGCATCCACATCCAGGCACTCGAAAAACTTACCAATAGCAAGGGTTGAGATAAAAGTATGTTAAATAATATGATACAAGAAGATTATAACACCTTTTTTTACTAACTTTGCACAAAAATAAAACACTAAGTTAGTATGCTTCAAGAAAATAAGACAGAGAATCGTATCAATCCCTTTTTTGCACCTTACAACACCCCTCACGACACCGTACCCTTCGACCGTATCAGGCTGGAAGATTACGAAGAGGCCTTCATGGAAGGTATACGCCGTGACGATGAGGCCACCGACAAGATCGTCAACGATCCCGAAGAACCTACCTTCGAGAACACCCTGGCACGCGTGGATACCGAGAAAGGCGAGCACTACTACGACTTGCTTAGCAGGGTTTCCAATGTTTTCTCATGCATGATGAGCGCAGAGACCTGCGACGAGATGGAAGCCTTGGCACAGAAGATGAGCCCCATCCTTACCAAGCATGCCAACGATATCACCCTGAACAAGAAACTCTTCGAACGCATCAAGTTCGTACACGACCATCCCAACCGCGAGTTGAATGCCGAGGAACAGATGTTGCTCGATACAAGCTATGATGGTTTTGTACGCAGCGGTGCCCTGCTCGATGAGGAAGGCAAGGAGAAGTTGCGCCAGCTCACCGAGGAGGCAAGCATGCTCACCCTGCAGTTCTCGCAGAACCTGCTCAAGGAAAACAAAGCCTTCCAGCTGCATATCACCGACAAGGCTCAACTCGACGGGCTGCCCGAGACTGCCATTGCTGCAGCCGAGCAGAATGCCAAGGATCAGGAGAAGGAAGGATGGATCTTCACCCTCGACTTCCCTGTCTTCTCTCCCTTCATGACTTACTCTACACAGCGCGAGCTCCGCAAGCAGATGTACATGGCTCGCAATACCGAGTGCATACACGACAACGATGCCAACAACCTCGAGATATGCAAGCGACTCATCAACCTGAGACGCGAGCTGGCACAGCTGCTGGGTTTCGACACCTATGCCGACTACGTGCTCAAGCACCGCATGGCAAGCAATATCGACAATGTGTACAAACTGCTGAACGACCTGATAGATGCCTACAAGCCTACCGCCGAAAAGGAGGTTGCCGAGATAACAGCCTTAGCAAAACGCATTGAGGGAGATGACTTCGTGATGGAACCCTGGGACATGAGCTTCTACTCGCACAAGCTGCAGATGGAGAAATACAACCTCGACGCCGAGATGCTGCGCCCCTACCTGCAACTCGACAAGGTGATCGACGGCGTGTTCGGTCTGGCAGGAAAACTCTACGGAATCACCTTCAGGGAGAACAAGGACATACCCGTATACCATCCCGACGTGAAAGCATACGAGGTGTACGACAAGGACGGCAGCTATCTGGCAGTATTCTATGCCGATTTCTTCCCACGCAAGGGCAAACAGGGAGGTGCATGGATGACAGAATTCCAGGGACAGTGGATAGACCATAAGGGACAGAACATACGTCCGCATGTCAGCGTGGTGATGAACTTCACCAAACCTACAGCCGAGAAGCCAGCCCTGCTGACCCTTGGCGAGGTGGAGACCTTCCTGCATGAGTTCGGACACAGCCTGCACGGCATGTTTGCCAACACCCGATTTGAGAGTCTGTCGGGAACCAATGTATGGTGGGACTTTGTGGAGCTGCCGTCGCAGTTCATGGAGAACTATGCTGTGGAGAAAGACTTCCTTCGCACCTTCGCCTTCCACTATCAGACAGGCGAACCTCTGCCCGACGACCTGATAGAGCGCATCGTGAAGAGCCGCAACTTCATGGCTGCCTACGGATGTCTGCGACAGGTGAGCTTCGGACTGCTCGACATGGCTTACTACACCAAGAAGGAAGCTTTCGACGACGACATCATCCCATTCGAGAAGAAAGCCTGGGCAAAGGCCATGGTCACACCACAATTGCCTAATACCTGTATGACCGTACAGTTCTCGCACATCATGGCAGGAGGCTATGCTGCTGGCTACTACAGTTACAAATGGGCAGAGGTGCTCGACGCCGATGCCTTCAGCGTGTTCAAGAAGAACGGTATCTTCGACCGGCAGACAGCACAGAGCTTCAGAGACAACATCCTCTCAAAGGGTGGTACCGAGCATCCGATGACACTCTACAAGCGATTCCGCGGACAAGAGCCTACCATCGATGCCCTGCTGGAGCGCAACGAGATAAAGAAAAATATAGAATCATAACAACAGAAACATGGAAGAGCAACTTTCCAAACAAGAGAAACTCGACCTCCGCTACTTGCGCATGGCACGCATCTGGGCAGAAAACAGTTACTGCAAACGCCGACAGGTGGGTGCACTCGTAGTCAAGGACAAGATGATTATCAGCGATGGCTACAACGGCACGCCCAGTGGGTTTGAGAACGTATGCGAGGAAGACGGTGTGACCAAGCCCTATGTGCTGCATGCCGAGGCCAATGCCATCACCAAGCTGGCACGAAGCAGCAACAACAGCGACGGAAGTACACTCTATGTCACGGCTTCGCCATGTATCGAGTGTGCCAAACTCATCATCCAGGCGGGCATCAAGCGCGTGGTATATGCCGAGAAATACCGACTCAATGACGGCATCGAACTCATGGAGCGAGCTGGCATCAAGGTAGTATATCTCAACCCCGACGACGCTTCGCAGGAAGAAGCCGAACCAAGAACATAAGACAATAAATATATGAACATCAATAAGAAAAAGACCAACCGTTTCATGCCCATCATCATGGCTGTATGCGTGGTGATAGGTATCATGATCGGCTCGTTCTTCTCGAACCATTTCTCAGGAAACAGGCTCAATATCATCAACAGCGGAAGCAACAGGCTCAACAACCTGCTGCACATCATCGACGACCAGTATGTGGATGCGGTGAATATCGACTCTTTGGTAGACAAGGCGATACCGCTCATCCTCTCTGAACTGGACCCACACTCCGTTTACATCAGTGCCAAGGATGTGGCTGCTGCCACCGACGACCTGAAAGGATCATTCTGCGGTGTGGGCATCGAATTTGTGATCAGAGATGACACCATACACGTGCAGAATGTGATACAGAACGGACCTGCCGAGAAGGCCGGCCTGTTGGCTGGCGACAAGATTGTGGCGGTAGACGGCAAACCTTTCGTAGGCAAGATCGTCACCAACGAGGAAGCCATGCACAGACTCAAGGGACAGAAAGACACCAAGGTAAAGATTGGTGTAGTGCGCTACGGCAGCAAGAAGGTACAGACCTTCACCGTGACCCGAGGCGAGATACCTACCAAGAGCATCACGGCAACCTATATGCTCGACGACAAGACCGGATACATACGCATCAAGAACTTCGGCGAGAATACCTATCCAGAGATGCTCATCGCCCTGGCAAAGCTCTCGCAAGAGGGATTCAAGAACCTGTGTATCGACCTTCGCGACAACAGTGGCGGATACCTGACAGCAGCCATCAACATGGCCAACGAGTTCCTGCCCGACAAGAAACTCATCGTCTACACACAGGGACGCAAGTCGCCACGACAGGACTTCCGCAGCGATGGCAAGGGATCCTATCAGCACATACCGCTCGTCGTACTTATCAACGAAGGCTCAGCATCGGCTGCCGAAATCTTTGCAGGAGCCATGCAGGACAATGACCGTGCCACCATCATAGGCCGACGCTCTTTCGGAAAGGGACTGGTACAGCAACAGATAGAATTCCCCGACCACAGCATGATAAGACTCACCATTGCACGCTACTACACCCCATCGGGTCGATGCATACAGAAGCCTTACACCCTGGGTGACGACAAGGACTATGAGCAAGACCTGCTCAACCGCTATGAGCATGGCGAGTTCTTCTCGCAAGACAGCATCAAGCATACGGGTCCGGCCTATCACACGGGATTGGGACGTACCGTATATGGCGGAGGCGGCATCACTCCCGACATCTTCGTACCCGAGGATACTTTGGGAATGACATCCTACTTCAAGCAGGCAAGCATGAGCGGACTCATCCTGCAGTTCGCCTTCACCTATACCGACAACAACCGTCCTAAGCTGAACAACTTCAAGGAGATGATGGAGCTGGCCGACTATCTGGACAAGCAGAACATGGTAGACAAGTTTGCCACCTATGCCGACAAGCACGGTCTGCAGCGCCGCAACCTGCTCATCCGCAAGTCGCACAAACTGTTGGAACGCTACATCAACAGCCGCGTGATCTACAACATGCTCAACGACCAGGCTTGGAACCAATACATCAACCAGGACGATCCTGTTATCTACAAAACGATGGAGGTGTTTCAAAAGAACGAGGCTTTCCCCAAGAAGCCCGTTCCTGCCACCAAGCCAGTTTACAAAAAGAAGCAGAAGGTAGCTATGGCAAATGTGCCCTACAATTACCGTTCGTTGCACAGAAGCCCATCCCGCTTGGCATAAGAAGGCAGAAAAATGAATAAGAAAGAACTCAGAAATATCATCAGAGAGAGAAAGCGACAGTTCTCCGGGCAACAGCTCGAAGAACTGTCGCTTCTTGTTTTAGACCGGTTGCGCAGAAACATCCGGCTGCAGCAAGCCCGCAGCATACTATTATACTACTCGCTTCCCGACGAGGTGAATACCCATCAGTTTATCGACGAACTGGTCAATCAGGGAAAACAGGTATTCCTGCCCGTTGTCGTAGACGGAGAAAACATGGAGATAAGAGAATATACAGGTTCGAAAGACTTAAGACAAGGTTGTTTCCACATCATGGAACCTGTAGGCAGACTGCTGCCGGAAGATGAATACGGGAAGATAGAAGCAGGCATCATCCCGGGCATGAGTTTCGACAAGTCGGGGCATCGCTTGGGCAGAGGCAAAGGCTACTACGACCGTATGCTCTGCAAGATGCCACATCTATATAAAATAGGTATATGCTTCGACTTTCAGAAGACGGAGACCGTGCCCACCGAAGCCACCGATATCAAGATGGATGCTATCGTATAGAACTTGATATCAGAAATGACAAAAGCCTCCGCTGCCTCGTTAAGCCGCTTGACCAACAGGCTGCGACTCAGCGAGAGGTCGGCACGCAAGGCAGGACTGAGTATCTTGACAAAGAGAGTCTGGTTCTTGATAAACTTGTCGCCAGTGTACTTGGCTACAGGCTCACCCACCACCTGATCCCAGGAAGCAAGAAGACGCTTCTGCTGCAGCGGTGTCTCCAGTCCCTCGCGCCTCAATATCTCGGGCAACAATTCTGATAAGGAACGTACTTTTCGTCTGAACATATTTCTTTGCTTTGCAGGTTTTTCTACTATTCTTCGTGAACCAAGTCTATGTTTCCACCTTCTACATGGAATATCTTGTAATTGCCGTCACTCTCGTGCAGGATGCGGTCGAGATGGTCGCGGTTGGTATCGGTGATGAAAATCTGTCCAAAATTGGTTCCCGATACCAAGTCGACAATCGCCTCTACCCTTTGGGCATCCAACTTGTCGAAGATATCGTCGAGCAGCAAGAGGGGCGTAGTACTCGATACCGTGCGTCGCAGGAAATCAAACTGGGCTAACTTGAGAGCCAAGACAAAGGTCTTGTTCTGTCCCTGACTTCCCTCTCGCTTCATCAGGAAATCACCTATCAGCATCTCCAGGTCGTCACGATGCACACCATGAAGCGAATAGCCTACAGCCCTATCCTTGAAGCGGTCGCGCTGTATGACATCAAGGAGCGGACCGCGCTGACAATGAGAGACATAACGCAGGCTCACCACCTCGCGGTCGCCAGAGATATGACGATAGATCTGCTGAAACAGAGGAATCAGTTCCTTTACGAAAGCCTCACGCTTCTGAAAGAGCAGCTCACCATTGCGAGCCATCTCCTGTTCCCATATCTCCATCAGCGTCACATCAGGTTCCTCCTCCATCTTGAGCAGAGCATTACGCTGTTGCAAAGCCTTGTTGTAGTTGGCCAATGCCTCAATATAGGAAGGGTCGTACTGCGAGATGACCACATCCATCAGACGGCGTCGCTCCTCGCTTCCACCCTCAATGAGTACCGTATCAGAAGGAGAGACAAAGATGAGCGGTATCAATCCGATATGTTGTGACAGTCGCTTGTACTCCTTCTTGTTGCGCTTGAAGTGCTTCTTCGTTCCACGCTTCATACCGCAGAAGATATTCTCGACATTCTCTCGCTCATCAAGATAGTTGCCCTCTATCACCATGAAGTTCTCATCGTGCGCAATAACCTGCGAATCGATAGGATTGTAGGCACTGCGACAAAACGAAAGATAGTAAATGGCATCCAGGAAATTGGTCTTGCCCACACCGTTATGACCGATGAGACAATTGATCTTGGGCGACAATTCCAAATTGGCAGCCTTGATGTTCTTGTAATTAATTATCGAGATATTCTGTAAAATCATACGTATTATGCCACTATTGAACTGCAAAGTTAGCAGAAAAAGCGCAAAAAACGAAAAAAGTAGGCTATAAATTTCAATATGTGGATAAATTTACGTATTTTTGCAACCTAAAGTGTAGTGGCCATTGAGCAAGGCACACTAAGAACAAGAAGGAAAAAATAATAAAAAACAAAAAATAAAAATGGCAAACAAAACAGAACAGGTTCTCGAAGCAACAGAGAACATCAACAACCGCGAGGCTTTCTTCATGAAATACAAGAAAGCCATCCTTATCGCAGTGGCAGCAATCATTGTTGTTATTGCAGGTGTATTCCTCTACATTTCACAGATTTCCGGTCCTCGTGAGGAAAAGGCAAGCACAGCGCTCAGCAAGGGTCAGACCTACTTCAACAACGAGATGTTCGAGCAGGCTGTCAATGGCGACGGTGCCGGCTTCGTAGGTTTCGCTAAGTTGGCCGACGAGTATAGCGGTACCAAGGCAGGTAACCTGGCCAACCTCTATGCCGGTCTTTGCTACGCCAACCTCGGCAAATGGGCAGAAGCTCAGAAGAGCCTCGACGCTTTCTCAACAGAAGACGACCAGATGATCAGCCCAGCTTCTCAGGCTGCTCTCGGCGACGCATACGCTCACCTCAACCAGCTCGACAAGGCTGTTGACGCTTTCAAGAAGGCTGCCGACATGGCAGACAGCAAGGCTGAGGACGATGCCAACAACAGCCTCTCTCCTACCTTCCTTATCAAGGCCGGCGAGGTGCTGGAAAGCCAGGGCAAGAAGGACGAGGCCCTGAAGATTTATCAGGACATCAAGAAAAAGTATGTGAACTCTATGCTCGTTCAGAGTGCAGAGATCGACAAATACATCGAAAGAGCTTCTAACTAATTATGGCTACAGCACTTCATAATTTGTCAGAATACGACTTCACCAAGGTACCCGATGCCAGCAATATGTGCTTTGGCATCGTGGTAGCTGAGTGGAACCCTGAGATAACAGGCGCTTTGCTGAAAGGTGCCGTCGACACCCTGAAAAAGCACGGCACCCTGCCTGAGAACATTCACGTGAAAACCGTACCTGGAAGCTTTGAGCTGATATACGGAGCACGACAGATGGTTCTTAACCAGGGCTACGATGCTGTCATCGTGTTAGGAAGCGTCATCCGTGGCGAGACTCCTCACTTCGACTACATCTGTCAGGGCGTTACCTATGGCATTGCTCGCCTCAATGCCTCACAGGAAATTCCAGTCATCTATGGTCTGCTGACCACCAACGACCTGCAACAGGCCAAAGACAGAAGTGGTGGCAAGCTGGGCAACAAGGGCGACGAGTGCGCCATTGACGCCATCAAGATGGCTAAGTTCTAATAAGCAAACATAACCATAGAACAAGAATGAAACTTTATCAACTCTTACAGTCGTTCGACTTTGAGGAACTCTTTCCTACTGTCAGCACGATGTTCCCTAACGCCAATCTGCATCGCGACGTCTTTCAGAAAGCATTCGACATGCTGTGCAGCATCCAGCCTGTGATGAGCAAGAAGACCATTCGCTACGAACTGATGGAGGATCCTAACTCGAGCAACAGTATGATTGTGGGAGCCGACGACAGTTGTTTCAACACCACTTGGGATGCTTGCTTGGGCAAGGAAGTAAGAAAAGGAAAGGGTGCTGACCTGAACGATGAGGAATTGGCAGCCAACTGTCTGCTCAACGTCCTCTTCATCGGTAAACACCCACAATGCTTTGAAAAAGACTTCAAAAAACTATTGAAGTAAGTGATGCTTTATAAATAGTCACTAAATTTTATACATCATACCCCATCATCAGCCTCGTCCTCAACAGACGAGGCTTTTTCGTCTTCATCACCTGCTGTGTCCAACTGACTATCCTTGGCTATACTGACAGCGCCCATCCGGTTGACAGTGATTACAAGAGGTACATACTCATCACTGGTAACATCGGGTGAACCCACACTGCCTGCAAAATGCAGCACGTCGCCCTTCACCTCAACAAAAACGATACCCAACAAGGCACCCGTCTTCTTGGTTTCGGCATCAAGATAACCCGTAAAATCGCTTTTCTGGAAAGTGCGGCTGAAGAACTCTGTTCCGTCCTCCCGCAGCACCTTGATCGTAATCTTGTTGTCGTAGTACTTGGTATGATCCTCACTCTCCACCAAAGGCAGACTGTGATCAGACTCTCGTTTCATCACTACACGATAAGTCTTGCCGAGCCAGGAGATGTCGCGCGACTGCTCATAACTACTTAATTCCTGCGTCTTCTTAGGTTTTGGAGCAGCAGGCTTAGGGGCTATGATGACATTGCTCTTTTTCTTCTCGCCGCATGACGAGAAACAGGCGGCACCCAGAACCGCTATCACGAGCATAGAAATTGTTTTCTTCATTGTTGTTTTGTTTTGATATTCTATTGAGTGAAGGCCTAAATCTGCATCATTCATAAATCTAATCCACAGAATGAAGACCTAATTATCTGCAAAGTTAAGAAAAAAATATAAGAACACAAAAAAAAGCATCCCCTTTTCACAAAGAGAATGCTCTTACTACCTAAATACTAACTAATAAATCCTATTGAACTTTTCTCACACGATATAATAAAAGTTCAGTTTATGAATTCTAATCAGTAATAAGACCCTACAAAACACAAAAGGTTTAATCGAAGATGAGAAAAAAGCACCTTTTTAACTGCCTTTAACAAAAAGGATGGTCCATGTATGTAACTACTCAGCACGCCCTGAAAGGGCAGAAGCTCTTAGCCCAGGGCAACGCCCTGGGTTATTATGTTCGCAAACTTGTCGCCCTGTAAGGGCAAAAGCTTTAAAATTCCCGGCAATTAGTAAAGCTTTTGCCCTTACAGGGCGCCTTGCTGACTGCCTTTATACCCAGGGCGTTGCCCTGGGCTAAGAGCTTCTGCCCTTTCAGGGCGTTCCAACCGTACAGGTCGAATTGTTTTAAGTTCTTCATGAATTTGTTCTGACACTTGCGAAAAATCTATGTTCGAAACTTTAGAACATAAGTTCGATACTTTAGAACACAAGTTCTAAACTTTAGAACATAAGTTCCATACTTTAGAACATAAATTTTGATAGGCTGAAAAAACTTTTTCTGTGGTTTAACGATTTGAGTTGCCCACACTTAGTGTTATTTTTAACTACCCAAAAGCTACAGATTATCACAAAACAAAGAGGAAAAGTATAAAATTGACTGATACTATTTGGTTATTTACTCAAATTGTCGTACCTTTGCAACGAAAACAAAACAATTAGTATGAGAAAGACCATTTTACTTGTCATTATGACAACTGCTATCATATTCTCTGCTTGTACAGGCAGACAAGCCAAAGAGAAAGAGAAGGCTCTCGACACCATTCCCATAATGGTGATGCAGATACAGAAATGCAGTCGTCTATATACAGCCGAGGCACAGGTTCACAGAATCATCACCCACGACGACCAACTCAGACTGAAAGGCTCTATACTGAAAAACGAGTTCGACATCAGTCTGCCTGGAGGAAAGCGCAAGGTTGCCATCCCTATGGACGCCACCCTCAAGGCATATATCGACTTCAAAGGTTTCAACGAAAAGAACGTGAGACGGCAGGGCGAGAAGATAGAAATCATCCTCCCCGATCCTAAGGTGGTGCTGACAAGCAGCAAGATAGACCACGAAGGAATCAAGAAATTCGTATCGCTGACACGCAGAAACTTCAGCGATGAAGAACTCAGCAGCTACGAGCAGGAAGGACGAAAGGGCATCATCAACGACATTCCACGCATGGATATTCTGGAAACAGCCCGCCAAAGTGCCGCGCACACCTTGGTACCCATGCTCGTCAACCTGGGATTCAAAGCCGAGAACATCAAGATTAGTTTCAGAAAGAAGTTTACCTCATCCGATCTTTCAAGCCTCATCGACGGCACTTCGGTTGAGAACAAGTAAGGTACTACAGATATGAGAAAATTTGAAATCATCGTCATACTCCTGCTCATCGTCATCATCGGCGGAGGTTTGTACTGGCTCAACAAGGACAACTCCATCTCGATGCAACAAGAAGGCAAGACCACGCTCTCGCCTACACAGATAAAGAGTATCGAAGCCATCGGACAGTGGGAATTCCTGTCCATCAGCGACGAGGAACTGATAGACACCGTGAGAAAAGGGCTCATCAGCGACGACGAACTGGTAAGGATCTACTATGGCACCCTCAGGCTGGGCATCAACATGCGAGAGGTGGGCACTGAATGGCTGAGCACCGAGGGCGACACCATCATCTGCACCCTGCCTCCTATCAGGCTCCTCGACCGCAACTTCATTGATGAAGCAAAGACACGTTCGTTCTTCGAAGAAGGCAAATGGACCGGTAAAGACCGACAGGACATGTACAAAAGAGCCTATGAAGCGATGAGCAGACGATGCTTCACAAAAGCCAACATCGCCAAGGCAGAGGAAAATGCCAAGGCGCAGTTTGAGGGAATGTTCCAGGCCATGGGTTACAGCAACGTAAGGATAAGAATAGAACAAGGGATCATAAAAGAGAAAGACAAATAACAAACAGGTAAAAAAATAAGAGAGATTATGGATACACTAAACGACATTTTCGCAACGCTAAGCTCATTCTTGTGGGGTTGGCCCATGATTATTCTGCTCTTGGGCACACACCTCTTTCTTACGATCCGTCTGCATTTCCCGCAGCGTAAGATTTTCAAGGCCATCAAGTTATCCGTCAAGAAAGACAAGAATGCCACGGGTGATGTATCCCAGTTTGGCGCTCTTGCCACTGCACTTGCCGCCACAATAGGTACGGGCAACATCATCGGTGTGGCAACAGCCATCGCCCTGGGTGGTCCGGGTGCTGTGCTGTGGTGCTGGCTGACAGGTGTATTCGGTATATCCACCAAATATGCCGAGGGTTTATTGGCTGTCAAGTATCGTGTGAAGACCCAGCGCGGCCAAATGTTGGGTGGTCCTATGTACGCCTTGGAGAAAGGCCTGGGCTGGAAATGGCTCGCCATCCTCTTCGCACTCTTTGCCGCGATAGCCTCTTTCGGCATCGGCAGCACCGTACAGGCAAACGCCATCTCTACCCTCGTAGAAAACCAGTATGGCATTTCTCCCTACATCACAGGAACCGTTGTCTGCGCCTTGGGAGCAGCCGTCATCATAGGAGGAGTGAAATCAATATCAAGAGTATGTGGAATGCTTGTTCCCTTCATGGCACTTTTCTATGTGTTGGGATGCATCTATATTCTCTTTGTCAACCATGCCTATCTGTGGCCGGCTATCAAGGTTATCTTTGAGTCTGCCTTCACTACCCGCGCGGCAGGAGGCGGTTTCGCTGGCAGCACATTGATGATGGCAGCCCGATATGGTATAGCCCGTGGTCTGTTCTCCAACGAGTCGGGTCTTGGTTCTGCTCCTATCGTAGCCGCAGCTGCACAGACACGCAACCCAGTACGCCAGGCTCTTGTTTCATCGACAGGCACCTTCTGGGACACCGTCATCATCTGTGCCCTTACAGGTCTGGTCATCACCTCAAGCATCATTGCCTACCCCGACATCGACTACCACAACGGAGCAGCCCTCACCAAGGCTGCCTTCAGCAAGATACCTTACATAGGAGCACCCTTGCTCACCTTTGGTTTAGCCACTTTTGCTTTCAGTACTACCTTAGGTTGGAGCTATTATGGCGAGCGCTGCGTGGAGTATCTCAAGGGCAAGCGCTGGATGCTGACCTACCGTGTGCTCTACATCGTCAGCATCTTTGCGGGCAGTGTCATCGGACTGGAGATGGTGTGGAACATCGCCGACTGTATGAACGCCCTGATGGCAATACCTAACCTTGTATCCCTGCTCTGCCTCAGCGGCATCATCGTACACGAGACACGCAAGTATCTGTGGCGCGACCGGTTGGACCGCGACATGGATGAGAGCGAGATAGAAGAACTGGAAAAATAATAATAAAAGCTACAAAAGAAATATGGCTGTCAACTCTCCTTAGGATTGTCGACAGCCATATTTCTTTAAGCGACCGTTCAGTCTATCTGATATTGCAGATGCCGCATCTCATGGCCTCCCCATGCAGAATCATTGGCGTACAGAAATCCCACCTTATTATATAAGGACTCCGCGCGAGGGTTTCCCTTGTCGACAAGCAGTCCTACAGCAGGCAATCCCATCTCACGTGCACGCTCTATGACTGCTTTCAGCAAATATTTGGCAATGCCATGCCCCCGGAACTCTTCCGACACTGCGATGCTGTCGATGTAAAGCTCGCCCGCCTGTGTCTCGTCGTCCATATCCGAATAGTCGATACCAAACTCCCGTTGAGCAGCCTCTATGAAACGACGGCGCAAACGATGCAGCTCACCTCCATCATAAGATACACAGATGCCAGCCAACCGACCATCATCAGTAAAAGCACAAAGCGTATTGCGATAGCTGTACTGACTGTCATCGAGAGCCACCAATTCCGTCATCACCCGTCGGAAATCATCTATCGTATGATCTTTACCTGCCAGATTCTGGCAACACTCATGATTCATCGCCTCCATAATGAGGGAGGCAATAGGCGCTGCCAAACTGGCAGTAGCCCCTTCTACTCGTACATTCATTGTCTAAGTCGTTTTATGATCAAGTTTCGCAAGTTTTTCCCCACACATTCGGCAGCACTATTTCAAACATTTTGTTCCTTACGCCAGGCTGCTGGCGTCATGCTCTCAAAGCGCGAGAACACCCTTGAGAAATAAGAGGACGAGGAGAAACCGGAATAGATAGCCACCTCTTCCTGTTTGACATTCGGATTCTCACGCATATAGCTTTTTGCCTCTTCCAGACGCAGCTTCGTAATCCAGGTGCTGAAGTTGGTACCGTGTTTATGGTTGATATAGCGAGACATATATAGCTTGTTGGTACCCATCTCTGCCGCCAAGTCATCTATCGTCAACTGAGGAGCGAGGAACCGCTTTTCGGAAATCCATCTCTTCACTTGCTCGCCAAAGAGCTGCTCATAGTTGTCTGTCTTCGAGGATCTCAGTTTTTCTGTATCTGTCTCCATCCTTTCTCTGTCCGTTACCTCAGCGCTGTTCAACTTACCATACATGGAGGCATAGTTGATGAAACTGATGGCTATGTAGAAATTGGCAGAGACGACATAAACCTGGAAAAGATAATTGTAGATAATGCCCCCAAGCAACGTGGTGAAACACAGCACACTGATAAGGATGATGAGGATGACACTCTTCTTGATCCAGAACATAAACTGCTGCATATCCTCCGCAAAGTAATTGTCCAGTTTACTCCTCTTCTCATTATATAGGATATAGAAACGTCTCAAGAACAACACGTATTGCACAAAGAATATGAAGAAGGGGAACCACGAGACCCAAGCACCCGCTTTGCCAAAGACTCCTATGGTGGAAGTTATCATCAGGGCAACAGATGTCAGTAAGACTATCCAGTCCTTACTGAAGTTTCGCCACGACATATACTTCTCGTCCAACAAATAGAAGAAAGTAGAAAAGAAGAAGATGGCTTCCAGACAGAAGAAGATAAAATCAGCGCACTTGATATATGGATTAAGCTCTTTCCAATCGTCAGAGGTGTAAATAGCTAAGTAGACGAAAAGATTCAATCCCATGATAAAATATGTAGTTGCCAAACATCTCTTCGCCTTGCGATAAGGAAGATATTCGGCAGCAAGAGGCACTTTTCCGAACAACAGGACAATGCCGAGGCCAAAATAAATGGCTCCAACACATTGAATCAACACAATGAAATAATGCTCTAACAACTCTATCATATACAATTTTAATTACGCAATACAAAAATACAAAAAATAATTATTACCCCCCCCGAATTAAGACAAAAAATCGACATTTTTCACTCTTTTTACACTTTTGCGTCATTTTTTCCATTTTTGAAATTGTAAAAAGAGTAATTTTTCTAATATTACAAGTACTCACACCAAAGTTTCCACTATCTTTGCAAATGTTTAAAATTGGCGCTCCAACTATTCATCACCAAGAACTGAGCGTCGAAAATAGTATGAGTAAAACTTACACAAAGACTTTTCTAAATTGAAATGAAATGAGAAAAAAACTACAACAACAGCACAACGAAGCAGCACAAAAGAGATTCACCACATTCATTGCTCTCCTTGTCGTGCTTCTATTCGTCATTGGAGGAAGTCTCCAAGTACAAGCCCAGGTTACCAATACGAATGGAACCCCCATCGCGGGCATCGAATCGCTGACAGGTTGCAGCGAGGAAGAAGTAAGAGCTGCTAACATCAGCGACTACACTTTTCCTGAAGATGACAAAAACAAGATCTTCTTCCTCTACAATGTCAAGACGGGTCTGCTGCTCAATGCAGGAGGCTATTGGGGAACTCATGTCTCTTTGAAAGAATACGGAATGCCGCTATGGATACATATCGACAAAGACAACTGGATTCACCTTGCTCAGAAGTTTGACTCGAAGGAATCGAAAGAAGAGGGCAACTACCTGGAATACGAGACTGGGAATAATAAGCATTCTGAAGACAATGGTGTGTATATTGACAGAGCATATATTTATAAACTTGGCACTTTGAAGAACATCATCAAGAGAGGTTGGGAACTGAAGGCTGTTTCTGGCAAGACCAACACCTACAGGCTATATACGTACAGCACCACCTCATGGTCTACGAACATAGTTCCAAGTTTTGACGAGACCAAGTATTACCTCATCGCAGCCAAGACACAAGGCGATGTGGACAGAAACTGCTATGTTGTGGAAGAAGGAAACAAAGAGATAGCAGACGGCAACGACGAATGGAGATTTCTGTCTTACCAGCAGATATTTAAACTCCAGGAAGAGAACACCGACAACATCATCTCGTCCATCGACCTGACCTTCCGCTTGCAATGCCCAGGCTTCTCTCGTGAGAATGCGGCTATGCACAACTGGAAGGCTTATCAATATGGAGGAAGTGGACAAATCAGATTAGGCTTGGAGCATTATTACAAACCTTTCGTTAAAAACAGCAATGGCACAACAGCCGGCAGCAATATCAAGATCAGCGATTCATATACCAATGATTTCGATGACAAAACGATAAAAAACTACAAATTTCCCGATGGCAGCAATGCTATCACGTTCACAGAAAACAAGAATTACGAGCGTCATTGCGGTAAGTATTATTGCGCTGATGCCAAGAATTTCCGAGGCACCATCTACCAGGATGTCAAAGTAAGTCATAGTGGTGCATACGTCATCGAGTGCAAGGGATTCTCCACTACCACTAAGGCAAAGCTCTATGCCTGCTTGGTGAAGGACAACAAACCGGACCCAAAGACGATGCATGCCACCATCTTGGGACAGACTGATTACATGTCTGCACAGGAAAAGAAAGCACTACATATCGAAGATCAGAATATGGACTATGCTGCCAAGGAATTTTATGGTAGTCACAAATACTTCAACAGCGTGCTGGTACAGGTGCCAGATGAAAAAGGCGGAACGATCCGGTTCGGTATCGAAATCGGAACGCAGGATGACACGAAGCCTGTGGAATCAGAGTGGACGGTATTCGATGACTTCCGACTCCTCTATACAAGCAGGACTATTGATGGCGACTTGGTTCTCGATCAGGACAGGGACAACTTGGATTATCTGAAGGAATGCTCCAACACCTATAAGAGCGTGACGCTCCACCTCAACAAGACCTTCGACAAGGACAAGTGGAATGGTTTTGTATTGCCCGTAAGCCTTACTAAGGACCAACTCACCCAGGCATTCGGTCCTAACGTGAAATTGGCAAAGCTCGACAAGTTGACCAGCAATGAGATACAGTTTGTCAGCATAGACATGAGCAAGGCGGGAAACGAAACGACTGTGATGGAAGCCTACGTACCTTACATCATTTTCCCTACCAAGCATGCCGAACAGGAACAGACACCAGCCTACACGGCATTGCTGAGTAAGATAGTCAACGGCCAGGCAAAGGATGAACGGGTGATCATCGGCAAGAACCATATCGACATTCCCAATGTCACATTCGCTGTTGACGGTGAGAACAAGAACAACCTCACCAATATGAACACAACGAACAGGACAACCAACAGCAGTATTGTCGTTGACGGTTCAGGAACTCCTTTCGTCAGTGGCAACGGCACTATGACAGCCTTCGGAACATTTGCCAGAACCTTCGGAAAAGGCACACAGTATACCAAAGACGATGATAATTACGGCAAATGGACCATCACGGAAAAAGAAACCATCATAAAGGATCGCAGCGACTTGAAGGGCTGCTACTTTTTCTCCAATGGTAAGATGTATTTTTCTGATATAAGAACAAGAGGCTTGCGAGGCTTCAGCGTATGGTTCGCACCAACTACTGCTTCCGGCAACCCTGCCAAATCTGCCAACGTTTTCCTTGATGGTGTATCCTTGGACAAGACCACAGGCATCAACCCGATCATCTATGGCGAAGAAGAAAGCAGAATTGACAGATTCGCCCATGGCATCTATAGCCTGAACGGTCAACTCATCAGCAACAGCAGTTCCTTGGACGGACTTCCAAGTGGAATCTACATTCTGAACGGCAAGAAAGTTATCAAGAGATAATCGGGAGCTACAAGTCTTGAGCAAGAAAGCCAGGACTAACAAAACAATTAGTTAAACACTCAAAATCGACAGACGATGAAAAAAAGATATATGTGTCCTATGACCACAACCATCATGGCTGAGACTTGCAACATCTGCGCAGGCTCTCCTCCTAAATGGGTGGTAGACAAAAATCAAGACGACACTGAAGTGCCAGAATACAACTGGGGAGAAATCATCTGGGACAAGGGACAAGGTACATTCGACGATAAAGAAGACCCGTTCAACCCAGACAACTGGTAAAAGAAATACCAATCTGCATACGTGAGTATCCTTCTTACAAACTGAACATTCTCATGTACGGAAGTTCTGTAAGAAATTACAATATCCGAGAGCAAAAGAACGCAATCATACCACAAAAAACTCGCAAGACTCTACTGAATCTTGCGAGTTTTTATGTTTACATGAATCGCTATTCCTTCATCATAGATAGCTGGTAGTGTCTTGAATGTAGTGTTCGCACCAACTACTGCTTCCGGCAACCCTGCCAAATCTGCCAACGTTTTCCTTGATGGTGTATCCTTGGACAAGACCACAGGCATCAACCCGATCATCTATGGCGAAGAAGAAAGCAGAATTGACAGATTCGCCCATGGCATCTATAGCCTGAACGGTCAACTCATCAGCAACAGCAGTTCCTTGGACGGACTTCCAAGTGGAATCTACATTCTGAACGGCAAGAAAGTTATCAAGAGATAATCGGGAGCTACAAGTCTTGAGCAAGAAAGCCAGGACTAACAAAACAATTAGTTAAACACTCAAAATCGACAGACGATGAAAAAAAGATATATGTGTCCTATGACCACAACCATCATGGCTGAGACTTGCAACATCTGCGCAGGCTCTCCTCCTAAATGGGTGGTAGACAAAAATCAAGACGACACTGAAGTGCCAGAATACAACTGGGGAGAAATCATCTGGGACAAGGGACAAGGTACATTCGACGATAAAGAAGACCCGTTCAACCCAGACAACTGGTAAAAGAAATACCAATCTGCATACGTGAGTATCCTTCTTACAAACTGAACATTCTCATGTACGGAAGTTCTGTAAGAAATTACAATATCCGAGAGCAAAAGAACGCAATCATACCACAAAAAACTCGCAAGACTCTACTGAATCTTGCGAGTTTTTATGTTTACATGAATCGCTATTCCTTCATCATAGATAGCTGGTAGTGTCTTGAATGTAGTATTTGTTTTTAGCGTCATGAGCATCAGGTTTTTGATGTCGTTATTAGGTTTATTCGGTAGCAGGCCGGTGGGGTATTTAAAGCTTCTCAGAACTTTCGCGTATCTTGAGAATCATCGGAACCACCTCCTTATATATCTTATTATCTCCATTGATATTTCTCATGAGCAGTTCGCAGGCTTTTGCACCCTGCTCGTGCGCCTTGTCCATAATGGCAGTGAGACGAGGAGTAACAAAGGCAGCAGCATCACCATCGGTGAAACCGATAATGGCCACATCTTCAGGTATGCGAAGTCCCTTGGCCTTGATGGCATCAAAGGCAGCATAGGTGATGATGTCATTAAAGGCAAGAATGGCATCTGGCGGATTGGGGCCCTCAAGCAGTCGGAGGGTATTGTTGCGAGCCACCTCGAAGTCTATCTTGTCGCACACCACAAGGTCTCGGTCTATCGTGATACGGTTTTCACGCAAAGCCTCGAGATAACCATGTTTGCGTCGGCGTACCATATCCAGATTATTTGGTCCTCCGATGAAGGCTATCCTCTTGGAGCCCGTCTCTATCATGTGCTGAGTGGCTTCCTGTGCTGCAACATCTCCATTAGCCACCACCTGCGAGAACTTGTCTTCGAGACAGCATCGGGCAAAGAATACGAGCGGAATGCTCATGTCATGGAGTTGTTCGAAATGGGAATAATCCACAGTATCCTGTGCCAGACAGGCGATGATGCCTTCCACATGCATATTAAGGAAGTTGTCGAGGGCACGCTCTTCGCGGGTATGGTCCTCATGACTGTTAGCACTGATAACAGAGTAGCCCTGTTTGGAGGCATAATCTTCTATACCATCAAGCACAGCTGCATAGTAATGGGTTACCAAGTTGGGAACGATAACTCCAATGACCCTTGGCGCTTCCTTGCGAAGGCTTTGCGCAAAGGGATTGGGACGGTAGTTCAACTGCTTGGCAAGCTCTTTCACTTTTCGTGTCATCTCCTCTCCCACCTCATGGCTGTTTCGCAAAGCTCTTGATACGGTAGCTATGCTCACGCCCAGATGGTCGGCGAGGTCTTTGAGTGATGTTCTGCGTGGCTTCATGTGTGGTAAATAAGTTTATGCTATATATTAATTTCAACATGGCATCTTGCTGCCTTTTTTGTACAGAGATAAAGCAAGCAAGCGCAATGAAAGTTTACTTTCAAATTGCCGAGTGCCGCCAATCTTCTGCAAAGATTGTGCAAACAAGCGCAATGAAAACTTGCTTTCAAATTGCCGAGTGCCGCCAATCTTCTGCAAAGAT
>OLGE01000845.1_pt1 | contig 33886 bp, 30 predicted proteins | sample 1605151 | NCBI WGS metagenome assembly OLGE01 (sample SAMEA3888912, study PRJEB22519) | human gut metagenome | biome: human gut; feature: human-associated habitat; material: faeces | place: Denmark | collected 2010
GGTAAACTGGCAAAAGTTTAGGAGAAACTTCATCTCCCTTGATTCCAGCCGCATCGCGTTCCTTTTCAAATGCCTTTACATGGTCAAGGTTCATCTTTGAGGTGTCGGAAAGCTGGATGTTCTTGAACATTTTTCCAGCCTCGATTCCAGCCTCGCGTCCGAACACGACAACGTCAAGCAGGGAGTTTCCCATCAGGCGGTTTGTTCCGTGAACGCCGCCGGAGGCTTCTCCAGCTACAAGAAGATTTGAGACGTTTGTGTGGCAGGTCTTGTCAATCTCGACGCCGCCGTTCTGGTAGTGGAGCGTAGGGTAGACAAGAATCGGCTCCTTGCGGATGTCGATTCCGTACTTGATGAACATATTGTACATCGCAGGAATTGACTTGAGGATTGTTCCCTCTCCGTGAATCATCTCAATCATCGGAGTGTCGAGCCAGACTGCGTCCTGAACCTCGTTGTGGACTCCGCGTCCGTTGCGCACTTCCTTGATGATTCCGGATGCGTTCACGTCGCGTGTCTCAAGCGGATGGATGTAGACCTCTCCGTTCTTGTTGATAAGCTTTGCGCCGAGCGAGCGTACTTTCTCAGTAACGAGCTTTCCGAGAATCTGTGTCGGATATGCGGCTCCAGTCGGGTGGTACTGCAGTGAGTCCTGATACAGAAGCTTTGCGCCGGCTCTGTATGCGATTACAAGACCGTCAGCTGTCGCTCCGTAGTGGTTCGATGTAGGAAAGCCCTGGTAGTGCATGCGTCCGGCTCCGCCTGTCGCGATGATTACGACCTTCGCCTTTGCGATTCTGATCTCATTTGTCTCTACGTTCATGAGAACCGCTCCGCAGGCGTTTCCTTTGTCGTCCTTGATGATTTCTATCGCGGCAGTAAAGTCAATGACCGTGATTTTGTCCGGGCGGTTGAGAACCTCGTCGCGGAGAGTGCGCATGATTTCGGCTCCCGAATAGTCCTTGCATGCATGCATACGCTTGCGGCTAGTTCCGCCTCCGTGTGTCGTGACCATCGTGCCGTCAGCTTCCTTGTCGAATTCAACGCCGAGGTCGTTCAGCCATTTGATTACGGAAGGGGCCTTGTTTACAAGAGTGTAGACAAGCTCAGGCTTTCCGTCAAAGTGTCCGCCGCCGAAAGCGTCAAGATAGTGCTGTGCAGGGGAATCGTTAGGCTTGTCCGCCGCCTGAATTCCGCCTTCCGCCATCATTGTGTTGGCGTCTCCGATGCGGAGCTTTGTTGCAAGAAGAACATTCGCTCCTGCCTCGCTTGCCATGATTGCGGCCGATGTTCCGGCTCCGCCTCCGCCGATTACGAGAACGTCCGTCTCATAGTCAACGTGGGCAAGGTCGATGTGCTCCGGCTCAAGGCGCGGTTTCGCCTGAAGCATTGCCGCAAGCTCAATCGGCGCTTTCTGTCCCTTGTTCGGTCCGATTTTAAGCTCCTCGAACTGGCTTGCGATGCGGTCCGGATGATATTCCTTGAGAAGCTGATCTTTTTCGTCAGCAGTGAGACGCGCATGTTCGAATTTAAGGTTTTCTTCACGTTTTGCAGCAACAATTTTGGCTGCTTCGTCCAATTCGTTTCCGTACATATAATTCTCCCTGGCACCAAGGAAGGTGCGTCAGTTGTGGTTTATTTCTCGATTTCGCGGTTGTTGTAGAGCTCTTTGATTTCCGCCAACGGCTTTTTCATCAGGTTCTGGATAAGCTCCTCGCATTTTCCCTCGTTGATTTCGTTCACGCGGTCAATAAGATGCTGGCTCTGCGGCTGGATGTACTTTCCGTTCAGGCGGCGGGCAAGCTCTGCGACCTGAGGATGGCTGATTCCTGCAGGACATCTTGACGAGCAGCATCCGCACATTACGCAGTCAAACGAGAGGTCGGCGCACTTGGCGAAGTCTCCGCGCTGTGCGTATGCGATGTACTGCATTGTGTTCAGGCTCTGCGGACACGCTCTTGTGCAGGCGTTGCAGCCCACGCAGGAATAGATTTCCGGGTAAAGCTGCATCATCACGGCCTGCTCCGGCTTCATCGTGTTCAGGTCGTAAACCTGCTTCACGAGAGGGAAGAACGGAAGAGTGGCGATGTACATATCGTCCTCGACTTTCTTTGAGCAGGCAAGGCAGGTCTGGAGCTGGTTCTCGCCCTTGATTCTGTAGATTGTGGCGCAGGCTCCGCAGAATCCGTTGCGGCATCCGCAGCCGCGTTTGAGCTGGTAGCCGGCATATTCCATAGCGTTCATGATTGTAAGTTCTGCCGGCACTTCGTATTTCTTGCCGAACAGATATATTGTAGCCATCTGTTTTGTCTCTGACATAATTTAATCTCCTCATGCGCCGCGGACGGCGCATCTGAAGTCTTATAAAAATTTTCGAATCTTCACAGGAAAATTCTTGAAATCAATACTCTGGAGGCAGTTCCCCAAGCTGGTCGAAGCTGAATACAGGTCCGTCCTTGCAGACGAATTTGTCGCCTATGTTGCATCTTCCGCATTTTCCGATTCCGCACTTCATGCGCATTTCCATAGTCGTGAAGACCTGGCTGTTCTTGAATCCGAGCTTCTTCAATGCGTCGAGAGAGAGGTGAATCAGAATCGGCGGTCCGCACATGATTACTGTCATGCTCGGATCCGGATTGCACTCCGTGACGTAAGGAGGAACGAATCCCACGTGTCCGTCCCAGTCGTCCTGAGGGCGGTCGATTGTAAGATTTATCGAGCAGTTCGGCTGCTTCATCCAGACGTTCTGCATCTCATCCAAGCGCACGAGGTCTGCCTTCGAGCGGCTTCCGTAGATGACCTGAATCCGTCCGTAGTTCTCGCGGTGGTCCATCATGTAGTTTACGACCGAGTGGACCGGAGCGATTCCGATACCGCCGGCAATTACGAGAATGTCCTTGCCTTTGAGCGCGCCTTCAACAGGAAATCCGTTTCCGATAGGGCCGCGCAGACATATTTCCTGGCCGACTTCCGCGGAGTGAAGCCATTCTGTGACGCAGCCGCACTTCTTGATTGAGAATTCCATGTGCGTCTCAAGAGTCGGGGAGGATGTTATTGAAATCATCGACTCGCCCACGCCCGGAACAATCAGCATTGCGCACTGTCCCGGAATGTGCTCGAACAATTTCTTTCCGTCAAGACCGACTACGCTGAAAGTCTTTACATCAGGAGTTTCCTGCTTGATATCAATAATTTTTCCTACATAAGGAATAAAGCTTTCTTTGTTTTCCATCAGTTTCTCCTATTCCTTAGATGTCATCGCTCTCGTTTACGGCCTTGATGACCTTGACGATGTTCATGTTCACAGGGCAGTTCTCAACGCACCGTCCGCAGCCAACGCAGCTGAACATTCCGTCATGCGCCATAGGATAGTACATGAGCTTGTGCATGAATCTCTGGCGGCTTCTTTCCTTCTGGGTGTGGCGCGGATTCTCGGCGGCCATCTGGGTGAAGTCGTTGTACATGCAGGAATCCCAGCAGCGGATCTGACGCACGCCGTTGCTTGTGGCGAAGTCGCGCACGTCGAAGCACATGCAGGTCGGGCAGACATAAGTGCAGGTTCCGCAGCCAACGCAGGGCTCTGAAACCTTGTCCCAGATTTTCGAGTTGAAAATCTTGAGCATATCCTTGCCCTGGAATTTTGAAAGGTCAAGATGCGCGAACGGAAGCTTTTCAACTTTTTCCGCGATGTCCTTCCTGCAGGCTTCAACAGCCGATGTGTCAGCGTCCTCAAGCGCGGATTTCGCGTTCTCAACAAAAGCCTTGCCCTTGTCGGTGTTGGCCTCAAAATAGTATTTTCCATCGGCGAGCCAGCAGCTGACGTCTCCGGCAGGTTTTGCAAGCGACGCGTCAATTCCGAATGTGGAACAGAAGCAGGTCTTCGCAGGCTCGTTGCAGGCAAGGACGATTACTGTTCCGTGCTCGCGGCGGTTCTTGTAGTATGAGTCCACAGGATTCATGTTCAGGTAGACGTTGTCGATTGCGGTGAAGCCGCGCGCATCACAGGCCCGCACACCGAAAATCACAAAATCCTCGACATCCTTTCTGGGGTCAACGACCTTGACTTCCTTTCCGCTCATTTCGTAGCTCACAAGATGCTCTGTCTTCGGAAAGAAGAAATCCTTTGCGGAGCGTGTGGTCTTTAGTTTTTCTGAAAGCTTTGTGCCTTTCTGCCATTTCGCAAAGTCGGCTTTTCCCGAATTGTTGTCAACAGGCAAGTACAAAGGCTGCTTTGAACCGATAAGCTCAAATAATGAATCGATTTTATCTTTTGCGATACTAAGCATTATTCATTACCTCCGTCTTTTGATCTGTCGTAAACAATCGTTGTCTCCGGGTCGTCCTCCTGGAAACGGAGCATCGCGGGCTTTGACTCCATGTCCGCTCCGGCCTGATAGTCGCCGTAAATTTCATTTATGTCCTTGATGTACTTGCGGTTAAGAAGATAAAGCGGAATGTTCTGAGGACAGACTCTTGAGCATTCGCCGCAGTCTGTGCAGCGTCCGGCTACGTGCCATGCGCGGATGATGTGGAACAGGCTTTCCTCAAAGCTTGTCTCCGCGACTTTCTGCGTCGTGTAGAGCGCGTTGTTGTCGAACACGCATTTCTCGCAGGTGCAGGCGGGGCAGACGTTGCGACAGGCGTTGCATCTGATGCAGCGGCTGAATTCATTTCTCCAGAATTCATAGCGCCCGTTCACAGACATGGCCTCAATCTTTGCGACCTCCTCCATTCTTGCCGTGTTCGGAGCAACCTCTGCTTCCGGATCCACGCCGATGTACTCGTCGCATGAGACGGGCTTCTTTCCGGCGCAGTTTCCGCATACATCTCCGCCGTCAACTGTGTCCTGGCAAGGAACGCCGACCGCATAGACATCATCTCTTGTAATACGGCTTTCCTTGAGCAGCTGTGTGAATGAATAAGTGTCGGAAGGCTTCAGGAACACAAGCACAACTTCGGACGGAATAGGCTTGTCCTGTGCGTTCGGATCGCGCTGCTTCGCCATCGTGTTGTTCATGCGCGCCGTGCTTTTCGCAGTCTCAATGTTCCTTGTGATTCCGACCAGATATTTTGAAAGGTTCGCCTTGCAGTATTTGTTGAAGACAAAATCCTTGTCCAGTTCTTCCGCGGTTGCGAATACGGCCGGAGTGATGTCGTCATCAAAGAGACCTTTCTTCCAGCCGACAACCTTCTGTACCTTGCCTTCAGAAAGAAGTTCCTTGGCGCGGGCAATCAGTTTGTCTTGCATCTTACATCCTCCAGCTTCTTGTTTTCGCCAAGGGCTTTTATCTGCGATACGAAATCGTTCATGATTCCGGCAAAGCGGACACCTTCAGCGGCGGAACACCATTCAACGCGCGTGCGTCCCTTGTCAATTCCCAAGTAGTCAAGCATCGAGAAGAGCAGGGTCATGCGGCGGCGCGCGAAATAGTTTCCTGTAGAGTAGTGACAGTCACCGGGGTGACATCCGCATAGGATTACACCGTCCGCGCCACGCTGGAATGCACGGAGAATGAACAGAGGATTCAGCCTGCATGAGCATGGAATACGGATGATTTTAACGTTCTTCGGATATTCAAGACGGTTGTTGCCAGCCAAGTCCGCACCGGCGTAAGAGCACCAGTTGCAGCAGAAAGCAACAATTCTCGGTTCCCATTCTTTATTTTCAGCCATAGTTCTTTTTTTCTGTAAAAACCTGCGAGTTTTCGTAGAAAACTCGGGTTCTATAATTGCGTCAGCAATTATAGAACAGAATCAACCTCCGCCAAGATTTGTTTGTTGCTGAATCCTAACAGATCCATTGCGCCGGAAGGACAGGCGACCGTACAGGCTCCGCATCCGTGGCACATAGCCTTGTTCACCTGGGAAACACGGCGTGTGATTGTGGTCCTGTTCGGTCCGCGGAAATCCTTCTCGATGTAAGAAATCGCGCCGTAAGGACAGACGTTCGCGCACTGGCCGCAGCCGTTGCAGGCGTTCTCGTTCGGATTCGCAGTGCAAGGATTGTTCTTGAGCTTGTCCTTTACAAGCAGGCAGATCGCCTTTGCGGCCGCGCCTGAAGACTGCGCTACAGTCTCCGGAATGTCCTTAGGTCCCTGGCAGCATCCGGCAAGGAAAATGCCGGCTGTAGGAGACTCAACAGGACGGAGCTTTGCATGGGCCTCAAGGAAGAAGTCGTTGTTGTCCATGGATGTCGTGAGCATTGTCGCAAGCGGACGCGCCGACTTGTCGGCCTCGATTGAGGCTGCAAGTACAACCATATCCGCCTTGATGTGAACCTGTCTGTTCAGAATCAGGTCAGAGCCCTGCACGTCAAGAGTTCCGTCAGAGAGCGGAGTTACTTTTCCCACCTGTCCCTTGATGTAGTGGACACCGTACTGCTCAACCGCGCGGCGGTAGAATTCATCAAAGTTCTTTCCCGGAGTGCGCACGTCGATATAGAAGACGGTAATGTTTGTGTCAGGATAGTGGTCGCGGGTAAGAATCGCATGCTTCGCAGTGTACATACAGCAGATCTTTGAGCAGTATTCGTGGCCCTTTGTGGAGTCCGCAGAACAGCGGCTTCCCACGCACTGGACGAACACGATGTTCTTCGGCTCCTTTCCGTCTGAAGGGCGGAGAAGATGTCCGTTTGTAGGACCGGATGCGTTGCAGAGGCGCTCGAATTCAAGTGATGAAACGACGTCAGGACTCTGGCTGTATGCGTACTCATCGAATTTCTCAAGGCTGATCGGATTGTAACCGGTAGCTACGATGATTGCGCCGTATTTTTCAGTAAGCATTGTCTCTTCCTGATGGAAGTTGATTGCTCCTGCTGCACAGGCCTTCTCGCAGAATCCGCAGACATTGTCCTTGCCGTTCTTGAGGCCTTTCATGTGAAGACAGTAGTCCGCGGAGATTGCGGCCACCTTCGGAACAGCCTGGGCAAACGGAATGTCGATTGCCTTGCGGTTGTTCAGGTTCAGGTTGAATGCGTTCGGAACTTTCTTGTTCGGACACTTTTCGATACACGCTCCGCAGCCTGTGCATTTCGTCTCGTCAACATAGCGCGGATGGCGTTTGATGTCCACCTCGAAGTTTCCGATATATCCTTTCACACCTGCAACTTCCGAGTAGGAGAGAATGCGGATGTTCGGATTCTGGCTGACTTCAGTCATTTTCGGCGTGACGATACAGGACGCGCAGTCCAATGTAGGGAAAGTCTTGTCAAGCTTCGCCATCTTTCCGCCGACCGTATAGTCCTTCTCAACAATATCAACCGGAAATCCCGCGTCCGCAATGTCGAGTGCAGCCGTGATTCCTGCGATACCGCCGCCGATTACCAATGCGCGTTTTGTCATTGGTGTCTCGCCTTCAATAAGAGGCGTGTCAAGAATTGTCTTTGCGACAGCCGCCTTGCCCAAAGCAATGGCTTTTTCTGTTGCATCGCCCATTTCTTTCATAACCCATGAGCACTGCTCACGGATGTTCGCGACTTCCACCTTGTAAGCATTCAAGCCGGCGCGCTCCGCACAGGAACGGAAGGTCTTCTCATGCATACGCGGAGAACAGGAGCACAGAACCACACCAGTAAGGTTCAGCTCGTGAATCTTGTCCTCGATCATTTTCTGACCGGCAGAAGAACACATATATGTATAATGAGTTGAATAAACTACACCGTTCACCTTGCCGAGCTCTTCAGCTACTTTTGCAACGTCAACAGTGCCTGCAATGTTTGTGCCGCAATGGCACACGAAAACACCGATTCTTTCCATGATGCTGCTCCTATTTGCGGTACTTTCTGAATGCGCTCATCAAAAGCTGCTGCGGAGTCTCTTCATCAAGCTTTTCAGGAACCTGAACAGGATCAAGATGAAGCGGACCGCGCTCACGCTCGACTACAGTGCGCACAGCGTCAATAAGCTTGGCCGGCTCGACCTGGCGTGGACATCTCTCAAGGCAGGCGAAACAGCTCAGACAGGTATAAATCGATTTGCTCTTCAAAAGCGGCTCTATTTCTCCGTTCTCAACCATCTGCACAAACTGATGCGGATGATATTCCATAGAGTCGTAATTAGGGCAGGTTCCAGAGCATTTTCCGCAGACCATGCATTTTTTGGGATTGACTCCGCTTGTCTCAAGAATCAGTTCCTTGTATTTCTGAATTTCTGACTCAAGCATTCACAGCCTCCTTTGCCACGGCATCCTTTACGCCGAGAGCTTCCGCAAGAAGTTCCGTAAAGTAGATAACGTCAAGCTTTGAGGAGCCTTTGTTCTTTATGAGATTGTAGCGGCACAGAGGGCAGCTTGTGACAAGGAAGTCTGCTCCCATGTCCTCGGCGTTCGCAAGAATCGAAGCCGACCTTTTCTGGGGAATCGTTTCGTCCTCAAACGCGGCATAGGCGCCGCAGCACTCGTTGCGCTGGGCATAAATGACCGGAGTTCCGCCGATTGCGGTTATGAAGTCCTCAAGGATTTTCGGATTCTCCGGATCGTCAAATTCCATCACCTTTCCCGGGCGAAGAAGAAGACAGCCGTAATAGGCGCCGATTTTCTTTCCCTTGAAAGGATTCTTGACGGCCTTCTTTACGTTGTCCCAGCCGATCTCATCACGGAGAACTTCAAGGAAGTGAAGGACTTTCGTCTCTCCGTGGTATTCAATATTGTCTTGGGCGAGATAGTTGTTTACTTTTAAAATTGTGTTCTCGTCATTCTGCAGGTCATTGTTCACCTGCTTGATTACATTGTAACACGCTGAGCACAGTGTTACCAATGCATGGTTCTTATCTCTGGATGCAGCCAAAGCCCGGACAGAAGGAAGCTTTGAGGCAATTTCATTTTTGCCTGTAGGATATACACCGCCGCAGCACTGCCACTCTTCGATTTCTTCAAGTTTGAAACCAAGAGCTTCCGCGCTTAAACGACCGTATAAGTCCAAATCCTTCGCTTTGTTTTTTAGCGTGCAGCCTGGAAAATAAGAATAAGTCAGTGTGTGTGTCTGGTTCTCACTCATTCTTTGCTCCTAAGTGCAGGATATTTTTAGCTAGCCTCAAGCAAAAACTTAAGGCTTGGTATTTTTATTTTTTTACGCCAGCCATTTCTTCTGGATGGAAAACATCGTCAAATTTTTCAGCTGTAAGGAAGCCAAGCTGTACACAGGCATCTTTAAGTGAAATATTTTCTTCATAAGCTTTGTGGCTTGTTTTTGCTGCGTTTTCGTATCCGATGTATGGGTTCAGGGCTGTTACAAGCATCAGGGAATTGTACAAGTTGAAGTGCATTTTTTCCTTGTTTGCTGTGATTCCAACCGCGCAGTTTTTGTTGAAACTTACCATTACTTCAGCAAGAAGTCTTACAGACTGAAGAAAATTATATGCGATTACCGGCATAAATACATTCAGCTCAAAGTTTCCCTGTGAAGCAGCCATTCCAACAGCAGCGTCATTTCCCATAACCTGAACAGCAACCATTGTCATTGCCTCGCACTGTGTCGGATTTACTTTTCCCGGCATGATTGAAGAGCCCGGCTCGTTTTCTGGAATATGGATTTCACCGATTCCGCATCTTGGACCGGAAGCAAGCCATCTTACATCGTTTGCGATTTTCATCAAGTCAGCGGCAAGTGCTTTTAAAGCTCCGTGCGCAAATACAATTTCATCTTTTGAAGTCAAGGCATGGAATTTATTTGGAGCTGTAACAAAGTCTTTTCCTGTGAGCTCTGAAACTTTCTTTGCAACAAGAGTATCAAATCCAGATGGAGCATTGAGTCCTGTTCCGACCGCTGTTCCTCCCAAAGCAAGCTGCTTCAAATATGGAAGGGAGGAGGAAAGCATTTCCTTGTCGCGTTCAAGAGAAGTTCTCCAGCCAGAAATTTCCTGCGAGAACTGAATTGGAACAGCATCCTGAAGGTGAGTGCGTCCTGACTTTACAATGCCTTCGTTTACTTTTTCCAGTTTTTTGAAAGTGTCAACAAGAATGTCGATTGCCGGAAAAAGCTTGTCTTCAACTTCAACAACAGCGGCAATGTGCATTGCGGTTGGAAAAGTGTCGTTTGAAGACTGACTCATGTTTATGTCGTCATTCGGATGGCAAAGTTTTTCGCCAGCAATCTGGTTAGCTCTGTTCGCAATAACTTCGTTTGTATTCATGTTTGACTGTGTGCCAGAACCTGTCTGCCATACAACAAGCGGAAAGTTTTCGTTCAATGAGCCTGAAATAACTTCATCGCAAGCCTGGGAAATTGACTTGAGCTTTTTGTCTGTCATTTTTTCAGGTTTGAGCGCATTGTTCGCAAGCGCCGCCGCCTTTTTCAGATAGCCAAAAGCCTTTGTAATTTCACGCGGCATTGTTTCAATTCCAACGCCGATAAGAAAATTCTCGTGGCTGCGTTCAGTCTGCGCGCCCCAGAGTTTGTCAGCAGGAACTTTTATCTCTCCCATGCTGTCATGTTCAATTCTGTATTCCATTTAGAACTCCAGCTGCTTGATTACGTCTTTGAGGCAGTCTGCGGAATGCTTGAGCTGGGCAATCTCGTTGTCTGTAAGAGGAGCAACAAGACGTCCTGTGATTCCGTGTCCGCCTACAACTGTGAGAATGCTCAAGCACACATCGCTGATTCCATATTCGCCTGTAAGCATTGAAGAAGCGATTGTAACAGAGTCATTTGAATTTTTGATGATTTCGCAAAGACGAGCTGTTGTAGCTCCGATTCCGTAATTTGTGCATTTTTTTGCTGAAATAATGATTCCGCCTGATTTGCGTACAAAGTCCTCTATTTCTGCATGGTCAGGCTTTGCTTTTCCTTTTCCGTTGAGGCTGTCGTAGTATGAGTCTACAGGAACAGAAGCAACATTTACCAAAGACCACGGAACAAATGAAGAATCTCCATGCTCGCCGAAAACATAAGCGTGAAGGTTAGGCTGTCCGATTCCGTATACATCAGCGATTTTTGTGCGTAATCTTGCTGTGTCAAGCAAAGTTCCTGTTCCAAGAATGTGGTCAGCAGGAATTCCAGATGTTTTTACAAACTGATATGTAAGGATGTCAACAGGATTTGCAACAATAATATAAATTGCGTTTGGAGCAACTTTTGCAATCTGCGGAATAATTGACTTTGTTATGTTTACATTTGTCTGCGCAAGGTCAAGACGAGACTGTCCAGGCTTGCGTGCAACTCCAGAAGTCAGGATTACAAGATCGGAGTCTTTTGCGTCTTCATAAGAGCCGTCATGAATATTTACAGGACTCATGTATGGAGTTCCCTGGCGAATGTCCAGAGCTTCTCCCATAGCGCGGTTTTTGTCAATGTCAATCATAACGATTTCAGTTGCAATGCTCTTAAGACAAAGGGCATAAGCAATAGATGAGCCAACTTGTCCAGCACCAATAATGGTGATTTTGTTTGCCATAAATATCTCCTGTGTGCAAATGGTTTTAAAAGAGCCGCCGCATAGTCCGAAGAAGATTCCTTCTATGACAGCAACATTCAAATTATATTATAATACAAAAAAAAACACCTGTTAATAGAAATAAAAACGAAAACGGCCTTTTAAGCATGATTTTGAGAATTTTTCATTTTTTTTGTGAAATTTATAACAGTTCACAAAAAATATTGTGATTTTATTCACATACAAAATCATCTTGTTGAACATTTTTTTCTTTCAATCTAAAATATCGCTGATTATGGAAGCCTTGAAAAGATTCAGCCAGAATGTAATTGACACCATGCGCTCTGATATTAAGGACGCGGATGGAAATGAAGTTTTTTGGGCTGGAAAAATAGATTTGGAAGGTATTGTCGTTTCGCTTCAGGCTGGTTCTCGCGGAAATGAAAATTCCGTAGTTGTTAATAAAAACGCCGCAAAAGAAGGAAATGTCATAATCCATAATCATCCAAGCGGAAATCTTTCGCCAAGCGAGGCTGACCAAAATATTGCCTACAATGCTTATGATAGCTCGCTCGGATTTTACATAGTTGACAATGATGTTTCCCGGGTTTATGTGGTTGTGGAGCCGGTCAAGCCTAAAAAAATTGAGCTTTTGAATGAGGACGAAACCGCATTTTTCCTTTCATGCCAAGGCCCGTTTGCAAAATCCTACGGAAACTATGAAGAGCGTCCGGCCCAAATTTCACTTTCAAAAGAAATCGCATCTTCCTTTAATAAAGAAAAAATCGGTGTTTTTGAAGCCGGAACTGGAGTTGGAAAAAGTTTTGCATATTTGATTCCGGCAATGCTTTGGTCGGTAAAAAACAAGGAATGCGTTGTTGTTTCCACGGGAACTATAAATCTTCAGCAGCAGCTTTTTGAAAAAGATATTCCGTTTGCGCAAAAATTAATCGGAAAAAAAATAAAGGCGGTGCTTTTAAAAGGCCGGCAAAATTACATCTGTCTTCGAAGGCTCTCTGAAGCGGAAAACGATAGAGGTCTTTTTAATGAAGAAATTGAAATTATTGACAAGATAAATGAATGGGTAAAGACAAGCTCAACAGGAAGCAAAAGCGATCTTACCTTTCTTCCATCTGAAAGCGTGTGGTCAAAAGTCAACAGCGAAAGCGATGCTTGTCTTGGCGGAAGATGTCCGTTCAGGGAAAATTGCTTTGTGATGAAAGTACGCAATGAAGCTGCCAGTGCGAACATAATAATTGTAAACCATCATCTTTTGTTTGCAGACATTGAAAGCCGGATGAACGGAGCAGGTTACGACAATGCAGCCGTTCTGCCTCCTTACAGGCGGATTGTTTTTGACGAAGCCCACGGAATTGAAGACAGCGCGACCAGTTTTTTCAGTGAAATAATAACAAGATTTAAAGTGATGAAACAGGTGAATCTTTTATTCAGAACTTTTAGAAGTTCAAACACAGGTTTTCTTGTTCAGGCTGCTGCGTTTTCTTCCGCTGATGACTGCATGGAACGTGCGCCGGCTCTTGTCAATGGAATAAAAGATTCGCTTTTGGAACTTGATCAGATTTCGATTCTTGAACTTGATGACAATTTTAACGCAAGAATTCACAATGGAAACTCTCAGAAATTCGTCGGAACTTTTAGCGCGCTTTCAAAACTGAAATCTTCAATTTCTGCATTTAACAATCTTGTGCGTGAAGTTCTGGAAAAAATCGATGACAAGGATTCTGAAGTTCCGGCAGTCTGGGAAGCAAAGACCGTTCTGCGCCGTCTTGAATCTTTGGCGGCTTTGTGCGGAAATTTTCTGCTTTGGGAAGAAAAAGAAGACACTGTTTTTTGGCTTCAGAAAGTGAAAATTCCTCCGAAAGTCCCCGGTGAAGATTTTGTGACTTTTGTTCAGTTTATTCAGACTCCGCTGGACATTGCGCCTTTGATGAACTCTGGAGTTTTTGAACCGATGAAAACTGTTGTCTGCACAAGCGCGACTTTGCAGATTGACAGAAATTTTGGCTACTGGACTCGCCGTGTTGGAATTTCTTTTGCAGAGCCTGAGCGAGTAGCGCAGGACAGTTTTGATTCCCCGTTCCCATACAAAGAAAATGTCTTGTTCGCAGTTCCGAATGACGCGCCATTCCCAGACAGCTCGTATTTTCAAACTTTTGTTGAAGATGCAGTTCCAAAACTTATTTTGGCTGCAGGTGGAAAAACTCTTGTTCTTTTTACTTCCTATGACAGCCTGAAATTTACATTCAATGCAAGCCGGAATATTCTTTCTGAAAACGGAATTGAAGTTTTTAAGCAGGGCGATGAAGACAGATTTAGGCTTCTTGAAAAATTCAAAAAAGACACAAACAGCGTTTTATTTGCAACCGACAGTTTTTGGGAAGGTGTTGATGTTCCTGGAAGCAGCCTTAGCCAAGTGATAATCGTGAAGCTTCCGTTTGCAGTTCCGAATGATCCGGTTTTTTCAGCAAGAAGTGAAGCGCTTGAAAAAAAAGGCGGAAATCCTTTTATGCAGCTAAGCCTTCCTCAGGCTGTAATAAAATTTAGGCAGGGGTTTGGACGTCTTGTGAGGCGCGCTGATGACAAAGGTATTATCGTTGTCTTGGACCGCCGCATAGTTGAAAAAAAATACGGCGGAATTTTTACACGAAGCGTGCCAATGACAAAAAGAATGTATTCGCCTTTGGATGCCATTCTGCACGCTGTTGAAAATTTTTTTAATTAAAACTTATTTGCGGTTTCCAAAAAGCCTTAAAAGCGAAAGGAAAATATTTATAAAATCAAGATAAAGCTCAAGCGCGCCGTAAATCGCAATTTTCTTAAACGAGTCTGAATTGTTCGCACTTGAAGAAATGCGCATGATTTTCTGCGAGTCATAAGCTGTAAGTCCTGTGAACACAACAACAGAAGCAACAGAAATCAGCCAGTCGAACATTGTGCTTCCGGCTCCAAAAAGAAACAAAATTCCATTCAGCAGAGAAGCGATGATAATTCCGAGCAAAGCCATCATAAGATAGCGTCCGGCTGTTGTAAGATCTGATTTTGTCTTAAGACCGTAAAGCGACATTCCAAAGAACATTGCCGCTGCGGAAACAAAGCAAATTGCGATTGAGCTTGCTGTATATGTAAAGAAAATTGTAGAAATTGTAAGCCCGTTTAAAGCTGAATACAAAATGAACAAAAGCTTTGCGTTTGCTACAGAAATTTTTCTAATTGAAGAAGTAAGTCCGACTACAAGACCGATTTCCGCAATGCAAAGAATGAGAAGTCCCATTCCGCCTGTTGCCTTTAGAATAGAAATAATCAGTCCTGACTCTGCCGCGAAAAATGAAACTACCGCGCTTACAAGAAGTGCGATTCCCATCCATAGATAAGTTCTCGTTAAGAAAAGTTTCCGTTCAGTTTCTGTTGGAGCGTAAAACGTCATTTGATTTTCCATAGATTTCCTCCGAAAATTTTATTTTTATAAATATAATATATTACATATAAAACCGCAAACTTTATTTTTTGTAACAGCTCATTTTCAGTTTGTTGAAAAAATATCTTTTCTTTTGCAAAAATCCCCATTATAATAATATGCATTGAAGAATATGATAAGAATTTTTTCAGCTGGAATTTTAATTGTTGCACTTTTTGTTTCATGCGCGGCTTCTGTTGAAGAATCTGAAGTCAAAGATGATACTTTAAAAAATTCCGTAGAAAATTTTGAAAGAACTTCTTTGTGGTCAAATGAAATTGAAGCTGATATTTTAAAAGAAAAATTAAAAGAATGGGATAATACTTTTAAGGAAATTAAAGAAAATAAAATAGATGGTTTAACAGATTTTATTACAGAAACTGATTTTTTGATTGATAGAAAAGAGTATGATAAAGCATTAAAAAATATTGCTTTGATTGAGATGAATATAGAGATTATTAGAAGTCAAACTAATGAACTTATTGAAGAAATTAGGGTTATAACCAAGTCTGAAGAAAGAAATAGAAATATTGTTACTAAGCTTAAAGTTTCATATAGGGAAATAGAAAATAAGTTTGAGAGAAATATTAAAGATTATGGCCCTTTACAAGATAATATTAAGGAAAAACTTTCTTATATTGATAAATTGTTTAGAAAGTTTGAAACATTTATGGATAGGAATGATTATATTGGTGTTGAAGAAGTGGTTATATCTTTAGAAACTGAAGTAAAAAATATGAAAGTTTATATTGATGAGACACCATATTTAGTACTTATGGCTACGGTTCTTATTCCTGGTAAAATTGAGGAATTAAATACTATGTATTATAGAATGACTAGGGATGGGTATTCTTTGGATTATTTAAATATTGAGTATAATATTAAAGAAATAAAAACTAAGGTATCTGAGATAGTTGATAATTTAATTAAGTTTGAAATAGGGGATGCTCATATTGAATTAAAGACAATGTTAGATTATTTTAATACTTTGTTTTCTAATTTTGATAAAGAAAGGGAAGCTAAGGATTTATTTAAAGAGAATATTAAGAAATTTAAATATAAATTAGATTCTATTAATAAGATAGTATATGATATTTACATTCAGATAGATGATATAAAGAATACTTATGATTTATCTGATGATGAAATAAATAAATTTGGTGTTATTAATAAGTCTTTAGAAAAGATAAGTGAGGATTATAAAACTTTGTATGAACATGGTAAGGGTAGAACTTTTGCTTATTCTAAACTTGTTGTTGAGTTAGAAGGACTTACTAATAAGTTAAATAGATTACAAGATGATTTGGATTATAGGCTTAAGTCAATTACTAGTATGAAAGATGATGAGTATAGGGCTAAAGAACAGTATGTTATGATACAGAAATTGTTGTTGCAGGCTAAGGCTAAATTAAAAGAATATAAGATTCCAATTATTCCTAATAGTTATTTTATTGAATTTAAGGAAGCAGATGAAGCTATTAGGGAGATAGTTAAAGAAATTAATAAGAAACCTATTGTTATTAAAATATTAAATATTAGGGTAGATACAGCAAGAGATTTGGTTTTTAAAATATATAATAAGACTAATGATATGGTAAAAACAGTTATGTTGTGTGAAAGATTAATAGTATATGGTAATAGGTATAGAAGTAGTTATCAAGAAGTTGATGTTAATCTTGATGAAGCTACTGATTTATTTAATAGGGGACAATATAAAAAATCTTTGGATATATTAGTTAGTACTTTATCTGAAATTGATACTTCTATTAAAGATAGATTTGAAATTAATTAGAATGTTTATTTACAAAGTGATAGTTTTATGATATTATTTTATTAGAATATGAGGGTGATTAAAAAGATGAATATAGTTGAATTTATAAAAGATAATTATATATGGTTTTTGGTAATAATACTTATTGCAATTATTACTGTAATTGGTTTTTTAGCTGATAAAAATAATGGTAAGAAAAAAGGAAAAAATATAAAAGAAGAGAGTAATAATCCTGTTAACAAAGGAAATCTTTCTATGCAAGTTCAACCTAATAATATTAATAATTCTTTAAATACTATGGCTCCTCCTAGTAATTTAGAAATTAATAATATTCCAAGTAATTCTAATTTACAAGGAAATACTGTGCCACAACCTTTAAATGTTCAACCAATTAATACTATGGTTTCTAACCAAGAGCCTATGGTTAATAATATGACTATGCCTAATTATGATAATTCTAAATCTAATAATGTTAATGTAAGTACAAATTTTAATCAATTAGATAAAACGGTTAATCCGATACCTAATTTTGAAAATATAAATCAAACGGTAAGTTCAATACCAAACTTTGGATCGACAAATCAATCAGTAAGTCCTATACCAAATTTTGGACAGGCTGTAGTTCAGGAACCAGTTTCTAATTTAGGTAGTGTAACTCCTATAATGAATCAAGTTCCAAATTTTGGTCAAGTAAACCAATCCGTAGTTCAGGAGCCAGTACCAAATTTAAGTAGTGTAACTCCTATAATGAATCAGGTTCCAAATTTTGAACAACCTATGCAGCAAATAAATCCAGTACCTAATTTTAATCAGGTAAACCAATCTGGCGTTCAGGAACCAGTTTCTAATTTAGGTAATGTAACTCCTATAGTGAATCAAGTTCCAAATTTTGAACAACCTATGCAGCAAGTAAATCCAGTACCTAATTTTTCTTATCAAACTGTAAATAATAATAGTTCTTTAGATGCTCAGTCAATTACACAGCCAAATAATCAAAATATTGGTGTTCCTAATGCTGTTAATCAAGATATGGTAAATCCTACTATGAATAGTGGTGGTTTTGTCTATAGTCCACAACAAAATAATAATGGTGGTGTATAAAATGAATGAATCGGCAAATAATAATCAATTTAACGGTATGAATACTAATAATGGTACATACAACAATCAAAACTTTAGTGTTCAAGATAATAATACTTCTCAAAATACAAATGTTACTACTAATGTGTATTCTGATAATGGAACTAATATTATAAATGATAGTACAGTGTATAATAAACCTGTTACAAATAAAAAGAAGACAGTTAGGATATCTTCAGAAATGAAAGTTTTTATGGTAATTATTGTAATATTATTTGTTGCTATAATGTTTTTGCCATCTATTTACGATTTATTTAGTAAGTTGTTTAATCATTAATTACAGATAGTTTTACTATTAAATCGTAGTTGTCATCATTTGCTATAATATTTTTATGTATTTTATTACAAGATGTACACTTATAAATTATTTTATAAGTGTTTTTAAATTTTTCTATTCCTATGGGTTCTAGTAATCCTTTACATGTATTTTTTCTATCTCCTGGTAAAATATCAACGTGTTTTGAGTATAAGCAATATGGACAATGATCTCTTGCTGTATAGTTTAATTTATTTACTTTTTGGTGGCAATTTTCACATATAAATTCTTCATCTATCATATTAAATCTTTTCATACTTTTACTCCTTTTAATTAAATGATATCAATCATAATTTTTTTTGTCAATAAAAATAAAAAATAATATAATTTGGTATTGTCAAAGATAAATAAATGTGTTATATTTATATTGCACTTGATTTATGGCGAGATAGCTCAGTTGGCTAGAGCATACGGTTCATACCCGTAGGGTCGAGGGTTCGAATCCCCCTCTCGCTACCAATTATGTTATTTACTAGATATAGAATATCTAGTTTTTTTATTAAAAAAAGTTATTGTAGATTATTTTAAAAGTATATGTTAATATATAAATAAAATTAAGTTATTATCTGATTTAATTTAAGTTTAGGAATATCTATTATGTTCGTACTGATATAGAATATACTTGGATATTATGTTCAAGTTTTTATTTAAAAAAGGGTGGAGTATAAATATGAATGAAAAGTTAGTTGTAGAAAAATTAATACAAAGAGGGGAAACTATTTCTTCTATGGAATCATGTACAGGTGGTTATTTTGCAAGTACTATTACTTGTGTGAGTGGTTCATCTAAGGTTCTTGAATTTTCAGCTGTTACTTATTCTAATGAATACAAAATTAAGATGGGTGTTAATAGAACTACAATAGATATGTATTCTGTCTATAGTAGTGAAGTGGCTGGGGAAATGGCTAAGTGCATTAGTGAATTTTCTAAGAGTAGTTATGGAGTAGGGATTACTGGTAAAATAAATGAGGTTGATCCTAATAACTTAGTTGGTGCTAATAATATAGTATATGTTTCGATTTATTGTGCTAAGGATAATAATTTTATTGATATGGAGTTAGTTGTTCCTTCAGATAGTAGGAAAAAAGTTAAGGAATTTATTGTAGATAATATATTAAAAAAATTATTAGAAATATTATAAAAATAAAAAAGAATATTGTGTATTCTTTTTTATTTTATGGTAATAGTCCAAATCCTGATACTACGCTTCTTCCACCAATAACTCTTTCTCCAAAGACATTAAGTGGGTTATTTATTAATTTATTATTAATAACTAGTTGTGAAGATGTTCCACCATCTAAATTTGCTGCGTTGTAAGCGCCATATTTTTCTAGTGTATCAGCTATTTCTATTAGGGTAGGTCCTCTACTGTGAACACCATCTGTAACTAAGAATAGTATTATGCCATCTTTTCTTTGAGCAATGGCTACACGAGCTGCTCTATCATATCCGCCTGCTCCAGAACTGTTAGTGATTTTTTGTCCATTTACAATTAAGAAAGGTCCAAATTCTAATCCATCACGTATTCCTGATGCTACTGCTTCTTCACCTGTTGCATTAATTAGTGATAGTTTATTTTCGTATGTAATTCCTATTATGTTACCGCGTTTTTCACTATCAGACCATATAACTTCACCATCTTTGATTATATATCCAATAGGTATATCAGAGCCCATTCCATAGTCAACAAATCCACCACCATTTATGCATACAAGTCCATTATATCTTTTGCACATCTTTAGAACAGATTCTTGTCCATTACCTGTATTAAATGATTTAGATGTTATGGCAGTTACTTTTGATGGGTCGTATATAGCTACTAGGTATGCATCATACTTAGAAATTTTAATATTAATTAGTTTATAGTCTTCATTTCCTTCATTTCTTACTAATATAGCTTTATCATATTCATCTTTATATATTTTTTTATCACTAGTATCAATAATTATGTCATCAAGATTTATTTCTTCAGATGGAACTATATATGAGTTAAGTGCTACAACTTTACTTACTTCTTCTTCACTATAGAAGGTATAAGCAATATACTGATGTGTTTTAGTAACCATTGCTGTAGATATTATCATATTTTTGAAATCTGTATATGGTCCATAGAATAGAAAGAAACAACCAGCTACAAAGATATCAATAATGATCATAACAATGGTAAACCAATTTAATTTTCTTTTCTTTTTTTTGTTAACTTTTTTCATATTTAATCCTCCAATATAAATGGATCATTTAAAGTACCATTTCCTTTAAATTTGTTTTCTTTACTGATACTGATGGTTGGTCTTATATGTCTTTTTACGCCAATTCTTGATTTTGCAAGAATTGAATTATAAATATATACTCCATTATCAATTGGTGTTGTTAAGTAATAGTTTACTAAGTCGCTATTAAATTTTAAATCACTAATATTAAGTAATCCTATGTAACATTCAGTATATTTACTTAAAACGTCTTTATAACTATTTTCATATTTGCCAATATAATATTTTCCTTTAACTAGTTTATCTTTATATGGTAATTCTTCATAGTAAGTATTATTTAGATAATATGCAAGAGAGTAAGTATCATTTTCATCATATATATTTGAATTGTTACTAAAATATCTACTTGTAGTAACTAACTTTGTTGATTCTAGTTTTATAACATCTTTTTCTATGTCATATACTTGATATAAGTCGTTATCTAGTTTTACATAAGAACTAACTCTTACATCTTTTATATCCTCTTTTACAATATATGGATTTTCTTTTGTGCCTGTTCCACTTAATAAAACATTATTGTTGGCTAAAGTTACGACAGGTTTAACTAAATAGTTAATATTAGGTTTTGATAATGTTATGGTATTACTTGAGGTGTGCCAAGCTTTATTTGCAGCACTACTTGAATTTGCTAGCCATATTTTTTCATCTTCTTTAGATAAGAATGTTTTATCATCAACAATACTGTTTACATAGTCAGAAATATCTAGTAGAGATATATAATTATCTAGATTCATTTTGCTACATGAAATAGTTGTCATACTGTTGATATTGTCTTCACAAATAGTTGTTTTGGCTAATTTTTCGGTATTAAAAGATTTTATAAAAATGTCATTTAGATAATTAAAAATATCTGATTTTGTAAATGCGGTATATTCTTCATTCCATGGTAAGATATTTATATGGTCATCTAGCATCATAACAATAGTATTATCACTTTTAATCTTAATAATACGCCATAACATATTAGAGAAACTAACATAGTTATCTACATTTTCACCTTTATATATGGTATTACCATTTATTCTATATGCACCATTTCCTTCATATACTAATGAAGTATTTTCTAGAATATCTGTTGCCATATAAACTGTTGATTCTCCATCTATTTTTGGATTATATATTTTATAATATTTTATTAATCTTTTTCCATAAAAAATAAAACATCCTATAATAAATAATATACTAATAATACAGAATATTTTTTGGATACTTATTTTTCTTTTAATTTTACACTTCTTTTTCATACTTTTACCTCGTTTCTTATTATATCATCTATGTTATTTTTAGACAATATTTTTTAATTATTTAATTTATCTTTACATATTAATATATTGTTATTAGATAATGGGGTATAGAAAAAAAGATTACTTATTGGTAATCTCAGTTTTTCTATTTTCATAAAATCCCTTTATATCCATAATTACTGGTAATATAATTGGAACTCTACCAATTTTTTCGTTTAGGATAGGAACAAGTTCATTAATTAATTCTTGTTTGATTTCAGAAAAATTAATGGTTTTATTTTTTAACATTTTATTAATTATTTTTTCACTAATTTTTTGTAATTCTTTGATTAAATCTAAATTGTCATTTACTAATATATATCCGCGGGTAGTAATTAATGGTGGACTTAATAATTGTTTGTTTTTAGAGTCTATATTTATAATTATTGATAAGATACCGTTATTTGACATTAATACTCTATCTTTTATAACAACGTTACTAACATCTCCAACTCTTGAACCATCTACATATACTGAAGTTGCTTGAATATGTCCTTTTTTTACAATTGAGGTATTGGAAATATTTAAAATGTCTCCATTTTCTAATATAAAGGTGTTTTTCTTTGGTATACCACAGTCAATAGCTAAGTCGGCATGTTCTTTTAACATTCTGTATTCTCCATGATATGGTGCAAAATATTCGGGATTAAATAGTCTTATCATTAATTTTAATTCTTCCTGATTAGCATGTCCTGATGAATGTATTTCTTGATTAATGCTATTGGTAAATACTTTTACTCCTTTTAGGTATAATTTATTGATTGTTTTTGATACGGAAGAGGAGTTACCTGGTATTGGTGAAGATGAGAAAATAACAATATCATTAGGTATAAGTTTAATGTGTTTATGAGTTCCATTGGCAATTCTTGATAAAGCGGCAAGTGGTTCACCTTGACTACCTGTACATAATAGGCATACTTTGCTAGGATTTAATTGGTTAGCTTCTTCTGCTGATATAAATATACTTTTATCTTTTATATATCCACATTTTATAGCTATTTCGATAGATGTTTCCATACTTCTACCAAATAGAGCTATTTTTCTTTTATTAATTTTACAAGTTTCTACAATGTGTTTAAGTCTATATATATTTGAAGCAAATGTTGCTAAGATTATTCTGTTATTTTGGTAGTTAGAAAATATTTCTCCAAGATTTTCATCTACTTTGGATTCGCTAACAGAAATGCCACTTACTAATGCATTAGTAGAATCACTCATTAATAGTTTTACTCCCTTTTTACCAATTTCTGCCATTTTATGTAAATTAGCCATTGGTCCTATTGGTGTAAAATCAAATTTAAAATCTCCAGTCATTACTATAACTCCATTAGGAGAAGTAATAGCTAGACCATGAGAGTCTGGTATAGAGTGTGTTGTTCTAAAAAATTCAATATTAAAGTATTTTGTTTTAACGGTTGTATTTTCATCATAAATTTTAATATTTTTATATTTTATATTTCTTTCTTCTAATTTTTTTAAGATAAGTTCTTTAGCTTGAACTGGAGCATATATTTTTGGAATATTTATTTGGTTAAGTAAAAATGGTATTCCTCCAATGTGGTCTTCATGACCATGTGTTATAAATAGTCCTTTTATCATATTTTCATGTTCTTTTAAATAACTAAAGTCTGGTATAACATAGTCAATACCTAATAAATCGTCTTCTGGAAACATTACTCCTGCATCAACGATAATAATTTCATTATTGTGTTTAACACAATACATATTTTTTCCTACTTCTCCAAGGCCTCCTAGGGCAAATACTTGGGTTGTTTTTTCTTTATTCATAATCCTCACTTTCTTGTAAAATTTTGACCGATATAAAATAAATAATATAAATTTTAAAGATTAACACGTTACAAATTATATCATAATTAAAAAGTAAAATCAACTGTTATCTTTTGATGACGTTTGACAATAGTAATTTTTTTTGTTATAATTTTTTAGTCTTTTATACTTTATTTGGAAAGGAGAAAAATGAGTAAAATTAATATATTTAGTTTAGGTGGACTAAATGAAAATGGAAAAAACATGTATGTTGTCTGTGTTGATGATGATATACTTGTTCTTGAAGCTGGACTTCAGTATGCTGATGAACAGACATTGGGAATAGATTATATGATTCCTAATATTGATTATTTGAAACAGAACAAAGAAAGAATTAGAGGAATATTTTTAACACATGGTCATGATGAGAATGTGGGAGCAATTACAGATATTATAGATTATTTACCTAATATACCTATATATGCTTCTCCATTTACATATAATATTGTTAAACAGGAATTATTAGAATATGATAAGAGTATTTCTTCTTTGGTAAAAATCGAGGCTAATAAACCAGTAGATGTTGGTAATTTAAAGGTTTATCCTGTTTCTTTATCACATTCTATTCCAGATAATTTTGGGTATGCTATTTATACTCCTGATGGAATAATATTTTATGCTTCTGATTTTGTATTTGATTCAACGATGAGGGGAGCATATAAAACAGATTTAGGTAAGTTAGCATATATTGGTAAACAAGGGGTATTGTGTTTAATGTCTGAGTCTTTGTATGCTAATAAAGAAGGATATACGGCTCCAAATCATAGGATACAATCATTAATTAGGGAAACTTTAGTAAAAAGTAATGGAAGAATTATATTTAATGTCTTAAATTCTCATTTATATAGAATACAAGAATTATTTAATGAAGTAGAAAAGACAGATAGAAAAATAGTTGTTATGGGAAAAAGACTACAAAATATAATAGATAATGCTATTAAAGAAGATTATTTACATATTGATAGTAAATATATTGGAGATTTATCTAATATTAATGATGAAAATGTTGTTATATTAAATTCTAATGAGAGATATAAACCTTATTATAATATTTTGAAAATAGTAGATGGTTATGATAAATATGTTACTTTAACAAGTAGTGATACGGTATTTTTAGCTACACCTGTGTATGAGGGTAGAGAAAAGACTTTTTATAAGTTATTAGATAAGATTGCTAAGATAGGGTGTGAAGCGGTTGTTTTATCTCCGAAGAAATATTTATCATATCATGCTTCTAAAGAGGATCTTATGATGATGATAGAACTTATGAATCCTAAGTATTATTTTCCAATTAAAGGTGAATATTCAGAACAAGTCGCTAATGGAGATTTGGCTTGTATGGTTGGGGTAGATAAGGATAATATTATTTTGAAAGAAAATGGAAGTGTTGCTACTATTGTTGATGGTAAATTAATGGATGAATTTAAAGAGGTAAGGGTAGGTAATATATCTATTGATGGAGATTCTTCTAATGATATTGGGGAATTGGTACTTAAAGATAGAGAATTGTTATCTAATAATGGTATAGTTATAGTGTCTGCAACGATTGATAAGAAAAGTAAACAAATAATAGCTGGACCAGAAATACTTACTAGGGGATTTATTTATGTAAAAGATTCTGTTCAACTTATAGATGATATGAAAAATATTTGTTCTAGTATAATTTTGGATAATACTCATAATGGTTATGTTGATTATACAAAAATAAAGAATACTATTAGAGATGAATTATCAAAATTTTTATTTGAACAAGCTGGTAATAAACCTATGATTATAAATGTTATACAAGAAATATAATATTAAAAGTGTAAATAATAATTAAATAAATTGACATTATATAAAAAGTATTATATAATATGTATGTATTGAGGGAGGAAAATTATGTTATTTTTAGATACGTGTAGCGATTTAGCACCATTAATTAGACTTATTAAATTTGGTATAATTCCAATTATTCAAATAGGTGTTCCTATATTACTTATTTTATATGGAATGTTTGATTTGTCAAAAGCAGTTATTGCTTCAAAAGAGGATGAAATAAAAAATGCTACTAAGTTATTAACTAAGAGAGCAATATATGCTGTTGCAGTATTTTTAGTTGTTACTTTAGTAACTGCTGTATTTGGTTTACTTTCAAGTACAGGTGATAAAAACATTGAAAATCAATCAAAAAGTGGTATACAATGTTGGAATGAAATAAAAAAATAAAAGTTGATGTTAGAAGCATTAGCTTTTTTTGTGTGACTTTTTTTAAATTTTGTCTATATATATTTAAGTTATTGGACTTAGTTAACATGGTGGATGTGTAGGGGAATAACTATAGAAATGTAACAATCTTTTTTAAATCTTTATTGTTATAAAAAAACTAGACGGTATTTCTAGTTAATATTTATTTTTACTTGAAATGTTCAAGTGTTAATTAAAAATGGTGCCAGTAAGGAGCATGTCTAACAACTCAGAGGCCAAAAGATAATAGTAAGTAATAAAATTACAAACCAGTTACATTATATATCATTTTTTTCAACAAAAACATCATATATTGCTTTATATCGGTATCCTAGTTTTGCATATGTTGAATCAGGAACAAGTATTCCTAATTCTATTAATTGATCTATTAAAGTAGACACAGTATTTCTTGATACACCAGATTCTTCTTATATTTCTTTTTTTGTAAAAACTATTTGGTGCATTATAGCAGGCATTATTCTATATACAGCATTACTATTTAATGTTTTTATTTTATCCATATCTCTATTATAAATACTTTTTATCATATTTATTTTAGAAATATAATTATTACATTGTTCAATAATACATTGTAAGAAAAATTTAATAAAGCCTGACATATTCCTTTTTCTGCTTTCATTTATAAATTTATGATAACTAGGTTTATATAATTCGATTACTTCTGATAAAAACAAAATTGGCCTATCATCAGTTAATTTAGCAAGTTGTATAGGAATAAGTGCTCTACCTAATCTACCATTTCCGTCACGATAAGCATGAATAGTTTCAAACTGAGAATGTGAAATAGCTAAATTAACAAAAAGTGGATCAATAAATTCATCATTCATATATTTAAATAAATTATCCAATAATAATGGAACATCTTCAGGAATAGGAGGAATAAAAATTGCATCTTCAATACCACAACCTTTAGGTCCTATCCAATTTTGAATTGTTCTAATCTTTCCAGGTTCTTTTTTATTACCTCTAACACTATCTAATAGTATTTTATGAATATGATTTACAAAATGAATATCTATTTTATTACTATTTTTTAAATACTCATTTGAATAGTCAATAACTTTTTTTAAATTTTGAATTTCTAAATTATCATCACTATTCGGCATATACTTTAAATAATACATTTCATCTTGTGATATTTGAGTTCCTTCTATTTGAGTAGATTTTAAACTTTCACTTAAAATAATAGAATCAAGAAAAAATCGTGAATCAAACTCAATATTTTTCAAGTATGATTTATATTCTCCATATTTTTCATTAGCTTCTGAAAGTAATTTTAGCAATTCTTTATCTATATTATACTCGATTGGTAATTCTTTTAATTTAAATGGTTCCATTTTCATCACCTAATTAAATATTAACATATCTAACTATAAAAGTAAAAAAATGCACAATATTTTGAAATTATTGTGCATTTTTACGTTTTTTTGGCATTTTTTGCATAATTTGAGTGCATTTATATAAAGTTCGAATAGTTCGAACATATTTCCCAATGGTGCCGACGACGTAGAGGTTTACAACTTTTTTGACGAATATTACATATATGAATCAATCTATATTTATTTTAACACATACATTGTATTTTTTCCATTACCAATCATAATTATTAATTCTTTTTCACACATATTATTTAATATATTTTTTGCTCTTGTAGATGAAATATCTAATAATTTTTCTACTATATTCCTATTAATCTTACTATTTTTCTTTAAATATTCAACTATTTTTTCTTCTTGAGTTAAATTAGATGGTAACACTTTTTCGTTATTTTCTAAATAATTAACATTATATAATGTTACATTAAATGCATTATCTGTATCAACAAATACTGGTTTCTTATCAAAATCATTATATGATTCTATTATTCTGCCTATACCTGTTCCAAAACTTTCTACGTATTTTAACCTATAAAATATATTAGCTAAATTAGGATTCCTGCTTTCAGATATTCCTAAATATAAGTCATTTAAACTCAATCCTTTAACAATTCCACCTAATGATGTAATCTCAAAATGATCATCATATAATGAAATCAAAATGCTTCCCTTATAATTATAGTCTCTATGTATAATTGCATTTAATAATGATTCTCTTAAAGCATATTCAGGATAATCCTTTGTATCTATTCGCTCTAATCCAATAATCTTCCCTTTAGTTTTATTAAATAATTCCAAGTATTCAAACACATCATTTACTTGTTTTAAAACTGAACCATTAAATTCCTTTCTATCCTTAAACTCTAATTTGTTTGTCCCATTATAAATTGCACATTTTATTGAATAAGGACATTCGTCTGATAGAAGTAAACCTAAATTTGTATATTGACCATTCAAATTAATAATATTTAAACTTTTTAATTTATTATCATCCAATTTAATGTTGTGTTTCTTAAATATACTATTAAGAGTTTCAAAATTTAGATTTTGATTTTGTGAAATTAGTGTTTCAAAAGAATCTCCTTGATTTTCAATCAACATTTTCTTTATTACTTCTTCACTAGCAGGAGCACTAGTGTTACCATATCTTAAATATACTCCTGATGACTTAATTCCTTTTTCAGTTAAATAATAAGGTTTATTAGGCGCTTCCATAACATTAATTTCTATTATATCTTTATCATTTATACTTATTAAATTAACCGAAGTATATAGTGTTAAATCACTTTTTATTCCTTCTCTTATCATTCTAGAAAGAGATTCTAAATCTTCTTTAGAATTTTTTAGACCAATAATATTTCCATCATCATCAATACCAATGTATATTTTGCCATCCTTAGTATTTGCAAATGCAATTATTTCTTTTTTTATATCTTTTGTTAATTCAATTTTTAATTCAGTATATTCATCTTCTATGTACATTTTATCACGTCACCTCAATTATAGTATATACAGTTTTAAAAATAATATCAATATATTCGGTCACTTTTCAGTCACTTTTTGGTCGCTATATATTTTAAATCAAGAAAAAACGAACTATTTCTAGTTCGAATAAATCTTTAATGGTGGCTCCAGCGGGAATCGAACCAGCGACACGAGGATTTTCAGTCCTCTGCTCTACCGACTGAGCTATGAAGCCTAAAAAAAATGGCGGTTCCGACGGGGTTTGAACCCGCGATCTTCTGCGTGACAGGCAGACGTGATAGACCACTACACCACGGAACCATGGTTGCGGGAGCTGGATTTGAACCAACGACCTTTGGGTTATGAGCCCAACGAGCTACCGAGCTGCTCCATCCCGCGATAATAAATATAATTGGCGGAGGAAAAGGGATTCGAACCCCTGCGCCGCTTTCACGACCTCTCGGTTTTCAAGACCGATCCCTTCAACCGGACTTGGGTATTCCTCCATAATAATTGGTGCCTAAGGTCGGACTTGAACCGACACGAGGGTTGAATCTCGCAGGATTTTAAGTCCTGTGCGTCTACCTATTCCGCCACTCAGGCATCTCTTTTTTGCGTTGACTAGTTCATTATATAACAAAAAAAATTAATAATCAACCATTTTGTGTAAAAAAAATATATAAATTTTCGATATTTTTTATAAAAACTATAAAATATTACTTTTATTTAGTATATTTTATAAAATATATTGTTAATTTTTTTATTTTTATAGTATAATTAAATAAAGGAGGATATATATGAAAATATTTTTTATAGTATTGGCTATAGTAGTTTTGATTGCTATATATGTAGTAAGTGTATATAACAAATTGGTAAATGCTAGAAATAAGGTTGAAAATCAATTTAGTCAAATTGATATTCAATTGAAGAAAAGATATGATTTAATACCAAATTTAGTTGAAACTGTTAAAGGCTATGCAAAACATGAAAAAGAAACTTTAGAAGGAGTTATTGAAGCAAGAAATAAGGCAGTTACTGCTAATTCTATTAATGAAAAAGTAGATGCTGAAAATCAAATTACTGGTGCTTTAAATAAATTATTTGCTTTAAGTGAAGCATATCCTGAATTAAAGGCTAATGAAAATTTTAAATCATTACAAAATGAGTTAAAAGAAGTTGAAGATAAAATTGCTTATTCAAGACAATTTTATAATGATACTGCTATGTCATATAATAATATAGTAGCCATGTTTCCATCTAATATAGTAGCTAATATGTTTAAATTTAAAAGTTATGACTACTTTAAAATTGATGAAAAAGAACGTGAAAATGTTAAAGTTAAATTTTAAGGCTATTAAGCCTTTTTTATGTGGTATTTATGTGTATAGAGATAGATAATATATTAGTTAATGTGGAAATTGTTAGAAAGAATAATAAGAATACTTATATGAGGGTTAAGAATGGAGTTTTGGTAGTTACTACTAATTATATGGTTAGTGATAGAAAAATAAAAGAAATTATAATTAATAATAAGAATAGTATTATAAAGATGTTAGAGAAAGATAATAAGTTAAATGAAAAAAATAATTACTTTTATTTGTTTGGTAAGAAATATGATATTGTATATGGTAGTTTTAATGAAATAGATATAACTTGTGATAAGATTTATGCAAAGAATGAGAAAGAATTAAATAAATATTTAAATAAAGAAATATATAAAATATTTTCTGATAGGTTAATGTATTGGTATAATGAATATGTAGAAAATATACCTAAACCTAATTTGAAGATAAGAAAAATGACTTCTAGATGGGGAGTATGTAATATAAGGAATAATAATATTACTTTAAATAGTGAATTATATAAGTATGATATTACTTGTTTAGACTATGTTATTGTTCATGAATTATCTCATTTTATTTATCCTAATCATAGTAAGAATTTTTGGTTACAGGTTTCAAAATATTACCCTAAATATAAAGATGCAAGAAAGATGCTAAAAGAATAGTTTATTTTTCTTGCTTCTTTTGTTATAATCTTAGTAAGAGAGGTAGTTATATATGAGGTATTTTATGACTTTTGCTTATGATGGTTCTAACTTTTTAGGGTATCAAAAACAACCTAAGGGAAGAACAGTACAAAAAGAAATAGAAAGTGTTTTAAAAAAGATAAATAATGATGTTAGTGTGGATATTCATGCTTCTGGGAGAACGGATGCTAAAGTACATGCTTTAAATCAAAAAGCACATTTTGATTTAAAAAAGAAGATTGATTGTGATAAATTGTTAAAAGCTTTAAATTCACTATTACCAGAAGATATATATATAAAGAAAATAGAAGAGGTTAGTGATGATTTTCATGCTAGATTTGATGCTATAGGTAAGGAATATATTTATATACTTAATATGGGAGAATATAATCCTATAGAAAGGAACTATGTTTATCAGTATAATAAGAAATTAGACTTAGTAGCTATGGAAAGAGGACTTAAATATTTAGAGGGTGAACATAATTTTAAATCTTTTACTAAGAGTGATGATGATATAGTTGATTATGTTAGAAAAATAAGTACTACTAGTATAGTAAGAGATAGTAGGGATTTAAATAAAATTACTATTTCTTTTGTGGGAACTGGTTTTCTAAGATATATGGTAAGAAATATGGTTGGATTATTAATAGAAATAGGGGAAGGTAAGAGAAATCCTGAAGAAGTAATAAAAATATTAGATAAAGAGGATAGAACTATATCTGGTAAAACGGCAAATCCTGAGGGATTGTATTTAAAGAATGTATTTTACTAGAAATTAATTTATTTTAGGTATTGCAAAATAAAACTCTTTATAGTAAAATTGAAATAGAGTAGAAAAATATCTTTTGTATTAGGGTATTTATATAAAAGGAGGTGTGATTGTGGCCTTTAAGAAACTTAAAGAAATGATAACAGATGAAGTGGATGAGGATGCTTATTATAGTGAAAGTAAGGTGACATTACCAGATGGTAATGGTAAAATGATCTTACTAGAACCTAGAGCCTTTTCGGAGAGTCAACAAATTGCGGATCATTTGAAAAAAAGAAATACTGTTGTTGTAAATATGAAAAGGGTTACTACAGAGCAAGCTAAAAGAATAATTGACTTTTTGAGTGGTACTGTTTATGCGATAGGTGGTGATTTACAGAAAATAGGGGTAGGTATATTTTTATGTACTCCAAAGAATGTAAATGTAGAGGGTACTATATCTGATGATGATAATAGTAAGAATACTGATAAAGATGAATTGGATTGGTAAGTATGAAGAGATTTAGTGTTGTACAAAATGGTTATGATATTGACGAAGTAAATAGGTTTATTGATATAGTAATAGCTAGATTAGAAAAACTAAATACTGAAAATGTTACGTATGTTGCAAAAATTGAAAAATTAACTAATCAATTAAAAAATAATAATACAACTGATTATAGTAAATTAGAAAAAGCTATATTAGCTGTACAAGATACGTCTGACAGAATTAAAGAATTAGCCAAAAAAGAAGCTGATATGATTTTAGACGAAGCTAAGAATAATGCTAATAGTATTGTTCATGAAGCTTTAATTAAAGCAGAAAAGATAGAACAAGAAAAAATGTTATTAGAAAAGAAAATAAAAGTTTCAAAAGAAAAAATAAAAAATATATTAAATTCTGAATTAGAGTTGCTTAATGAATTAGAAGATAATATTTAGAAAAGGAGTACAATAGTGGAAAAATCAAATAAGAGAAGATATACATTAATGGTGATTAGTTTTTTATTTTTATTAGTAGCAACATTTGTAACAGTATATAATTTTAAGAATACTAGGGCAGAAGAAACAGATGCTGCTGTAAAAATATCTACTATAGCTACTTGTAAGGGGGATGGCAATTTTGGTTTTCGTTCAGATGGCATATCAGGTTGCGAAATGACAGCTGTAAAAAATATATCTGGATTTCAACTACTAGATCCTAATACAAATGAGTGGGTAGATTTTACAAGTTTTACATTAGATGATGAATATGGTATTAAAAAGACTAATGAATTAGTTACAAGATATAAAAGTAAATATCCATTATATAGTGATACTGAGCCTTGGGGTATTCTAGTTGAATATGGATTGCCGTTAATTAGTTATGATTATATTGATAGTAGTACAATATGTTATAGTGATACTTTTTGCTGCGCTTTTAAATTGCAAGGTATAAATTCTTATGAGTCTCAAAGATTTAGGAATAAAGGTAATTTTCATATGATTTTTAATCGTAGTAATCCTAATGATTCATTTAAAGGTGAATTTATATATGCTTTTCCTTCTACTGATATTACTGATCCTGATATTATTGATGTTGGAAGGGAAAATTTAACAATAAATTATTATGATTATGAAAATGAATGCAAGTATGCATATAATCAACCTTTAGTTAAGGTTACTATAGATGATCGTGGTAGCGCAAATTCAATGTATTACCAAGTTAGTGATCTGTTGTATCAGACGGCAGATGGTTCTTATAAAGGTGGGAATGTTTATATAAAATATATTCCACTTACTAGGGAAGGTTATGTTTTTGATGGTTTTGATTCAAATGTTGGTAGTATTGGCCGATCATCAAATAATTATTATAAATTGCCTATAACTTCTGATGAAACTGCTGTACTAGATTCTTCGCAAAAAACTTATAAAATGATTGAACGAAAACTTACAGTTAAATGGAGGAAGTTGACTTCTACTACTGTAAAATTTAATTTTAATGCTCCTGATAATGTAAGTTCTGGAAATTGTACTTGTGATGACTCAGATAAGATATGTTTTGCTTTTGATAATAATCCAACAGATGAAAATTTTGAGTATGTAGTCTCTGCTGGTTCTTCAATTCAATTACCAACTATTAGGTGTCCAGGTATTAATAAAAAAATTAAAGATTGGTCTGGTAAAATTGGCAATTTTAAACCTACTGAAGATATTACTTTAGTAGCAAACTGGGTACCTATAAATTCAGGAAATACTCCAAGTAATGATGAATATACAGTAACATTGAATAGAAATTGTAGTGGTACTTTTGTATGTAGTTCAACTACAAATTCTGAAGTATGTACTCAATTAAAGAATAATGGTAAATTTACTAAAACTTTTACTAAAGGAGATACATTTGTTTTTCCAAAAACATTTGATACATTAACATGCGATGGAAAAGAAATAAGTTCATGGGGAAGTTTTGATTTGGGTTATGAATTAAATGTTACTTCCGATGTTACTGCTAGTGCAAAATGGAAGTCTTCTAGTGGTGGAGGAAATACTCCAAGTAATGATGAATATACAGTAACATTGAATAGAAATTGTAGT
>OLGE01000862.1_pt1 | contig 33500 bp, 19 predicted proteins | sample 1605151 | NCBI WGS metagenome assembly OLGE01 (sample SAMEA3888912, study PRJEB22519) | human gut metagenome | biome: human gut; feature: human-associated habitat; material: faeces | place: Denmark | collected 2010
CGGCCTTGAGCGAAAGCAGTGTGGTGAACGAGCCTGCACCCGCAATGAGCGGGAATACCACCGGCACGAGGGTGGCTTCCTTTATGGGGCCCTGGTTCTTGAATATCGTGATGTCGAGAATCATCTCCAAAGCCATGAGGAAGATTACGAGCGCGCCGGCCACGGCGAACGACGAGATGTCGACGCTGAACAGCCTGAGCATGGCGTCGCCGGCAAAGAAAAATCCGAGCAGCAGCGCGCCCGACAGCGACGACGCTTTCCACGCGCCTACGGGGCGTCCCTGTTTCTTGAGGTTTATTATTATAGGCGTGGAGCCGAAGATGTCGATTACCGCAAAAAGCACGATGAACGCGCTTACTATCTGCTGCAAATCGAGCTGGCCTAACAGGTTGCTGATCATAATATAGTTTTTATAGGTTTACCACTTTATGGCATTGAATATTGCGTCGGACGCGCCGGCGTTCTTGCGTATGTACTCGCCGGCCACGGCACCCGCCCTTGAGCGGCGCTCTTCGTTGCCGAGGAGCAGGTCCATTGTCATTGCAAATGTCTCGGGTGAGGTGATTTCCATGCAGCCTCCTTCGGACAGCAGGGCATTGGCCTCGCGGAATTTGCGGTGGTTGGGGCCGATTATCACGGGCACGCCGTAAACTGCGGCCTCGGGAACGTTGTGAATGCCTACGCCGAACCCGCCGCCAACGTAAGCCACCCGGCCGTAACGGTAAATGGACGAAAGCATTCCGTAGGTGTTGACGATAAGGCAGTCGGCCTCGGCCACATTGCCTTCGTCGGCGTCGGTAATGCATACGGCCGGACGCTTGAGTGCCTGCTTGATACGCTCGATGTGCGAATCGCTCACAACATGCGGCGCAAGGATGAGTTTCATCCCGGAGTGCTCGTTGAAGTAAGGTATTATGATGTCCTCGTCGTGCTCCCACGAGCTGCCGGCAACGAGCACCTTGCTCCCGGCTGCGAACTTCTCGGCCACAGGTATGCTGCGCGAGGCGTTGCAAACGTCGATAACGCGGTCGAAACGGGTGTCGCCCGTAACGGTGACGTTAGTTATGCCGTGGGCTGCGAGCAGGCGGCGCGAACTGTCGTTCTGCACGAAGAAATGGTTGAAGTTGCCGAGCACACGTGCGTAAGGCTTGGCATAAGGGCGGAAGAAAATCTGGTCGGGACGGAAAATGCTCGAAACACTGTATATCTCTGTGCCCGCATTCCTAAGCTCATCGAGCATGTTCTTCCAGAATTCGTATTTTATGAAGAAAGCCTTTTCGGGACGTACCATCCTGACGAAACGGCGTGCGTTGCGCGGCGTGTCGAAAGGTATGTAGCACACGATGTCGGCGTTCTCGTAGTTTTTCCTTACCTCGTAGCCCGAGGGAGAAAAGAAGGTGAGCAGTATTTTGTACTCGGGATGGCGGCTGCGCAGGCGTTCAATGAGCGGGCGTCCCTGCTCGAACTCGCCAAGCGAGGAAGCGTGGAACCAAACGTAGCGCTCGTTGGTGCGTATTGCGTTGCGGAGCGTGGAGAATATCTCCTCGTGGCCGTGCAGCAGCAGACGCGCCTTTGTGTTGAAGAACGAAGCTATCCGCACGCAGAGAATGTACAGGTATATTCCTATTGAGTACATGCCGGCGGGTTATTGTTTGTTACCGAGTACGTCGATTGCGCGGTCGAGGCGGCGCAGTGTTTCCTCTTTTCCTATGAAAGCCGAGATGTCGAATACGTGCGGGCCGATTCCCTCGCCTACGATAGCCAGGCGGAAGGCGTTGAGCACGTTGCCCGTGCCGAGGTTGTTGTCGGCAATCCACTTGAGCACGGTTTCCTCCTGGTTTTGTATGGAGAAGTCGTCAATGCCGGCAAGCACATCGCGGAGCATGCGCATTTCCTGGGGAGAGTTTTCTTTCCAGCGCTTCTTTACGGTCTTTGCGTCGTATTCCTGCGGGGCTACAAAGAAGAAACGGCACAGCGGCCAGAGTTCTTTGATGAAGTTGACGCGGCCTTTCATCATCGTAACCACTTCGGTTACGCGCTCAAGGCTTTCATTTATGCCGTTGGCGCGCAGAATCTTGTCGAACTCGGGCGCAAGCTCGCTGTCGGGCGTCTTGAGTATGTATTCGTGGTTGAACCACGCGGCTTTGATGTAGTCGAAGCGTGCTCCGCTGCGGCTGCAACTCTCGAGGTCGAATTTTTCTATCAGCTCGTCCATCGAGAGAATTTCCTGGTCGTCGCCGGGATTCCACCCGAGCAGCGCGAGGAAGTTTATTACCGCTTCGGGCATGTATCCGCTCTCCCTGTAGCCCGACGATACCTCGCCGCTGACGGGGTCTTTCCATTCGAGCGGGAACACGGGGAAGCCCAGGCGGTCGCCGTCGCGTTTCGACAGCTTGCCCTTGCCTTCCGGCTTGAGCAGAAGCGGCAGATGGGCGAACTTAGGCATTGTGTCCTCCCAGCCGAAAGCCTTGTAGAGCAACACGTGAAGCGGTGCGCTGGGCAGCCACTCCTCACCGCGGATGACGTGGGTAATCTCCATCAAGTGGTCGTCCACGATGTTTGCGAGATGATATGTCGGCAGTTCGTCGGCACTCTTATAGAGCACTTTGTCGTCGATGATGTCGCTCTTTATCACCACTTCGCCACGTATCATGTCATCCACATGCACCTCTATGCCCGGCTCAACCTTGAAACGCACCACGTACTGCTGTCCGTCGGCGATGCGCTGCTGACATTCTTCCGGAGTCATGGTGAGCGAGTTGGTCATCTGCATGCGTGTGTGGGCGTCGTACTGGAAGTTTGCTATCTCGCCACGTTTCTTCCCCAGTTCCTCCGGAGTGTCGAAAGCTATGTACGCCGCACCCTTTTCGAGCAGGATGTCAACATATTTTTTATAAATATCCCTACGCTCGCTCTGACGGTAAGGACCGTATTTGCCGCCGAAGGACACGCCTTCGTCGAACTTTATGCCGAGCCATCTGAACGATTCGATGATATATTCCTCGGCACCGGGCACGAAACGATGAGAATCGGTATCTTCTATTCTGAATACAAATTCGCCGCCATGCTGGCGCGCGAAGAGATAATTAAACAGTGCGGTTCGCACGCCGCCGATATGCAACGGTCCCGTAGGACTGGGCGCAAAACGCACTCTGACTTTATTCTCTGACATTGAACACAAAATAAATTATTTATATATAAATTTCCTGCAAAAATAATATATTTTTTCCAAATGTTGACAGTTTTTTATTACTTTCGCAATGCAAACAAAATAATACGCTGATTATGAACATGCCGAACAAAAACAGGGGACGTCTCCTTCGCAACATAATGATACGTTCCTCGCTTATTGCCGTAACAGTACTTATCATTGTATGGTCGTTGCCGAGAACTGAAACAAAACACTACCGCTACGACATAGGCAAGCCGTGGATGTACAGCTCGTTCATCGCAAAGTTCGATTTCCCCATATACAAGACCGACGAGACGATAAAACAGCAGGAAGATTCGGTTCTCGCTTCCTATCAGCCATACTACAACTACGACAAAGACGTGGAGCAGACTCAGATAAAGAAGCTGTGGAACGACTTTCATAACGGCATCCCCGGACTGCCGGATCAATATCTGGAGATAATAGCCGACAGGCTGCACAGGCTCTACCAGTCGGGAATAATGGACACGCCCGAGTATAACGAGATATACAAGGACTCGGCGAACATGGTCAGAATAGTCAACGGAACCAACGCCCAGAGCACCCGCATCACCTATATCTTCTCCACGATGACAGCATACGAGTATCTGTTTATGGACAAACGGCTGGAACAGCAGAGGCAGATACTTCAGAAATGTGACCTCAACAACTACATAGAACCGAACCTCATATACGACAAGGCGCGCAACGAGACCGAGCGCAGCGACCTTCTCAGCAGCATACCTCCGGCAAGCGGCATGGTGATGAGCGGACAGAAGATAATAGACCGGGGCGACATCGTTGACGAACATACCTATCGTGTGCTCAGCTCCTTCGAGAGGGAGATGCAGCGTCGCGGCGCTTCTGCAAATCAGATAACGTCGAACATCATCGGACAGGTGATATTCGTTACCATCATGATAATGCTGTTCACATGCTATCTCAGCCTGTTCCGCCGCGACTACTTCGACAAACCGCGCAGCATAGCCATGCTCTACGCGCTGATAACGATATTCCCCGTGGTCGTATCGTTCTTCATGCGCCACAACTTCCTGAGCGTGTATATCATACCGTTTGCCATGGTTCCGATATTCGTCCGTGTGTTCATGGACTCACGTACAGCCTTCATCACACACGTGACGATGATTCTCATCTGCACCACGGCGGTGAAATATCAGTATGAGTTCATCATCATACAGATAGTGTCGGGCATCATCGCCATCTACTCGCTGCGTGAACTACTCCACCGCTCGCAGGTGTTCAAGACCGCACTGTTCGTAACCATCGGCAGTTCCGCCGTATATTTCGCCATGCAGATGATGCAGGACACCGACTTCCCGATGGTGGACAGCGACATGTACTACCACTTCTGCGTGAATGGTGTGCTCGTGCTGCTGGCCTATCCGCTTATGTTCATCATTGAGAAGACGTTCGGATTCACGTCGAGCGTCATGCTTTTCGAATTGTCCAACACCAACCGCGGACTGCCTCACGACCTCAGTGAGACCGCTCCGGGCACTTTCCAGCACTCCATAACCGTCGGTAACCTCGCGGCAGAGATAGCCAACAAGATTGGTGCAAACAGTCTGTTGGTGCGCACCGGAGCGCTCTATCACGACATAGGAAAGATGTCTGACCCGGTGTTCTTCACAGAAAACCAGGCCGGAGTGAACCCTCACGAGAACATATCTGATAAGGAAAGCGCACGAATAGTGATAAGCCACGTCACCGAAGGTGTGAAGATGGCAGAGAAAGCAGGACTGCCGGGAATAATAAAAGACTTCATTCTGACCCATCACGGCACCGGAGTGGCAAAATATTTCTACATAAAATATAAGAACGAACACCCCGACGAAGACGTCGATATGACACCGTTCACCTATCCGGGACCAAACCCGTTCACCCGCGAACAGGCCATTCTGATGATGGCGGACAGCGTAGAGGCGGCCTCACGATCGCTGCACGTATATACAGAAGAAAGCATATCGGCACTCGTAAACAAGATAATAGACGGACAGATGGCAGACGGATTCTTCAAGGACTGCCCCATCACGTTCCACGACATAGAACAGGCGAAGCTCGTACTCATAGAAAGGCTCAAGGCGATATACCACACACGTATATCCTATCCGGAGCTGAAGAAATATGACAAATCGCCTGCCAAACACAAGAAAAGAAACCGTTGGGGATATAACAACAACTGATTCCACACGGATTATCAGGCATAAGGCACGTTGCACATTATCTAATATTTGTGCAATATGCCTTTCTTTTTTAGTTAACATTCATTAAACAATCATTCTAATCTTCTGATTTAGAAGACAATTTAACTAACTTTGCGGCTCATTATTTTAAACTTTATTAAGATGAATAAATTAAAATTAGCCTGCATAGTCTTATTTGCTGCGTGTTGCAGCACCTCATTTGCAGGCGGCATTCTTACAAACACAAATCAGAACATCATCTTCTTGAGAAATCCGGCGCGCGATGCCGCCATCGGCATAGATGGTGTATACAGCAACCCAGCCGGCGTGGCATTCCTCGAAAACGGATTCCATCTGTCCATAAACCTGCAGAATGTGCACCAGACACGTACTGTAACCACAGCCTACGGCGAACTGTTCAAGTTCAACGTAAACAATCCCGCTTCGGCTGAAAACGGATATGCACGCAAGTTCAAGGGCGTGGCCGACGCTCCGATATTGCCGTCGGTACAGGCGGCCTACGTGAAAGACGACTGGACATTCCAGTTCGGATTCGCCATAACTGGTGGCGGTGGAAAGTGTGAGTTCGCCAACGGTCTCGGCTCGTTCGAAGGTGTTGTGGCTGGCATTCCGGCCAGTCTGTTAGCTGCCGGCATCAACAACAGCCTCGCACCGATGGGCACTCAGCTCACGGGCGGCTACTCAATGGATCCCTTCATGCGCGGACGCCAATACTACTATGGCTTCACCCTGGGAAGCTCATACAAGATAAGCGACAACCTCTCGGTGTATGGCGGACTGCGACTGCTCTATGGTACAGCCAACTACTACGGCTACGTGAAGAACATCGCGCTGCAACAGAGTGCGGGAGGACAGCTCTCCATGGTCGGCGCGCCGACATTCTTCGAGTCGCTGGCGGCTTCGCTCAACCAGGCGGCAGGTATGTATGAGGCTGCCGGACTCACCGACAAGGCTGCCGAAGCAAGAGCACAGGCGGCACAGATGACAGGCTATGCGGAGATGACTCAGGACATAGAGCTCAACTGCGACCAGACCGGCTGGGGCATAGCTCCAATCATCGGCGTCGATTTCAAGGCCGGTCGTCTGAACCTCGCAGCCAAGTATGAGTTCAAGACACGCATGCGCCTGAAGAACAAGTCGGCCAACAGCCTCAGCGCCGAGAACATAAGCATGCTCAACAAGTATGCCGACGGCAAGAAGGTGGCAGAGGACTCACCTGCCCTACTCACCGTGGGCGCACAGTATGAACTGCTGCCCTCACTGCGCATCATGGCCGGATATCACCACTACTTCGACGTGGACACAAAACAATACACCAAGGACATGCTTGGCGACACCAACGAATATCTGTTCGGTGCGGAGTTCGACATAAACAAATACGTGCAGATAAGCGCGGGAGCACAGCGCACAAGCTACGCTTTCAACGACGAGGCCATGAACGACATAAGCTACAACGTCAGCTCATGGTCGTACGGACTCGGCGTAGGAGTGAACGTAACCGAGAAGGTAAAGATAAACGCCGCATGGTTCCACACGCTCTACGACGACTACAACAAGCTGCAAGCAAGCGGTACGATGAACATCAGCAACTCGTTCACACGCTCAAACCGCGTAATCGGACTTGGCGTTGACATAAAGCTGTGACACGCTCGCACTGTGGCTTTTCTGTGCCGGTCTATAGCCAATGAAGAGTATGTATATTCATGAAAAATCCGTCATTATGAATTTATATATTTTCATCGTCAGATTCATGATAGCACCCGCACCGAGAAAGTTCGTGCAAAATGCAGAATGATACATGATATATGGACTCACAATAAAGGCTCTTTCAATCCAAGGAAGAGCCTTTTTCATATTATGGAACAAACCATATCAGAATATGACAATGACTTAACCGCATCATGATATAAACCTAACATCACTAAGATAAAAGTCTTAACACTACACGACATAAGCTTAAATAAACCATGATAAAGGCTTAACCGCCCGACATTACAGGCTTAAATAAAAGAACACAACGGCTTAATCACGCTATAATAAAAACCTTTCCGTAAGATAAAGTTCGGGAAACAGCCTCGCAAAGATGAGAAAATTTGATCGGTGGATAAAGAATACCGTCTTGCGAAGACGGATTAAATATTCATCCACTTCGCCTTTGCGATTTTCTTATATCACGAATCCTTACTTATTATATCAGAAATTCTTACTTATTATATACAGGAAAATTGCATGAAATCCATGTGAAGACAGTCTTCCGACATAGAAAAAACGGGTTATAAAGGATCGACGTCGTAGTAGGTCTCGAGCGTCGAATAACGCTTGTTCTGCATAAGGCACGACTGCTGTTCGCGCAGGAATGCACGCACACGGGGCAGACTTATTCCGGCCTCGAGCTTTATAACAATCTTGCGTATGCTCATGGTCTTGACACGCGCCACCGACGGCCGGTCGGGTCCTAACACGCGCTCACCGAGCATACTGCGCAACATGCGTCCCATGTCGGCTGCTGCATTGTCGGCAACCTGAGCGTTGCGGTGGCGCAGATATACGCAGATGAGATGATAGAACGGCGGATAATGAAACATGCGACGCTCCTCGAACAGCTCTTTGTAGAACGTCTTGTAGTCGTTTCTCACCACCTCTCCGATGACGGGCAACTCCGGGTTGCGGGTCTGAAGAATCACCTTTCCGCGTCCGCTCTTGCGTCCTGCGCGTCCTGCCACCTGCGCCATCATCATGAAAGCCTGCTCGTAGGCACGGAAGTCTGGATTGTTGAGCATGGTGTCGGCGTCGAGAATGCCCACCACCGACACGTTGCCGAAGTCGAGACCCTTGCTCACCATCTGTGTGCCTATGAGCAGGTTGGTGGCTCCCGACGAGAATTCGTTTATGATACGTTCGTATGCATTGCGTGTACGGGTGGTGTCGAGATCCATCCGCGACACACGTGCCTCGGGGAAGATCTCGCGTACGCGGTCCTCAATGTTCTCCGTGCCATAGCCCCGCGAGCGCAGTTCGGTGCTTCCGCAACACGGACATTTGGTCGGCACATAATACACACTGCCACAGTAATGGCACGTAAGCCTGCCGAGCGACTTGTGTAGTGTCAGACTGACATCGCACTTGTCGCAATGTGGAACCCATCCGCACACGTGGCACTCAATCATCGGCGCGAAACCGCGGCGGTTGTGGAAGAGTATGGCCTGGCGTCCGTCGGCCAGCGCGTCGCGCACAGCCTTGAGCAGAGCCGGCGAGAACGGACCGTTCATCATCTTGCGACGGCGCAGGTCTTTCACGTCAACCACCTGTATCTCAGGCAGCTGTATGTTCTTGTATCGGGTCATTATGCTCACCAGCCCGTACTTGCCTGTGAGCGCGTTGTTGTAACTCTCAGCTGAGGGCGTGGCCGAACCGAGCAGCACCTTCGCGCCGCACATCGACGCAAGCACTATTGCCGCCGAGCGCGCATGGTAGCGGGGAGCTGGGTCCTGCTGCTTGAACGACGTCTCGTGCTCCTCGTCCACGATGACGAGACCGAGATTGGTGAACGGCAGAAACAGCGACGAGCGCGCGCCGAGTATCACTCCGTAGGGATGGTCGGACAGCTGTCGGTTCCATATCTCCACGCGTTCGGCGTCGCTGTATTTGGAATGATATATGCCCAAACGGTCGCCAAAGACATTGCGCAGGCGCTTCATTATCTGCACCGTAAGGGCAATCTCCGGCAAGAGATAGAGTACCTGGCGTCCCTCGCGCAGGGTCTTGTCTATGAGATGTATGTATATTTCGGTCTTTCCGCTCGACGTCACGCCGTGCAGAAGGGTGACATTCTTGGTCTTGAACGTCTCGAGTATCTCGTCGTAAGCCTTCTGCTGCGCCTCGCCCAACGTCTTCATGTTCTCGGGATGAGCCTCTCCGCCGTGGCCTATGCGCCCCACCTCACGCTCGTATGTGGTGAGAAATCCGCGCGAGACAAGCGCCCGCAGCGTTGCGGTGGTGGTGTGGGCCTCGTTCAGAAGTTCCTCGCACGTCAGTTCCACAACGTCATCCCTGTCTCCACCGGAGCACGCCTCGTCCCAATGACTGAGTGAGAGATATTGCTCGAACAGTTCCTTCTGCTTCCTGGCACGCGACTGAGTGAGTATGTTCAGCGCCACGTGCAGCGACTGTCCGCTGCGCATTTTCTCGGGCAGAGTGACGCAACGCTCGGTCTTCGGGCGATAACTGTCCTCGTCTTTCAGTCCGGCAGGCAGCGCAGCCTTGAGCACATCGCCCAGCGGCGACATATAATATTCGGCTATCCACTGCCACAGGCGCAACTGCAAAGCGGTGACGGACGGATGCCGGTCGGGCAGCGACATGATGTCCTTCACATCGAACTCCGGCTTCACATCGTGCACTTTCAGCACAATACCCATGTATTTCTTGCTGCGTCCCAATGGCACAACGACCCTCATTCCGGGCTTGATGACGGATGTCATACCGTCGGGCACGGAATAAGTGAACACGCCTTCGAGAGGCAAAGGAAGGATAATGTCTGCATATACCATAAGCATTGCAAAAATAATTATTTATGACTAATCTGACAAAAGAAAAGAGTGTTGATTTGATGCGCGCCACCTCTTACGATGCTGCCGTGCCGGTCAGTGTCCAGAATCGGCATGACAGTAAACCTGCTGACTGACAGCAGGTAAACGACAGACGCACCTGCACAATAACGGACATAGTAAATAATTCTTCGTCGACCGTATTTTCCGGATATATGAAAGTCGTCGTCACCGCAATATAAGCACCCGGATGAAATCTAAAAGATATTGATCTCAACAAAAAGACCGGGGTATAAACCCGAATTGTCACTGTTTTCTCATGTCGGAATAAAACGCCATAGGCAACTTTCAAATTGTAACCTTCTGCCGGAATAAAACGATACAGGCAACTTTCAAATTGTAACCGGATTCCGCTTTTCCGGTCTTAGTTTTCCTCTCTACCCCGAAAAATAAGCGCGTATTTACGAACAGACTTTCCTTCAGACGCAAATACGCGAATTACGAAAGGTTTTTATAATATATTGAATATCAACAACTTATATTTAAGTGGTATTCCGTCGCATTGCAATATGCACCATTTCGGCTTGCGAAATAGGCCATTTCAGGGGCTGAAATAGGCAATATCGCACCCTAATATGGGCTTTATCGCATGATGAAATGGGCCATATCAGAACACGGAATGAATTTTTTCGGACTACGTTATGGGGTATATCAAAGGGCGACATTATCCTGAATATCCTTTATTATATACGATTTAACATTCATTTACATCTCTTTTGCGAAAATATTTTGTCAAAATAAAATCAAGAAAAATTGTAATTTTCCGTCCGGGTTTTCTTAAAAAAAAAGCGGATATAAGGCATGGGAAAAACGGAAAATCTTCATCGGGTGAACCGATATAACGGCTGATAAAGGACATTATGGAAATAAAAAACTCAGGACAGAAACTCCATGTTCTGCCCTGAGTAAATATCGTTTAAGACAAGTCGTAACGGAATATCTGCTGTCGGCGAACGCATGTCTGATGCCGTTTTCACAGCATCACAAGCAGTCATATCCGACTTTCCGTCACCGGCTCTATCCTTTTCTGTTTAGAAATAATAAGCCAAAGACACCTGCCATGCGTTGGAACGTCCCTTTGAGAAGAGGCTTTCGGCTGCAGTAGTTGTGGCGTCAATAACATTCACGTCGCCGGTCTTTCCGCATGCTACGTTATAGTTGGCAGACAGCTGCAGGTGATTTAAGAGCATGACACCGGCTCCGAAGTTAAGGCTGAAGTTTGAGCTGCTGAGCTTCCATGATGCTACATCCTGGAAAAGCGACTGGTTCTTGCTTCCTACATTGAATCCGAACTGAGGACCGGCGAACAAGAACAGGTTTGCAGTATTGCCCAGACCTATGCCGTAACGCAAGTTAATAGGAATGTTGATTGACTGTGTCTTGAACGTCTCGGGGTCGCGGCCTTCATACTTCAGTTCTGCCTCACGCTGATCGTAAAGGGCAGACGCATCGATGCCGAGGCCTACGATAGGCAACGTGAACAACACGGTCGGACCGACAAAGAATCCGGTACGGTTGTTGGCAGCCAACAAGTCAGAACTGAAACTCATGCTTGTGACGTTCAAACCACCTTTAAGACCGAACTTAACCTGAGCCGATGACTCTGTCGCAAAGACAGCCGACATCATCAGTAATGCCAAGATAAAAAACTTCTTCATAAGCAATTGTATTTATTGTGTTAATAATATCATTGTATTACACCTTCTGACCGACGGCACGCCCTACCGGCATCAACGACGCTGACGGCGCACCGTTACGCGTGCGGCAGATGATGTGGTGGTAGTGCTTGGCTGCTTGCTCTTCTTTTTCACCGTCTCCGACTTACTGCCTGACCTGCGGTTCTTTTTCTTCGTTGCCTTCAGATCTTTCTTGTCCAACTTGGCAATGCTGTCGAGAGAATCCTTGCGTGCCGGATCGCCCCAGATGTTTTTCTCGAACGCCTGCAGCTCATTCTCTATGCGCTTCTGCTCTTTCGACATGGCCGAGTCGGTTGGACAATACTGCGCGAGCGTCTTTCCAAGCATGTTGGATGTCTTGTATATCTTTCCCTTATACAGGTTTCTGGTGAAATAATCGTCAACGCTCATCGTGGCCGCATTGTTCAGATTGCTCGTCATGATGGTCTGCTTGGTGAGATAAGGAGCCAGTTCGTCATACTTCACCCAGAACAATGGATAGGATGTCGTGGCGTCGCCAAAGTCGTCCTCACGGCGGAGTATCGGGCAGAGTGCGACCACCTTGGTATGGAATGTGGCGGTAGCCTGGTCGTAATAAGCGCACTCCTTGATGTAGTAGGCAGTCACCTCACGCGACGGAATATCGCTGTCGTCGATGCGTATGCCCTTGTCGGTGCGCTCATAGAATATATGATAATTGTCGAGAATGGACATAAGGTTCACCTTGGCCGACTCATCGAATACCTCGTTGCCGTCGAGTCTGTACTCATAAGGCGTGACACTGCGACGCATCACGAGCTTGAATATATAGGTGAAAAGGTTCATCTGCGAACCGAGCGGCTCAACAGGATAATACAGCGCGGCGTTGGCTTCGTCGTTGAGATCTATCTCACGGTAGATGTCACGTCTCCAAACGACATCCTCATCCATCGGAGCCTGGGTAGGAAACGAAATCTGTGCCCTCACGGAAAGTGCGTTCGCGCTTGCCGCAGCAGCCTGCTGCTGTTCCCTCCGACGTGCTGCCGGCTGTGCTGAAACGCTCTGCACGACACATGCCGCAATCAATATGAACATTAATTTTCTCATAATAAATATACTCGTTGTATGTTCGTTTTCTGTTATTCTTAGTCAGTTCTATTTCACGATGACCTCCATTGAGCCCGGCAGACGTCTGGTTATGCCGTCCGGTCCGACCGCCGTAACACGCGAGATGTAGAAGCGCTTGTTTCTCGACAGCTTTCTGAAGGTCTCCTTCTGACGGCTGCTGAACGATGCTCCGTCCGAAGACATCGGCACGGCATTACCCATATTGTCGAAGAATACCGTCTCGAAGCTCTGCACACGGAACTGAATGTCAAGTATGCCGTCGTCGATGGCTGCCTTCACTTCGTTCACACCCATGAGCGAGGCCTTTGAGAGTCCGCCCTCTCTGAAGCGGTCGGTACCTATCTGGAGATAAGCCGTCGGATCGGGCAGTTTTCTTACCTTGAACACATATTTGCCCATCTGGCGCGAACGTCCGTTCTGATTTGCCGACACGGTGATCGTGACATCCTGGCCTACATGCGTAGGACGGGCGATGTAGCGTCCCATACCTATCGAGCGGAACGAACCGCCTGTCATCGACGCCGATACGTTGCTGAGCGGCACGCCAGGGATACTTATGCTTATAGGATTCTCATATCCCGCATAGAGCACGTTCATAAGGTCGGCCGAAACCGTGGCGCTCGGTCCTACGACCGTATATTTCTGCGTGAAGTCACGGCGTATCACGTCGCCGTTGCCGTTCTTCATCGTGATGTATCCTCCGAACGAGTGTTCTCCCACTCCGCCCGCCGTGAAGCGATAAGTGTTGCCGCTTATCTTTCGGCCACCCACATACACCTCAGGATGCTGCGTGGTATCGACAGCCGCCATTACTATCTGAGCCGAGAATATGTCGCCGCTTATGACGGTGCGCGACTCAGGAATGACATACGCGCTGAGCTGGTTGACACGTATATCCTTCATATCGATGTTTGAAACGAGCGTGTGCAGCACCTCGCCTTCGGCGTAGCGCACGTCGCTCTGCAACTTTGAGAGCATTGTGACAGCTGCTGCCACCGGCATGTCCTCAAACATATATTCCTGCCAGTTCTTGCCCATCGTGACGGCGTTTTTAGGCAGTTTCGTCGTGAGATTGCTCTCGATGATGCTCCGCTGATGCGGATCGGTCACCATGGATATTATCCGCGAGCGGAAGCTGTTTATCGCATTATAGAGCTTGCGGCCCTTTCCTGTGCCCGGCGCAAGCATCACCTGGTTGGCAGCTTCAAGATCATCCTTGTTCTTTATGTTCATCACATCACCGTCGGAACCGTCGGCTATGCGCACGATTTCCACCTTGAGCTCCTGCGCGAAGTTGTATAGCGAGTCACTCATGCGTTTCACCGCCGTTGCCTTCTCAAACCACTCCTTCACCTTCTGAGGGTTAGCCTTCATCTGTTCGGAGAAGTTGCGGAATATGGCTTCGTTCTCCTTCGACGAGTTGTAGGTGGTGCGATTGAGGCTTTCCTCAACGATAGAGAAGGCGTTGAGCACCTCAGTCGATATGTTGAGCGCAAGCATTGCCATGAGGACGACGTACATCAGGTTGATCATCTTCTGGCGCGGCGATACAGGTCGTTTCTTTATTGCCATTTATGTTATACTTTTATATCATTGCCCGCCGCCGTTTCCATACACCGGCGGGTCGGTCAACAGTTACTGTTTCGGAGCTGCCTCCGGGGCTGCGGCGCGCATATTGACGGTCATTGCCTCAATCATGCGTGCGTAGATGCCGTTGAGCTGCTCTATGAGCTGAGCCATCTTGCGGCTCTGTTCGTTTATCTGGTCGATGGTTCCAATCTGCTGGCTGGCACCCTTAAGCTGCATCTCGTACACGCGACATATACCTGTGAGCGTGCGGTTGAGCATCTCCATCTCCTCGCTGTCGCGCGTCAGGCGCTCGCTCTGCTCCGAAACCTTCTGCAGAGTCTCGGTGAGTTTGTTCAGCTCCTCGATATAGTTGCCCTGCGCCTCGGCCAGTTCCTCGCCGTTCTGTTGCTGTCCTGCCACCCAGTTTCCGGCTACGACAGTTGCTCCTGCCACGCCACCTGCAACAGCAGCGGCACCTTCCGGAGCTGCGACTGCTGCCGCCGGAGCTGCCGTTCCTGGCGTTCCGATGATGATGGTTCCGCCCTGAACTGCCGGCTGCGGCTGTGCTGCGGCTGCCGGAGCAGCCTCGCTTTCGCCCTCATCCTCAGCGTTCTCGGCGTCAGGTTCCTCCACATGTGTAGGCAGATCCATGCCAATCGCCGTCTTGTCGAACGGACGGTCGAAAGCCGATATGAAGAACACTATGACCTCAGTACCCATTCCCACGAACAACATGATGTTGGCTCCGGGCAGGTGAGTCAGTTTGAACAATGTTCCAAGAATAACGATTGATGCACCCCAGCTGTAAGCATAGTTGAGGAAAGTCTGCCCCGGAACGCTGTCGATCCACTTCTGCAGACGATAGACAATGTTGTATTTGCTATATTCAGTCATTGCTGTTTATTTCTTTTTCTGTTTTCCACTTGATGTACTTGCCAGGCTGCGCACGCAGCGGAATCCGATGTACGACCGCGGCTGGTTCTGATATTCCCATGTGCGCCATGCCGAACGGATGTACGACTCAGGGTCTTTCCACGAGCCACCACGCACACTCTTTTTCTTCAGTTTATACGGATCTTCCTTCGCGGCGTTGTATTCCAGCTGCGGGTTGAGATCGTTCATCGCATCCACTCCCGCCTCCGTATATACCGTGCTGGTCCATTCGGCCACGTTGCCCGCCATATCGAAGAGTCCGTTACTGTTAGATGCGTATATTCCAACCTTACTTGTTATGAGGTTACCGTCCTCGGTATAGTTGCCCCTGTCGGGCTTGAAGTTCGCAAAGAAGCAGCCCTCACCGCTCTTCACGCCCGCGTCTTCCCACGGGAACTCGTTTCCATCCTTGCCTCGTGCGGCGTATTCCCACTCGGCTTCGGTGGGCAACCGATAACGCTGTACGAACCGAGCCTCAGGTCCGAGACCCTTGAGCAGATATTCGGTACGCCATGCGCAGAAGGCGTTGGCCTGCTCCCATGTAACTCCAACCACCGGATAGTCGTTGTATGCAGGATTGGAGAAATAGTTGCGCATGTATATCTCGTTGTCCGAGTTCGGGAAGTCGTTCACCCAACAAGTCGTGTCAGGATAGATGTTCACGATGTAAGTGTTGAGGAAGTCCCACGGTCCACTGAGCGGACGGTTGATGGTTTCCCTCACGATGCGTCCCTCGTCGTCGATGTATGCCGTGTCTTTCGATATCATGACCACCTCGTCCGGGTTCACCGTAACATCGGTGTTGAGGTTGCGCTCCTCTGGATTCAGCCTATTGCGACGCAGTGCCGCAGCCGTGTAGTCATAGATCTCGTACTTATAATTCATCTGTTTGTAGTCGAGCATCTTCTCGCCTGTCACCGGATTGGTGGTATATACACTCTCTATTGCGCGCAATTCGTCCTCGGTAGGCTTGCGCGGTATAGGCTTCTTCCAGTTGAGATGCGGAGTGACGGGATCGCCGTTCTCATCCTCGGTTATCATATAAGTCTCGTCGCCTCCGTATGCAGGATCGGCAAGACGCGTGCGTACGATGCTGTCGCGCACCCACAACACAAACTGCTTGTACTTAGAGTTTGACACCTCGGTCTCGTCCATCCAGAATCCGTCCACCGAAATATCCTTCGTCGGAGTCTGCTTGCCCCACAGGCTGTCTTCCTTCTCCATTCCCATGCGCAAGTATCCACGGTTTATCTTAACCATGCCGTAAGGCGTCGGCTCGGTGAAAGCCCTGCCGCTCACGCCGACGACCTCGCCGCCTCGTCCCGACGACGTCATGCGTCCGCCGAAGCATCCGGCGAGCACGATGCAGAATACCGGAGCGAGCAATAGCGTCAAACTGTTGTTTTTCTTATTCATATTTTTTATAATATTCTCACACTTTTATGTTTGTTCTTTCCTTTCTTCACCAGGTTCAGATCCATCTGATAGCCTATGTACAGCTCGTGACTGCCGTTGCCGGGGCTTATTGCCGAGGTATAGAACTCGTAGCTGTAGCCGAGCATTACGCCGTGGAACATGCCGCCGATGAGTATCGTCACCGAGTTGGTGGGACTGTAGCCCACGCCTCCGTACATCATCTTCTTGTCGTTGGTATATATCAGGCGTCCGGTGATGTCGGCCCTGTAAGTCACTCCGTCGGTACGTACGAGCACCGACGGTTTTATTGTAAGAAACGGATTTCGCAGTTTTATATTGTATCCGCCGGTCAAATAATATGTCGGATCTATCTGCAGCTCGTTCGTCTCGCCCAGCTCCACGAGCGGCGCGTTGAGATGTTGTGCCGACACGCCCACATACCACGGGCCGTGCATATAGTAAAGTCCGGCACCCAGATCGAAGCCGCTGCCCTCCACCTTGGTGCTTGGCAGGGCGGGGTCTCCGGCCTCTCCTGCATCGAGCTTCGTACCATCGAAGCTCTCGCTAAGCAGTCCGACGCTCACTCCGGCACTGATTGTTCCACCGAAGAGCTTATGCTTGTAGGCATATTGCAGGGCCAGACGCTGATGGCTGAACAGACCCAGACGGTCGTTCATGAACTGCACTCCGGCGCCGTGCAGACCTTTCAGAAAATAGAAAGGCAGGTCGGCTGCCGCATACATTGTCTGCGGATTGTTCTCAAACCCAACGAGGTCCATGGCATATGCCGCCGTGATGTTCAGTTTCGACTGCTTGCCCACCGACGCCGCATTGAACGTAGGTTCCATGTCGAAGTAATGACTGAACGACGCGTCATACTGCGCGTGCGCTCCGATGGAGGCAAGCGTCAGAAGGGCCAATGTTATGAATTTGCGTTTAAACACGTTCCTATAACGGCAAACAAACTCATTTATTGTCAAAGATACATATGTTTTTTGAAATATAATGTCAAAAAAACAGACTTCGAGTAAACGTAAAGCCACATCAGCGTTCTCTTTCATTAATCAGACCTTAAATATAACAGTGTATGGAAAGGAATTTATTACCGTCCGTCGCACTTAACATTTATTAAGCCCGATTTAACGCAAAATTCCGACCTACAAGACTTTTGTCTGCAAATATTCGGGTTTTGAAGCACTTCAGCCATCCGTCTGATAATCAACAGGTTAGCCTCAACCATAGAATCATCCGCCAACGTCTGCGTTGCGAAAAAGCCCATTTCGCACTGCGATTAAGCCCATTTCGTGCACTGAAACAGGCCATTTTGGGTCTCAATATAGGCTTTTTCGTAATGCAAAAGAGGCTCTTTCGCACGACGGACCTGCGAATATTGCCCCATGAAAGACGCCGGAAGCAACCGAAATAGGGCATTTCGCACGCTCACGCCTCTCCAGAATGAAGAAAAAACCGTGAGAAAACCGGATTGCAATTTAACATATGATATAGACCATATCAGACTATAAATGTTAAACAATGTAAAATAATTAGCACACAAAAGGCGCGCTGACACATCGCTAAAAATCCGCCGCGCGACAGCCGCAAGCCTATCAGATGGCCTTGACAACCCAGTGGCCGGCATAAGCCGCGAATAGTCCGACGGCGAAACTCATCACCGAATAGGCGGCACACTGCGCGAACCGGTCGTCGGAAAGCAGTGCGTAGTTCTCGTGCATGAACGTGGAGAAAGTGGTGAAACCGCCGCAGAAGCCTGTGGTGAGGAACACGCGCAGGTCGCCGTTCATTATACTACCGCGCTCGAACAGACCGTAGAGCAGGCCTATGAAGAAACAACCGAGAATGTTTACAACCATCGTTCCCCAAGGAAAACCCGAGGCTACGTTGGCCTGCACCACGTGCGAGAGAAGGTATCGGGCCACTCCGCCGACGAAACTTCCCGCACCGATAAAAAATATTGCTCTTATCATTGGAATATATTAAGATTTAAAATGATTACACATCATACGCTTATCCGTAATGTCACACATCGTTTCTTAACCGCCACAACAGTCAATGCCGACAACAGCCAGGCTGTCGCCACAACAGGTATCATCAGCACGTTTAACGAAAAACGGCGGTTAAAGGCAGATGCCATTGCCCGATGAGAGCAGACACTACGCTTCCGTGACTGCACGCGAAAGCCGTAGGCTTTACTCTTCATTCCATAAAAAACACCACACGGCCACCACTCAAGGCAGCGCCCCGACACCAATCAGACATCGCACGACGAATGGCGCGGAGGTTCTCTACGCATGATATTCTGATGCAAAGGTACGGCTTTATGTCGCATTGACATCTATATTATCGTTTTTTAACACAACAGGATTCATATACTCACGCCGCAAGTTGCCTGATGTCTGACATAATCATAACATTCCGGAACAAATACAAGATAAGGGTTTCTGAGCTTATACAGAGGCAGAAAATACAATTCTGAGAGGCCGAGAATCCATCCATACACGACAAACTTTGTAAAGTCGTGCACGGATTCCGCTCCTTTTCTCTTATGAAAAAAAATTATCAGAATAAAAAAACAGCGAATAAAAGCGGATATAATACTTTTTTTGTAATTTTGTTAATGAGTTACAATAGTACGTGAAGTATATATAATTCAAGCTTTAAACCACTGATATGAAAAATAAAACACTGCTGACCTGTATATTACTGCTCACACTTATATGCGGCAATGCGCCCCGGTGCCACGGCGCGTCGCTTGCCATTTCGGACATCAGACACATAGGTTACGCCGACGGTCTGAGCAACCTGCGCGTATATTCAATAGTAGAAGACAAATATCACGCAATATGGATAAGCACAAAATCGGGCATAGACCGCTACAACGGACAGTTGATGAAGAACTACCGTATGTCCGACGGATATTATTACGGCGACCTTGCCGCGAGGATAATACAGCTGTGTTATATGCCCGACGGCGCACTGTGGGCCTACGACAATACGGGAAAGATATATAAATATTCTGATACATACGACAACTTCGAACTGAAGACCCAACTGTCAGAATACATATCAGGCAACATAACGCTCAACAAATATCACATAACGAAAGACGGGAAGGCTTTCTTCGGTCTGACCACAGGACTTTATACGTCTGTCAACAACAGGATTGAAAGATACATTGCCGGACTCAACGTCAACGATATCGTGTCGTTAGGCAACAGACTCTATCTCGGCACCACAACTGGTCTGAAAATAGTAAACACTGCCAACAGGCATGCAACCGGACTGCTCGACGGCAAAAGCATACAGACATTGTATTATGACAAGGAAAGGAATAATATCTTTATCGGCACATTCAACAACGGATTATGGATACTCAACCTCCGTACAAACACACTGACACACGTAAAGACCGACACCGGGTTATCCAACAAGCCGATACGCTCTGTAACAAAATACGACTCTGACATTCTGATTATCGGAACTGACGGCAGCGGCATATTCACCTACAGCTACAGCGACCAGAGCATAAAAAAGCTCATAGACTCCGACGACAACGCAGGCTTCGCCTGCCTGATGAGCAACGGCATTTACGCTACGTTCATGGACAGTTCCAAAAGTCTATGGATAGGAAGCTATACAGGAGGCGTGTCGAGGATAAATTTTTCAAAATATCCGATAACCTTCATCACTCATAGAAACAAGGACAGCAAGTCGCTTGTAAACAACAACGTGAAGTCGATTGCCGAAGGCATTGACGGCAGTCTGTGGTTTGCCACCGAAAGGGGAATAAGCATCTACAGACCCGACAGTCACACATGGCAGCACCTGATGTCCGACAAAGTATGCGTGTCGCTGTGCCGGACGGCCAACGGAGATATGGCCGTGGGTACCTATGGCAACGGAATATTCATAACAGACAAGAATGGAAAGGTGCTGAAACACCTCACCAAACAAGAAGACAACATCACCTCAAACTACATATTCTCAATAAAGAAAGACAACGACGGCGACTACTGGGTGGGCAGCATCGACGGCAATCTGATGAACCTGGACAAAGACTGGAAGCTGAAGAAGACATACGACATAAAACAGGTGTTCTCATTCGGAACAATAGGCAAGGACATCATCGCTGCCGCGACAACCGACGGATTCTATTTCATAAACAAACGCACGGGGCGCATTGAACAGTTCGCGTCGGCAAAGGAACAGATAAAAGAAAACATGAGCGCCTACATCATATCGATGCTGTTCAACAAAGACAAGACCGTATGGCTGGGCACAGAGGGCGGAGGAATGATACTCTACGATTATGCCGCACGCAAGATAAGAAAACATATCACCATGAACAGCGGGCTGCCGTCAAACGACATATTCGGACTTATACGCGACAGGGAAGGACGCATATGGATAAGCACCGGCAACGGTATCGCAGTGATGAACAGGAACGAGATATGGAATCTGAACTACATCGGCAGGATAGCACAGGAATACAACAAGGCATCGTATGTAATAACCCGATCGGGCAACATACTCTTCGGAAGTACCAACGGCGTGGTAGAGCTCAAACCTTCGGAAATAACGAGGGTGAATTATGAGGCTCCGCTGCGGCTTACGAAATTTGACGTCGATATGCCGGACAACAGTTCTGACGAGTTCATAAGTAGAATATTCAATATGCTCGCATCAAAGAAGATCAGACTGGAACACGACCAGAACAGCTTCAACATCAACTTTGAATCCATAAACCTGAGCTACCAGAATGATATAATATACCGTTTCATACTTGAAGGATACGACAACGAATGGAGCGAGCCCAGCCAGACTGAATCGGCACGCTATAAGAACGTGACGCCCGGCAAATACACATTCCGTGTATGCAGCATGAGCAAAAGCACAGGCAGGACAATAGACGAGAAATCCATAGAGATAACAATTCTCCCGCCTTGGTGGCAAACGTGGTGGGCATGGACATGCTACATTATTATATTGGTGATGATTGCCTACTTCGCCACACGTTATAAACTGTATCAGCTCCAGAAGCGCCACGACGACGACAAGATAAACTTCTTCATCAACACCTCGCACGACATACGTACGCCGATCACACTGGTCATGGCCCCACTGGAAGACATGCGCAATGAGACCGACCTGCCGGACAAAGCCAAATATCTTCTTAATCTGGCCAACACCAACATAAGGAAGCTGTATTCGCTGACATCGCAGCTTCTCGAGTTTGAGAAAATAGGAAGAGACCTCAACAAGACGAAGCTCGTATCTATAAACTTGAGCGAGATGCTTAAGGAAGAAGTCGCCTGCTTTCAGACCGTATGCGACAAAAAGGGACTGAATCTGTCAATGTCGCTGCCGGAGGAAGAGGTATGCGTCAAGGCGACACAACGCATGTTGGAGATAATATTCGACAATCTGATATCAAATGCCTGCAAATACACGAAGAACGGAGGCAGGATAAGAATATGCATGACCGCCGACCCCAAAAAGGTAATTGTAAGAATTGAAGACACCGGCATCGGAATACCGCAGAACGAACATAAGCACATATTCTCTGACATCCACCGGGCAAAAAACGCCTACGAGTCGCAGGAACACGGGCTCGGGTTCGGACTTCTTCAGGTACAGCGCATCGTCAGCTTCTTACGCGGAAAAATAAAATTCTCTTCAAAAGAAGGTATCGGAACGACATTCACTGTGACATTCGACAGAACTTTCACACAGGCAGTGCCGAGCTCGCGCCAGTCGTCCTTCGACGACGTCCTGGCAGAGGTAACTCCTTCTGACTTGCCTGCCTACAATGAGGAACATGGAAACAAAGATGAGACCATACTCGTAGTGGAAGACAACGACGACCTGCGCCATTATCTGTGCAAGACTCTCGCGTCAGACTATAAAGTGATAGAGAAGCCCAACGCCGACGAGGCTCTCGCATATATGGAAACCGAATATCCCGACCTGATCATCTCTGACGTCATGATGCCGGGAATGCAAGGCGATGACTTCTGCAACACCGTGAAGGAAAAGCCCGAGACAGCCGGCATACCCATCATATTGTTGACAGCAAAGACCAACCACGAAGCTGTGGTGGCGGGATTGAGAAAAGGCGCGGACGACTATCTCACAAAACCATTCAGCACCGAAATACTGAAGCTGAAAATAAAAGGAATGATTGACAACAGAAAACGCATGCGCGAATATCTGTTACGGCACGCGGTAAACAAGATCGACAATGTCGGCAATACGGCAAATAAAAACAATGACGAGATGTCTCAGCCGCAGAACGAAGAGACAAAAGACATGAACCTGTCGGAGAACGACAGAATGTTCGTAGATAAAGCTACGGATATCGTACTGCAGAACATAAGCAACACAGACTTCAGCATAGACATATTGTGCAGAGAAATGGCAATGAGCCGCACGCTGTTTTACAGCCGTCTGAAATCGCTTACCGGAAGAGCGCCACAGGAGTTCATACGTATCATACGACTTGAGCGTGCCGCCGAATTGCTGAAGCAGGGCATATCTGTAATAGATGTCTCAGAGGCGACGGGATTCATAAACGTGAAATACTTCAGCACCGTATTCAAGAAATATTTTGGCATACAGCCAAGCAAATTTCCAGAGGGAAAGAACTAGACCTATATCAACAATAAATTAAAAAAAATGGTTTGAACGCTGCTATTTTCAGCATTCAAACCATTTTTTATTTTGCTGATACACAGCGGGTTATTAAAAAATAACTGAAATCAAACCAATAAATATCTGCCTTCAAACCATAGGAAGATAAAAGGCTTACTACTTTTGCCACCGAATTACAACTGAAAACCGAATAATAACGCAACACAACTATATTATAACCTTAACAACAAAAAAGCAATGAACAAAAAAGTATGCCTTATTCTCACATTCGTTTGTGGAATATTTACATCTTGTTCTTCTGAAGCAGAAGACTCCAACAGTCAGAAAGACCCTGTCGAAACTGACAAGAATGTGATCTTCTTCGACGACTTCAATTCGTTCAACAATTCTGTATGGACTAAGGAGACGCATGAAGCCGGATGGACCAACGAAGAACTGCAAGCCTACACCACCGATCAGGTGAAAGTAGGAAAAGACGGTGACAAGACCGTGCTCATGTTAACTGCAGAATGGAAAAACGGAAAGATTGTTTCCGGAAGAGTAAATTCTAAAGGAAAGAAAAGTTTCAAGTATGGAACATTGAGCGCAAGCATCAGACTTCCCCAAACGGCCAACGGTCTGTGGCCCGCATTCTGGATGATGGGCGACAACGACAAAGAATGGCCCGCATGCGGAGAAATTGACATCATGGAAATGGGTGACAAGGAAGGTATTGAAACCGGCACGACCTCAACACACGTAAACACAGCCATTCATTTCGGCATGGACGTAGCGTCACACGAACAGCAGTATCATGCCTCGTCTGTAAGTTCAAGCCTGCAAGACGGAAAGTACCACACCTACACTCTTACATGGGACGAGATGCAAGCCAGCATATCTATTGACAACATACCGTTTTATTCTTTCAACATCAAGGACAATCCTTATTTCCATGACAACTTCTTCATTCTTTTCAATCTTGCCGTGGGAGGAACGTTCACCGGTATCACAGACAGCAACCAAATCACTGCGCTGAAAAAAGGCACCAAGGCAACCATGTATATAGACTGGGTTAAATTAACAAAACATAATTAAAGTTCAAACGCATGAATATAAGATTTTTCTCTAGAATTATGTTGTGCGGGACATTGGCCAGCGGCATACCTGTCATGAATCAGGCTTTGGCCGTAACGGACTCTGCTCCAATACAAGTTGATTCAAAAACAATCAAAGTGACGGGTATCGTAAAAGATAATGTCGGACCCATCGTCGGAGCCTCCATCTCTGAAAAAGGCACAACCAACAGTACTGTAACCAACATTGACGGTAACTTCACGCTGAACGTGAAAAGCGGAGCTACGCTCGTAGTAAGCTACATCGGCATGAAAAGCGTGGAAGTGAAAGCCTCGGCCAAGCCCATGACAATCTTACTTGAAGACGACTCGAAGTTGCTCAATGAGGTCGTCGTAACTGCATTGGGCATAAAAAGAGACCGTAAAGCCCTGGGATACGGACTCGACGAAGTGAAAGGCGAGGCCTTCGAAAAGGCTAAAGAGACAAACGTCATCAACTCGATGGCAGGCCGCGTGGCTGGTCTTGTCGTAAGCCAGACTGCCGGCGGACCTTCAGGTTCTACAAGAGTGTTACTTCGCGGAAACACCGAAATGACAGGAAACAACCAACCGCTGTATGTCGTTGACGGCGTGCCGTTGGACAACACCAACTTCGGTAGTGCCGGAACATCAGGAGGCTATGACCTGGGCGACGGAATTTCGAGCATCAACCCTGACGACATCGAGACAATGTCTGTATTGAAGGGCCCGGCCGCATCGGCTCTGTATGGTAGCCGCGCAAGCCACGGTGTGATTCTCATCACGACAAAAAAAGCAAACAAGGGTGAGCGTTTCTCTGTTGAATACAACGGAACTCTTACCATAGACAAACAGCTTTCAAAGTGGGACGATGTACAGCAGATCTACGGTATGGGAAGCAACGGTACATACAGCATTGACGCAGTATCCAACACAAACAAGAGTTGGGGTCCCAAGGCAGACGGAAGCAACATGCTGGAATACTTCGACGGAGTGGAACGTCCCTACCTCATCATTCCTGACAACACGTCCGGATTCTTCCGCACCGGTGTCACTGCAAACAACACATTAACAGTATCGTCAAGCAACAAGACCACCGGTATGCGTTTCACATTCACTGACATGAGAAACAAAGACATCGTTCCCAATACAAACATGAGCCGCGACATATTCAATCTGAGAACGAACTCCACATTAGGAAAAGTCGATCTTGATTTCTCCGTCAACTACACACACGAAGGTGTCAAGAACCGTCCTGCTCTGGGAGACAGCAAGTCGAACATAGGCAAGAACCTCATGACTCTTGCCACGACATATGATCAGGCATGGTTGCGCACATATCAGGACGAGAACGGCGAATATTCAAATTGGAACGGAATGGACCCGTACAACGTAAACCCATACTGGGACGTTTACAAGAACTCCAACAACTCAGGCAAAGACCTGTTCCGTTTCCATGCCTCAGCAACGTGGAACATCAATCCTCACCTGAAGATAAAAGGTACAGCCGGAACCGAGTTCAACTGGTTCTCATTCCAAGACTTCAAGGCTCCTACAACTCCTGGATATGAATCAGGTTATCTGCAGAACAGTAAGTTCGAGAATAAGATGTACAACTTCGAGCTTCTGGCGACATACAACAACCGCTGGGGTGACATTGACTTCACCGGAACATTCGGTGGAAACATCTATAAGGTGGACAACAAAACAACCATCACAACAGCCAAAGACATGCAAATACGTGATGTCATAGCAATAATGAGCTTCAACGAGACAAGCAATGAGGAGAACAGTTACCGCAAACAGATAAACTCAATCTTCGCTTCTGTGAACTTCGGATGGAGAAGCCTCGTATACCTCGATGCGACTCTGCGCGGTGACCAGTCGTCAACTCTTCCGCTGAACAACAACATATACGTATATCCATCACTTTCTGGTAGCCTTGTGTTTTCAGAGCTTATCAACAAGAAAGACATCCTGCCATACGGTAAGGTACGCATGTCATGGGCACAAGTCGGAAGTGACACAGACCCGTATCAGCTGGGACTGGTATATACAAAATCAAAATTCACATATCCCGGATACACCATCGGATACATCAACAACGAGACCATACCAAACAAGAATCTGAAACCTACAAGAACCAATTCTTTTGAAATCGGTTTTGAGACAAAATTCCTCAACAACCGTATAGGTTTAGACTTTACCTATTATAACCAGATAAGTAAAGACCAGATTATGGGTATTGCAAGCAGCTGGGCAACAGGTTATCCTTATCGCCTCATCAATGCCGGAGAAATACAGAACCAAGGTATTGAGATAACGCTTAACACACGCCCGGTTCAGATTGGCGATTTCGCATGGGACTTGAACCTCAACTTCTCAAAGAACAGCAACAAAGTAAAGAAACTTGTTGACAACATGGATATGTTCGAACTCGAGAAGGCATCATGGCTCGACGTACAGATTGCCGCAAAAGTAGGTGAGAACTTCGGTTCTATCGTCGGTCCTGATTTCGTGAGAAACGAAAACGGCGACATTCTGATTGATCCACAGACAGGTCTTCCACAATACGACAAAAGCAATCATGTGCTCGGAAACGCGTCATGGGACTGGACCGGAGGTATAAGCACCGCCATACATTACAAGAATCTGTCGCTCTCTGCACTGTTCGACATCAAGGTGGGAGCAGATCTTTACTCAATGTCGGCACGTGCCGCACACGAATCTGGTAAGAGCCTGGCAACCCTGCAAGGACGCGACGAATGGTATCTTTCTGAAGAACAACGTCAGGCAGCCGGCATACCTAAAGGCTCTGCTGACTGGAAACCGACCGGAGGATTCATCGCTCCGGGTGTGATAGACAACGGCGACGGAACATATCGTCCAAACGACATCATCGTCAATCCTGAAGACTACTGGATGAGCGTGTGCCGTAATGCACCTTCAATGTTCATCTATGACAACTCTTACATAAAATGCCGCGAAATAGTATTATCTTACCAATTCCCAAAGAAATGGTTAGGAAAAGTCCTGCAGGACATGTCTGTTTCATTTGTTGCAAGAAACCCGTTCATCGTTTGGAAGAACATTCCTAACATCGACCCGGACTCCAACTATAACAATACGACCGGTATGGGACTCGAGTATGGCTCACTGCCTTCAAGAAAGAGCTACGGTATCAACGTAAACATCAAATTTTAACCAATATGGGAACAATGAAAAAAGCTATAAAGACCTTTATAATAATATTGTCTGCGGCATTTCTGGCAGAAATGACCACTTCATGCAGCGACAGCTACATGGAAGACCTTAACACAGACCAGTCAAAGGCAAACAGCATCGACCCGAATGCACAGCTTACGACAGCCGAGCTGCAGACTTATGGAGACCTCGGAATGGTAGAAATATACCGCAACTACCTATATGCCTTCACACAACAGCTCATGGGATGCTGGAACACCACCAACTATGGCGGCAGACACACAGTTGACAACAACGAGATGAGCAGAATATGGACTTCATTCTATCCGAAAGCAATAAAAAATCTGACTGACGCCATATATCGCAGCAAGGAAGATGAAAACAAAACCAACATCAATGCCATTCTGCGCATATACCGCGTATATATGATGTCCATTATCACAGACATATACGGAGATGCTCCATACAGCGAAGCCGGACTTGGTTACCTGGAAGAGGTTTACAATCCGAGATATGACACTCAGGAAGAAATATACAACGATTTCTTCACCGAGCTGAAAAACGCTGCTGCCACGCTTAACGCGGCAAACGACAAGATCACAGGCGACGTGATATACAACGGTGACATCACAAAATGGATAAAGCTGGCAAACTCGCTCAGACTGCGCTATGCAATGCGCATATCCGATGTAGCACCCGAGAAGGCGCGTCAGGAATTTGAAGACGCACTGGCCTCCGAAGGAGGAGTGTTCACATCAACTTCGGACGACGCTCTGATAAAATACATGGACATATCGTTCAGCTTCGGACAAGACTCTTACACCGATTACAGAGGAAACGCCATGTCGCAGCTGTTCTTCGGAAACGACCCGGCCAATAATCCGAGCTATCTGTGCTCCACATTCTTCAACCAGCTGTACAACACGAACGACCCGCGTACTTTCATGATCGCAAGATTCTATTATGACGGACTTATGAGTTCTACAAGCCCAGACAACCGTATAGACCTGACAGAGGAAATCATCAGCAAAGGAATAACCATGAATCCATGTCAGCCGGGAGCATTCTCGTACGACCCGTGGCCACAAGGATACGACAGCGACATCATGAAAGAGCTGGCCGAGACCAATCCGTCGGTTGAAACGACAATGGCACGCGAGACCGAACCAAAACTGGCCAACAACTTCCTCAAGGGCGACAACCCCGGAGTGGTGATGACCTACGCAGAAGTGAACTTCCTGCTTGCCGAGGCAGCTCTCAAGAAATGGAATGTCAGCGGAACAGTGGAAGACCTTTACAGCCAAGGCGTACGCGCCGCTATGGATTTCCTGACCGACAACTACGGCTATGACAGAATATCAGACGACGACTTCAACGCATTCATCGCCGACAACGGAATAGGCCATACAGAACAACAGGCAAAAGCCGCCATCAACACACAGGCATGGATTCTGCACTTCACCAACCCTGCCGAATGCTGGGCCAACCTGCGCCGCTCAGGCTATCCGCGCCTCAAATCGCCAGCCGAGTATGGCTTCGGACAATATCTCACCGGTGGCAGCGACATTCCTGTCAGACTCTGCTATCCAACGCTTGAATCTTCTTACAACAAACCCGGATACGACGAAGCTCTCGAACGCATGGGAGGAACGAACAATTGGAACATTCCGGTTTGGTGGGACGTTGAATAAAACAAAATTCTAAAATCAGAAAAATTATGAAATCAATATTCAGATTATTACTGGCCATGCTGCCATTAAGCATGATTTGCCTTTCATGTAGCGACGAAGAACCATTCTCTACGGTCGGACCGGATGATGATCCGCATATTCTTTCACCATTGTTCCCCGACAGGGAAAACGGCGAGCTACCGATTGTATCCAACATCAATCGCGACGTGAACTTCAAGATGGTGCTCACTGTCACACCTGCCGACTATACCGAAGTAGTATGGTATATTGACGGAAATGAGGTTGCCAAAGGCGACAGCATCGACATGCCGCTGCCGGCAGGTCTATACCAGATGAAAGTTGTGGCAACAACAGTAAAAGGTAAATCCACTTCACGTGAAGGACTTGTAAAGGTGAACCCACTTGAAAGCGATCCTTGGAGCGCAGAAGTTAGTTATGAACGCTTTGTCTCTCCCGGAAATGAGGCTGTTCTATATGGCGACAATCTCGAGCAGGTGAAGAGCATCAAGATAGGTGATGCAACCACCGGACAAGTAGTTTATTCTACAGATGGCGGAACACCCCACCTCATATACACCGTACCTGCCGACGCAGCAGAAGGCACACAGAGAGTCCTGCTCATCGACGAGAATGGTGAAGAATATGGTGCGAATACAGTTACTGTAAGCAAGTCGGCACTCATCACTTCAGGAGCCAACCGTACAAAAGCCAACTCCGAATGGACCATGACAGGAATAAATCTCGATAGGATTGCCTCTCTTAAAATAGGCGACATAGAGATAAAAGAGTTTGTCCAGCAGACATCCGACTTAATCCAAATCACATGTCCAGACCTGGCTGACGGAGAATACGTCCTGACCGGAACGATGAAAGACGGAAACAGCGTGACATTCTACACCAACAAATCTATCGCAGAACAGACTACCGTGACAGTTTCTTCCGAGCAGTCTCTCTGGTCCGGCCACCACTATGTTTCGTGGGACCGTCCTGACGGAGACCCGAACAAAACATTCAACCTGATAGGCAAAGAAGTCTTCGCCACCCTGAAGGCAGGTTCTGTAATGGCAATAAGCTATTCAATAGAACCGAACGACGAATATCATCAGATACAACCTACAACCGGATGGTGGACCGCACTGCCTGGAGTATCCAAGATTGACGTTACAGAAAACGGTGTCATGGAGTTCACTCTCACACAGGAAATCCTTGATATGATTCAGGAACAAAACGGATTCCTTATAACCGGACATGGATTCTATGTTGACGACATAACCATCAAATAACCCAAATCATGCATTCATTCAGAAACATAGCAATATTCACAGCTCTCGGCATTGCCTGCATATCGCAGGCAATGTCGCCGGCGATACGTTCTGACAAGGACATTGAGGCTAAAGTCGAGAATACTCTGAGCAAGATGACACTTGACGAAAAAATAGGACAGATGACAGAATTGTCCATTGACGTGCTCGGAGAATGGAAAGACGGAGAGTTCGTTCTCGACAAGGATAAACTCTACAACGCCATTGCAAAATATAAAGTAGGATCAATACTCAATGCCCCTGGTCCTGTAGCCCAGACACCGGAGAAGTGGCAGGAACTGATTGGAATCATTCAGAAACTGTCAATGAAAGAGATTGGCATTCCATGCATCTACGGACTTGATCAGACCCATGGAACCACATATACTCTTGGAGGAACACTATTCCCGCAGAACATCAATCTCGGAGCTTCGTTCAATCCGCAGCTGGCCTACGACGCCGCCACCGTCACGGCCTATGAGACCAGAGCGGCCAACTGCCCCTGGACCTATTCGCCCACTGTCGACATGGCGAGAGACCCACGCTGGTCGCGCGTATGGGAGAACTTCGGCGAGGACTGCCTTGTCAACGCCATTATGGGAAGCGAGGCCGTGCGTGGATTCCAGGGCGACGACCCGAATCACATACCTTCAGACAGAATAGCCACATCCGTAAAGCACTACATGGGATACAGCCAGGCAAGAACAGGAAAGGACCGCACGCCGGCATACATTCCCATTTTCGAACTGAGAGAAAAATGTTTCGCTCCATTCAAAGCGTGTGTAGAAGCCGGAGCTCTGACAATCATGGTCAATAGCGGAAGTGTGAACGGTGTTCCGGTACATGCCAACAAAGAACTTCTTACCGGTTGGCTCAAGGAGGGCCTCAACTGGGACGGAATGTTAATCACCGACTGGGCGGACATCAACAATCTCTATACACGTGAACATGTAGCTGCAGACAAGAAAGAAGCAATAGAAATGGCCATCAATGCCGGAATAGACATGGCAATGGAACCATACGATCTCAACTATTGCACCCTGCTCAAAGAACTGGTTGAGGAAGGTCGTGTGCCGATGAGCCGTATCGACGACGCCGTGCGCCGCGTGCTCCGTCTGAAATACAGACTGGGACTCTTCGACACACCCGTGACACACATGAAGGACTTCCCCGAATTCGCCTCTGAGGCCCACGCCGTACTGGCCGTGAAAGCAGCCGAGGAGTCGGAGGTGCTGCTGAAGAACAAAAACAACATACTGCCGCTGAAGAAAGGCGTGAAACTGCTCGTCACCGGCCCTAACGCCAATTCCATGCGCTGCCTCAACGGAGGATGGAGCTACTCATGGCAGGGACACATAGCCGACCGCTACGCTGGCGACCGCAACACCATCTATGAGGCCATAAGCAACGAGTTCGGCAAGGAAAACGTGACGCTCGAGCAAGGCGTCACCTATGTTCCAGAAGGCAACTACTACGAGGAAAACACCCCGGAAATAGAGAAAGCGGTGGAAGCGGCCGGAAATGTTGACGTGATAATAGCCTGCATCGGCGAGAACTCATACTGCGAGACACCCGGAAACCTTTCCGACCTGAGACTCTCCGCCAACCAGCGCGACCTCGTGAAGGCTCTCGCCAAAACCGGCAAACCCATTGTGCTCATACTCAACGAAGGACGTCCGCGCATCATCAGCGACATCGAACCGCTGGCCGAGGCTGTCATCGACATACTCCTGCCCGGAAACTACGGTGCCGACGCCCTTGCCAACATACTCTCGGGCAAAGCCAATCCGAGCGCGAAGATGCCTTACACCTACCCGAAGGATCCGGCCGCACTCACAACCTACGACTACCGCGTGAGCGAAGAGATGGACAAGATGGAAGGCGCCTACGACTACGATGCCGTGATATCCGTGCAGTGGCCGTTCGGTTACGGACTGAGCTACACCACGTTCAGCTACGACAACTTCAGGACCTCCGCCACCGATTTCAAGGCCGGCGACAATATCACCCTGTCTGTCGATGTCACCAACACCGGAACCGTTGCCGGCAAGGAAGTGGTGATGCTCTTCAGCCGCGACATGGTTGCGTCGCTCACTCCGGAGAACAGACGTCTGAGAGCATTCCGTAAGATAGAACTAAAGCCCGGCCAGACTTCCACCGTTTCATTCACATTGAAAGGAAGCGACCTAGCCTTTGTCGGAGCCGACGGAAAATGGATACTCGAAAAAGGTGAATTCAGAATGCAGACCGGCAACAAGACGCTCAACCTGCATTGTTCCGAGACCCACAAATGGGACACACAGAACAAATGATATTTATATAATATGTATATATGACCGCAAGAAAATAAATCGACATATTATTATATTAGGGACTTTGACTGTCTTCAGATTCAATCGCGACACATACGTTACATATCGTCATGGCGCAGTTAAGTCTGAAGCAGTCTTTTTTATTTTTCACCTTTTCACATTCTCCGGATGACGACATCATCAACCGCAGAAACAACAATTCACGCATTTTCTGTATAATATTCTACGCCATGCCGGACAGCATTTGCAGGCATATCAATACACAAGCAACACACATACCATAATCCTGCCAACATGACTGTATATAAAAACATACAGTATTCCCTCATTTCATTCCAGCCACACTATCTTATAATGATCTGATACACAAATCACAGTTCCCCACTCCAACGGCAAAATGCCGTATAATGTCATTCCTTCCCTAAGCAAATACTGTAATAAACAGATTGGAAACATTATATAATGAATGTACAATAACGTGAGTTCGATATAAGCAAATAAATATTTCACTGAAAATTAGGAACATAGCG
>OLGE01000864.1_pt1 | contig 33490 bp, 24 predicted proteins | sample 1605151 | NCBI WGS metagenome assembly OLGE01 (sample SAMEA3888912, study PRJEB22519) | human gut metagenome | biome: human gut; feature: human-associated habitat; material: faeces | place: Denmark | collected 2010
GTATCAGTTTTTAGTTTTGAGTATGTTATAAACCAGACTAAATTAATAAAATATCCATTATCCTCAAACCCAAAGATCCGTTATCGTTTATTTTACGGTGAATGTAGATAATATAATCTTCCCGTTTTTGAATGTTTTTATATGATATAGGTTCGAAAAAGAATGGCTTATACTTAATTGTTGTTTTTTTTCTTGGGAAAATTTGTTTTCAATGGATAAAAAAATTAAATTTGTATTCAGTGAAAAATACTTTTTTGTTATGGGCAAGTCGAAATTTTTGGCGGAAAATACAGTGATGCGATATCTGTTTACAGGTCTTTTGTTGTTTTCCTGTCTGTTCGCACAAGGGGCTACGCAAGACTCTGTTGAACAAGTATTGACGAACTATTTTCAAGAGTTGGGAAAGACTCCTCAGGAAAAGCTCTATTTGCATTTGGACAAATCCTACTACGGCGCCGGTGAAACGATCTGGTTCAAGGGGTATTTGTTAAACGCCATTACCCATCGCGACAACAGCCCGAGTAATTACATATATTTGGAATTGGTCGATAAAGGCGATTCTGTACTGTATCGATACAAGTACAAACGTGACACAGTCGTGGGTTTTCGAGGCGCTTTCCCGTTGCCGGCTACATTACCCGCAGGAGATTATTATCTTCGGGGCTATTCCTCGTGGATGAGAAACTGGGATCCCGATTTTTTCTATTACAGGAATCTTAAAATAGGAAATTCAATAGCAAATGATATTCTTTCCGAAGTGATCGAACGTCCGGCAGCAAGTGAAAACGGAACAATGAAAATTCGTTTTTATCAAGGAGGAGACGTTCCCTATGATAAAACCAAAATCATTTATACGATCCGGTCGGGAGATAAAACGGTCGAAGGACAAGGAGTGACGGATGATAACGGGGTGCTCGAAATAGCTAATCGTGATTTTTCGGGAGATAGGGTGCGAGTCGACGTGCGGTTCGATAGCGAAAGTATAGCGTATGAGACCTCCTTCTATCTTGACAATGTTCCGGAGGACGAATACTCCGTGTCGTTTTTCCCTGAGGGAGGTGACTTATTGTCTGGCGTTTTCCAGCAGGTAGCCTTTAAGGCTCAAGCGGCAACAGGCTTTTCCTTGCCGGTAAGTGGCGTTTTATTGAATAGTATGGGCGATACGGTGACGACATTTACGACAGAACATGACGGGATGGGAGTCTTTTCCTTTACTCCGGAGACGGGGATGAGCTATACGGCGGAGACGCGTTCGGACAGGGGAATTGTCAAACGGTTTGCTCTTCCGGAGGTGTGTGCCGGAATGGGATTAAGTATGAAATACCGTGACGGTTCGATCTTTTATCAGGTCCAGAAATCCCCTTCAGTCGAGTGGACAGACTCGCTCTATTTAGTAGCTCATTCTCGCGGAGACCTTCGTTTTTTTGTTCCGTTGAGTCAAGACAAAGCCGCCGGAAAAATCAATGCAGACATAATACCGGATGGAATCTCTCAATTTTTGCTGATGAGTAGTACGGGAGTTCCGATCAGCGAAAGGCTGTTGTTTATTCGACACCCGGAGGCAATCCACATGCAAGTCGAAACGGATCGCCCCACCTATGCGAGAAGGGATCCTGTCAAGATGCGTATTTCAGTGGCTGATATTGGAGGTAATCCGATGGGTGGAACTTTTTCCATGAGTGTAACGGACAATCGTGTGGTTGGATTGGATTCAACTGTCGGTCATATTGTTTCGTCGTTGTTGTTGACCTCCGATCTGAAAGGGTATATAGAAAATCCGAACTACTATTTGGAAGATCCGGAAGATCCTTTAAGACAACATCGGGCGGATTTGGTTATGATGACACATGGATGGCGTAGATTTCGGATCGAGAATATGATGCAACCGCTTCATTTCGAAGGAAAACATTATCTTGAAGTGGGTCAAACGGTATCCGGAGAGGTACAAAACGGTTTCGGAAAGGGCATAGAGGGGGCTACGGTGACAGTCTATTCCCCGGAGTGTTTTACCATGTGCACGACGGATCAGAACGGCCGTTTTATGGCAGAAGGGATTCAGTTCAGTGACAGTGTGTCCCAGATCATTGTTCAGGCACAAAATACGCGGGGCAAATCGAACGTAATTGTGGAGGTCGATGAAGAAACTTTTCCGGAATCTTTCAATATGGCTCCCTATTCTAAGGTTGTGCCTCAAGCCATGTCGGATTACTTGTCGTATGTACGAGATCAGTACTATATTGAAGGCGGAATGCAGGTGTACCGTCTGAAGGAGGTTGTTGTTAGCGAAAAGCAAGAGAAGCAGAAAGATGTATATCGTTCGATGGCCGATGTGACGATCGATCGGGAAAATATGCCGACGTATGCCATGGGGTATTCCGTTTTCGATTATGTACGGACTTTGAATGGAATCACACTGCGTTTTAAAGACGGAAGATCGTATTTGAGTATTCGTGGAAGCGATACGGAGCCGCTTACATTGATTGATGAGGTGCCCTATACGAGTAATGAGGCGTTGAAACAGGTTCATATGAGAGATGTAGCGTCGGTAAGTCTTATAAAAGGTGCGCAGGCGGCATTTTTCGGAACACGGGGTGGAGGCGGTGTGATATGTGTAACACGTATCGATGGTACAACGCAATCGATACTCGATTTGCCGGCACCCGGAGTCGTTTTTGCCAATCGTCTCGGATATCACTTTGTAAAGGATTTCTATACTCCGACTTATGAAACGCCGGAAAAGAAGAAGGCTTCGGTGGGAGATCGGCGAACGACCATTTATTGGGATCCGGCTGTGCAGATCGATTCAACCGGAGTGGTGCAGGCGGAGTTCTATATGCCGGACGATCCGGGTTCGTGCCGGATTACGATCGAAGGTGTTACACAGGAGGGATATCCGATTCACTATTCAGATGATATAAACAAGCCCGACTCTTTCTAACGGGAAAGGATATGGGCATTTGGAGCGAGAGCCTCGGCAGACAGGTCGGTGAGAGCCACAACATCGATCCCTGCTTTTTGAAGCCGGTCGGCTCCGCAACACCGAACGAAACGGTCGGGTTCGTATGCGGCGAACACGACCCGTTTCATTTTGTGCCGGATGATCAGCTCCGAACAGGACAGCGGTTTGGATTTCCGTGTGGAGCAGGGCTCCATAGAGCTGTACATTACGGCATCTTGCAGTGAGACAGCGGCCTTTTCTGCCTTGAGAATGGCTTCCTCTTCGGCGTGGTTGTTCGGAGCGGTTTCGCGGCTGAATCCGGTGAAAACCCTACCGTTCGCAGCGACGATTACGGCCCCGACCGAATATGCCGTGTCGGATTTCGGACATTTGGAAGCCTCGGCGATGGCTTGTCGCAGCCGAAAATAGTCGATTCCGGTTTGAGTCAAGGCGTAGTCTGTGACGCTCATGTCCCCGACTTGCCGGACTTGAAGTACATGCATGCGCCTGCTCTTGTCGAACCGGAAACCTCCCGTCGAACCGAAGGTCATCCGTGGAGCCTGTGATTCTCCGACAAAAAACGGGGCTACCGCCACTCGGAGCAGGTCCGCTTCTCCGTTTTGCAGGAAAAAGGTCAATGTTCGGCTTCCGCCCTCGACGAAGAGAGATTTTATGCCTTTTTTTGAGAGTATGTCCGTAATGGAGCGTACGGTAAGCGGCGGTTCCACGACATATACGGAGGCTACGTTTTGTAGCGAGGCGATGCGTTGAGGATCGGCACCACTTTCGACGATCACCATTTTCTCGCCCGATCCGGTGGTGAAGAAACGGCTGTCCGGATCCAGATTTCCGCTTCGGCTGAGAACGATCTTTGTCGGCTCCGGACTCATCCCTTGCTCGATGCGGAGTTGTTGCAAGGCGTTATCCTTGAGGCGGAGCGACGGGTTGTCGCGGCGGACGGTTTCGGCACCCACCAATATGGCATCGAATTCGGCCCGTAATCGATATACTTCAGCCCAGTCGTCCGGATGGGACAGAACCAAACGCTCACGAGAACAGTCGTCTATATATCCGTCTGCGGATGTGGCGACCGATAGTTGGATCAGCATGACAAACCGTATTTTATCGGGTTAAACGGAGAACAAATATGTAATTAATTTTTTTAAATAACAAATGCGTGTAACTTTGCAGAACCGGATGTGAAAATGTCGCAGAAGAAGGGAAATAAAGTGTTGAAAAATACGTTATTCATGCAACGAAATCCCCTTTGTGAACATCTTTATAGATGTTCGGAGCATCATAAGCCAGTAAGCAGGTGACCGAAAAAGAGTTGATAAAACGCTGTTGTAAGAATGACCCGCGAGCACAGCAAGAGTTGTATGAGAAATACGCGCCGAAGATGTATGGCGTGTGTTTCCGCTATGTGTGCAATCGGGAGGTCGCACAGGATCTGTTGCACGACGGCTTCATTACGGTCTTTTTGAAGATCGGAAGTTTCCGTCACGAGGGATCTTTCGAGGGGTGGATGAGGCGGATCTTTGTCAACACGGTTTTGGCCTATCTGCGTAAGAATGATGTTTTACAGGATTCCGGACCGGTGGACGGTGTGCTTCAGATCGGAAACGACGAGGCATCGGCTATCGACAAAATGGCGGAAGCCGAACTGTTGCGTTGCATAGGCGAACTTCCCGACGGGTACCGAACCGTGTTGAACCTCTTTGCGATCGAGGGATATTCGCATAAGGAGATTGCCGACATGTTGCACATCAGTGAAGGGACTTCCCGTTCGCAGTATCTGCGGGCCAAACAGTATTTGAAGAATATACTTCATAAACAGAAGTAATCCGATATTGGACCATGAAAGAGGATTCGTTTGAGGATATATTACGAAAAAAGTTGCAGGATTATCAATCTGCTGAGGGGGTGCCGACGTGGCAACAGATGCAGCGGAGGATGGAACTGTACAACAATGCGCATCCGGAGTTGCGACCCCGCAATCCGATCCGTCGACGAATTCTGTATGGAGCGGCGGCAGTTTTGTTATTTGCTGCAGTTGGCGTGGGAGGTTACCGATTGAGTCACAGCTCGATCTTCTCTTCGATGCCAAGTGTGGCGGAACGTCAGTCTGCCTCCGATTCCGGTACTTCGATAGATAGACAGAATGCCTTGCAGACGGCGTTGAAAGAGAGTGCCGACAATTCGGCCTTGACTGATCTGCTTCGTTCCGCCAAAAAAGTTGAAGTGATCGCTCCTCAGTCTGAACAGCAGTCGGTTGCGACTTTGTGGGCTGAGAACAAGCCCCAAGAGGAGGCTGATGCCTACTCGAGTCCGAGTCCGGATGTCAAGAGCCAAGAGAGTGTGTCGGAAGATAATCATTCGGTGTCCTCCCCTACCTCGTCCGAGACGCGAGAATCAGTTGCTTCACGCCGGGAGAAATCGGTATCAGCGTTTGCTGGAGCACGATCATACGGGCAGACAGGATACGATCGCTATTTCAGCAGCCGAAAGAACAGAAAGAGCGATCGGGTTGCCCGAAAGTGGACGGTCGGAGCCTTTGCCGATGCTTCTACGTTTTCTTCAGCTTCGCCTGCCGGAGCTGTACCTCGCCTCTCTTCGTTTGCGATGTCGACCCAAATTATGGATATGACGGCGACCAAGAGCGACTATCCGATTGATTTTACGGCGGGTGCCATGGATCATCGGTTACCGATTTCGGTCGGTCTGAATGTCAGAAAATATCTGACCCCACGTTTGGGTGTTGAGACCGGTCTGGTGTACTCTTACCTGCGATCACAGGCGCAGATAGAGGGAGCTTTCGGATATCAGTATACGCAGAAGGTTCATTATTTGGGTATTCCGCTGTCGCTGACCTACTCCGTATTGGACAGGAAACGGCTGGACTTCTATTTCATCGGAGGAGTCATGGTCGAGAAGGCGATCTCGGCAACAGGTCAGGTCGACGTTTTCAATGGTGCGACCCGAGTCTCCTCGGCTACCAATCATTTGTCCGCAAACGGAGTGCTGGGATCGGTTCATGTAGGTACCGGTTTCGGGTATAATTTTATCGACCGTATGGGGCTGTATGTTGAACCGAGTGTGAATTACTATTTCAGAAACGACAACCAACCGATTACCTATCGCACGGCAAACCGTTGGAACATCAACATCAGGATGGGCCTACGGTATAATTTTTAATCGAAAAAAGAGGTCTTCGGGCGTCGTAAGCAACGTTTTGACCCTTTTGCGCATCTTTCATGCGTAGTGTTCATCCAAATCAAGGGGATGGACAATTTTTAAGACAAACAAAATCTTTAAATAGTTAGTAATTATGAGTCGAGTGTCAAAATTTGTGTTGTTTGCGTTGTTGTCGGCCGTCGGATTGACATCGTGTCTGGACGACGATAAACACGAATGGCTCCACATGAAGGAGTGTTGGGGAACCGTCATCGGTACACAGAATGAATTCAAGATCGTTACGGATTTGGGTAACACGCTGATGGTTGTCGAGAATGGCGATCCCTCGTTTCAGGTAGAGGACAGTATGCGCGTGGTGGCAAACTTTACCGAACTGGAACAGAAAGGTGAGAATGTGTACGACATACGGATCAATGCCATGCGTCAACTTCTGACCAAGGATCCGTTGTACTCGTCACAGCTGAACGAACAACAGGTCGACAGTATCGGATACGATCCGATCGAGATGCTGTACGCATGGTTCGGAGGCCCCTATCTGAACATAGAGTTCGGAGCTTACTTTTCTGATATGCAGAAGGCACACATGTTGAATCTGGTTGTTGATGAAGAGCGTTCGACCGACGAACGAGTGTACGTGACATTGACCCACAACGCATTTGGTGATGCGAGAATGTATAGTGGATATGGTCGGGTAAGTTTTGATATTGCCGATTTGCTTCCGGAGGGAAAAGATCAGATTGTCGTGGTTCTGGGTTGGACTGATTATGCCCAACTGCCCCAAACTATTTCAGGTATTTTCAGACGAAACAAAATAGACGAGCCGGTTACTTATACCTTGTTGCGTAAAGGTACGATAAATGATGCGACGACGTCAGTCTCTGTGGAGTAGCTTTATTGATAGAGAACTTATTCTCTAAACAAGCAGCTGGATTATTTGCTTGAGTGGGGAACTACTCTCGACTGAGTGCAGACAAAGGGCAGGAATTTTCCTGCCCTTTGTTGTGCCATAGAGAAGTGTCTGTTTTCCCGGTCGAATGATAACATGGCCACTCTTTCAACGGACCAGACAAGGATTGCTCTGTGGATTTTTCATACCGGTCTTATATTCTGAAAGAATGGTGCTTTTGCTCCGAGTCGCATGACGTTTTCCCATATAGACGGGGGAGACTATGCGGGACGTTTTGGTAAAACATGGGTAGAATCACAAAAAGAAAGGTCAGATAAATTTATCTGACCTTTCTTCTATATCTGTGCCGTTCTTAAGACGGCACGTCGAAGTTTCTATTTACTTCTTTTTCGGTTCACTTTTTTCCTGAGTCGATGGCTGTGCGGCTTTCTGAGCTTTCTCGGCTTCGGCCTGCTGGCTTTGGACCCGATTGTTCAGGAAGCGGACAACGGCATGTTTGGCAGCTGCGATGGTCTCGCGGTTGACCTTCTCGATAACGTTTCCGCGAACGATATCGTCGCTGTTGATATAGCCCTCCAGAATCAACAACTGAACGATCATGTTGTTGATGTTGGTCTCCTCGCTGTATCCTTCGGCAATGTAGAGCTTGTCGATCTTGGCGGCGAACTCTTCGGCAAAATCCGGATAGTTCGGGAAGCTCATCAACTCTTCATACGTTTCGCTGAAGCTCGACAGCTCGATGTTCAGATTCGGGTTGACAAGCAGCGGACTGAACTCTTTGTCGCGGTCGATCGGATGGAAGTCTACCAGATTGCTGATGTCCACCTTCTTGTTCCGATTGTCCATCCGGCGAAGATCGGCCTTACGCATATTCTCCAACTGGTAGAGGTAGAAGTTGTAGCGCCACAGTTCGGAACTGTTCATCTCCCCTCCGAAGATGTGGTAATACTTCTCGTTGATCAACCGTTTTACCTTGATCTTGCCCTCGTTGATTTCGGGTTTGTTGACACGAACTTCCTGAATCAACTGCTTCAGTGCGGCAGCGGCTTTCTGCGGACCGGTGATCTCGCGTCCTTTCTTACCGATCTCCGTCGAGAGAACGCCGCATTGGATGTTCCGGGCCTTGCCTTTGCCGTCTTTACCACCACGCATGCAGCAGATCAGATGCTCGATACATTCGACTTGGTTCTCTTCCGCAATGAACGGTTGTCCGCCCGGTGTGCTGGCCAGTGAGTCGAAGATCGAACTGAAGATCTTGCGGTCGATCAGTATGTCGGAGTACACCTTTTCGTGCTCCTCTTCATATACTGCTGCCGCAATAAAGCGGTTCTGGATCATGTCGAACGTTACGTTCTCGATCGTATAGCGGATTCCGTCACGCTCGAAGATCTTGTTGACAAAGATCTTGTTGACGATCTCGGTGATGTCGATCTTGTCAAGCAGCTTGTAGGACGAAGCCAGATAGTATTGTTTGTCGGCAGGGTTGTATTCCCAGTCAAGGATGTCGTCTAAATAGTTGCCATGACGCGAGATGACGTCGACGATGTTCTTATCTGCCGTATAGCGTTTCAGCGTACGTTGGAAGTTCGGACCGTCGCTGCTGGTCGCCTTCTCTTTCCGTTCGCCATGGGCGTCGGTGTAGAGCAGGAACGTCTCCGGATTGTCGGCACGCGTGATACCGCCCTCCTCTTTCGAATAGTTGCTTGCGCTCAGCATGATGTCGATCTTGAACGGCATCGTGATGTCGCACATACCGCCTACCGTACTACGGGCATTGCGGTCGTCGACGTTGCTGTCGGCACTGCTTTCGAAGAGGTATTTGTAGTAACGGATGTAATCCGGGTCGAAGTCGGTCGTCCGGGAGAAGTCTCCGACCTCCGTACCGATTCCGTACAGGTTTCCTTCCGCATCTTGGAATTCATGGAACATGTCGCCCGCGATCATCTTGATCGAGCGGATTCCTTCAAGGTTGTTTCTGAGCCATTTCAGCAGGAAGGCGGCGATCATTTCGCTCTTACCTACTCCACTGTCACCGTCGATCTCGACTACGAATACGCTACCGTCGTTCTCTTCGACCATAAACAGTGAACCGTGACGAGGAACACCTCCGATCTCTTTGACCTTCTCGTTGATGACCGTCAGACGAGGTTTCTTGACATCGCCGAAGTAGTCGGCCTCCGACTTGAGCGGCGTAACGATCGTCTTGATGTTACCGGACGGACCCTTGATGTCGAAATATCCGATCTGCGGGAAGGAGATCAGCTTTTCGGGAGCACCCAGAAGCGAGATCACATCAGGTACGAAATTCTTGATATCCTTCAGGCTGATGTCTTCCGTGTAGTTCAACCGGTAGTTATCGGTCAGGTATTTCATATACCCTTTCTGGAAGATGACCAACTCTTTGACCACGCCGTGTTTTACGATCTTACACCGGTAGTCGTCCGAGTCCATGTTTGCAACGAAACGGGCCAGACGATTGGTGAAGAATGACGAGTCGGGACGTGTGTAGATATGTTTGATGTACTCGGCCGGATTATCCGAAACGTTATCAGCGGGACGTTCCTTGTCGGAGTCGACCCGATCGACCTTGTGGAACGGATATTCGCGTTTTTTTGCATCCGTTACGATACGGGTGTGCTCCTGAACGGGCTGTTCGGACGAGATGACACCACATTTGATCATGAAATCGTTGATCCAACTGATCTTACCGTTTTCGAAAGTCTCGAGGGTCTTGTTCTCCATCGTGAATCCCTTGTAGAGGGAGATTCCGTGCTGAACCATTTCGTTGACGCTCGAGTTCTGCTTCTTGAACGCGGTTTCGACGATGCGGACCATCGTGTGCGCATAGCGGCTGTAATAGTCCGTACCGCGGGTCCGTTTGATCATGCTGATGTAGAAGCGAACCACACGACGCGACACGGCATAAATCTCGCTTTCGGCGATCTTGATGTCCTTCTTACGCATGATATAGTTGCTCAGCTCTTCGAGCTCCATCGGCAGGATACTCGAGACGAACTCTTCGGTAAACATTTTCATCTCCGAGTCGTCACAGTTCTTGATCTTGGCATCGAAGTAGCTCAACTTCTTGCATACTAACTTGTAGAACGAGTTGTCGTTGTTGAGCAGGTAGAGATATAGGATCTTGTCCGTGATTTCGGGCGAACGGGCCAGACCGTCAGCGATACAATCGCTGATATATCCGATACTCTTTTGAGAGATCTCCAGCGATTTGAATTCGGGCAGGTCTCTCAGGTTACGCATGAATTCGTCTACCCAGATATTGAGATTCAGGCTTTCGAGCTTCAGGCCGGTGGTCGATTCGAAGCATTCGCCGGCAACCCGAACGATCTCCTTGCGACTCGGTTCGAGGCTCTCCTTTTCGAACGGCAGGTTGAAGTGCAGCAGAATCTCGCGGATGTACTTTTTGATGATGGCGTTCAGTCCTTCGAGTTTGGCCTTGTCTAATTCCGGATTGCCGGTAGCGTTGATGGCCAGAATCTTCATCTTGCTGTCCGAGAAGAGCAGGTTCTCCATCTCGATCAGCACCTCGCGCATCACGTTCATCTCTTCCGGATTGTCCAACACGTGGTGGTTGGGCTGGAAGGTACGTTTGTTGGTGATGTACTTCAGGATCACCGCTTTGCTGTATCTTGCACTTACCGTATTGAAGTCCATGTCGGCCAGAGCCGGAACCCGTTTGTAGACCTGTGCCAGCAGGTTTTCATAGACTTTCGTAAAGGCCGAACTTTCGATGAATTCGAAGACGTTCTTGCAACTGCCGACAATGTCGCCGTGCAGTTCGATCACCGAGTTGGCCGAACGGCCGATCGTCGTGATGGTCACACCGCTCTTTTCCGGAGAGGTGTGATACAGCGAACGGACATCGCGGATCTGCAGCGACGGAGCCTTGTCCTTTTTGTACTTGCCCGAGAGCTTGTAATCTTCGATGATGCAGTCGATAAAGTCCTGATCTTTTGCAAAACCTAAAATCTGGTCGAGCAAATCTTTCGATTCTACGCTCTTGTTTTCGGGATTGTTGCGGGCTTCTGCAAAGCGGAGCCAATATTTGATAAAGATCGTAAATGCATCTTCGATCTCGGCCGAGAAGGTTTTCATGCCCTCTTTGGTTGCCGAGATGTAGCCGCCCAGCGAGAAGCGCACCACTCCCGTCGGATAGGGAACGGTAGCGATACCCCGATAGCGGGCCAGAGCCTGACAGAAGAGCAAAATATCGGCATAGGCAAAACCGCCGCGAATCCGGAAGTTGAACAGATAGGATCCGTCCGACTTGATGTAACCGATCTTTTCGCCGGCCGGCGTACCGTCCAGCAGCCGCGAGGCAATCGATGTTGCCATTTTCAGTCGGGTCAACGACTCTTTGCGGAAGTTCTTGTTGACTCTGAACTTGTTCAGATTTTCGACCAAACGGGCCTGATAGTAACTGAAGAAGGGCTCGTTTTTATATTTGAAGTCGTCCGGCAGACCCAATACGTCCAACTTGTCGAGCGATACCAATTCGTTCAACAGGAACAGGTACAGCGGAGAACCTTCGAATCCAGCCGTTTTGTGGAGCTGACGGTTGGTCTTGCTGATCTCGTTATTCTGCGCCGTTTGTCCGATCTGGTCGATAATGAATTGCTCGATGGCCTTTTTGATCTTGGAACGGGATGCGTTTTTCGGCAGCTCGGCTTCGATCCGGTCTTTGATGTTTTTAGCGACCTGAGCAATTTCGAGCGTGTTGTTCAACATCAGCAGCGACATGTTGTTGCCGTGTACCGCACTGTTGCAGCTGCGGGCATATTTTGCGAAATCGGCAGCCTGCGGCGTGAGGGCTACGGCTCCCAGTCGCTCACCCGTAGCAGCCAGATTCTTCGTCGTCGACAACGAAGATACCGCCTTGATCCGCGACTGCGAATTGATGTTGTTCATGATGTAACGGGAGATCGTTCTCCATTTCGGCATCGTTTTGTCCTCGATCTTGACGCTTTCGGCGTAGGCTTCATCCAAGAACAGCGTGATTTTGCAACTGTTCAGGAAGCGGAGGAAGTTGTTGACGCTCTCCGAGTTGAAGTCCGTATAACCGGTCGGGTTGTTCGGGTCGTTGATGATGATGGTCGTATTTTCGCAGAACAGATCCCAGAGGCTGCCGCTGTCGTCGAACAGTGCCAACGTCGATTTGATGCGCTGCAACTTGTCGATCAGACGGTCGTAGGCAAGTCTTCCGTTTTCGTCGTTTTCGATCTCGAGATCGAACGGATTGACATCGAAACAGTCGTCCGGCAGCAGGTCTTTGTACTCCCATGCCTGAACTCCATTATAGATAATATAGGGTTTGGGCCGACCGTTCGGGTTGAACAGCAAGTCGCGGATGATCATCTGCACGGAGTCGGAAACAGAGGTCTGATCCAGATTGCCCAATGCCGAGAGGAAGTTCTTTACAATATCTTTATCCTCGTCATTCAGTGCAAAGTATTTGTCGCGGATACCGAGGTCGATCAGGAATTTTTCGAAACGGCCCTTGTTGTCGGCATCTTTGCCCACCTTGGTCAGGAACTCCTGATATTTCTCGAGGAACAGGTTGATACCGAAGTTTTTGTGGAAATGATTCTTCAGTGTCCGTTCGTAGCAGCTCGGGATGATGTCCAGAATCAACTGGCAGGCATAGCGAATTTTGCTGTTCAAGTTGTTGAACGTACGGCTGCGCAGGTAGTCGCCGAACGTCTTGATCTGGTGACGTCCGCCACCCTCAAGGATCGTGATGACGTCGATCAGCTTGTTGCCTGCATAGAAGTAGTTCCGTATGCGGTTTTCGAACTCGTCGATCAGCTCTTGGGTCTGGATCTTCTTGTTCTCCTGCTTGTGGCAGTTCTCGAGGAAGAAGATGAAGTCACGCAGCTTTTCGAGCGAATATTTGTCCTGAACCACTTGGCGCGAGAAGGCATCCAACTTGAAGAGCGTGATCCGTTTTTTGATATCCGTGTCGTCGCCGGTCTGTTCGATCAGCAGCGATTTGATTTCGCGGGCGTACTCTTCGATCTGGATTTCGAGTTTTTCGCGGAACTCTTTCAGATAGGTCGGATTGACGTTTTCGAGGATCAGCCGGAGGTTCAATTGCGTATTGGCCGGAGAACCTAACTTTTTCGTATGTACCTTATTCAAGGTGTTGATGATTCCGTTGTGGAAGCAGAACACCAATGAAGTATTCGAGCTGCGGGACTCCTTCGAATCGTCGACGATCACCAGACGGGTCAGCAACGGGAACCATTTGGCACCCGAGTAATGGTTGATCCGGGCGTGTTTCACCTTGACCACAAAGATAGAGGTAGTATCGGTAGTCATCTGTTCGTAGAGGTCGTCCGGAGTCGGGCTTTCGAGAACGACTACGGCATCCTTGTTGAACACGTCGCCCTTGAGCAACGATACGGCCTTATCCGCATTGCCCGAAACGACAGTACGGATCATACCGTTCATACCCTTGAAGTTGACGGCCCATTGGCTGCGGTGCAGGAAGTCGTTGGTTTCGGCTTTCGTGGTATAGTGCGTACTCTGGCTGATCATCTGTTCGAGCGTATCCATCAGGTAGTTCCAGTGGGCTTCGTTGATGTCGCCGGTTACGCCGATCACGTCGCGGTATTTACGCAGATCGCGGATGTGTCCGCCTAACTGTACCTGAGCCATGAAATCGATGTGGAAGCTGTTGATCGGGGGCGTTCCCACCGAGACATCGTGCGTGTCACGTATGTTTTGCAGAATGTTTTTTACGTCGGTTGTAGTGCCGTCGGTATCGAGCAGAGCGTTGATCTTCTTGACAAATTTACCCCTACGGTTACTGAGTTCGAACGCTTTGGAGTTGCTGTGGGGGATCAGCATCAGGGACACGTCGGTGTATCCCGGAATATCTTCCCTGAATTTCAGCAGATAGCGGTTGATTTCGGCCTGTTGTTTGGCCGGATCGTCGGGTTCCTCCATACAGAGGTTTACGAAATTCGTCAGGTTGTCGAAGATGTGGCGCGGCAAGAAGATTTCCGCTCTCGGTCCCAGCGATTCGTACAGATTCAGAAGCTGCAGAGCCTCATTGCTCAAAAATGCTTTCGGTTCGCCTACAATTTTCATTCTTTCAGAGTCTATTTTTGTTATTTCCGGTTGTCCGGACGAACTGCAATCTTTTGATTATAAGTGAAATGCGTGGTTTTTGTATCTGTTTTCACACACTTTGATTCATGCAAAGATAGGTATTTTAATTTACATTTGGAATATATGTTAAAAAAATATTTTTCATGTGTAAAAATATACATCTATGGATAAAATAAAACAAGTCCGGAGGATTCTCCGAACTTGTTGGTGAATCGAACCTCACTTACTTGTTAGAGCTCGTAACGGAACAGCTGCGCAGCTGCGGCTTGATAGTCTCGTTCCAGCTGGTAGAGGCGCTCCTTGCTTTGCAGGATGACCGCACTCTCGGTGAGGTAATCAATGATGTTGATCTGTCCCGCATCGAGAGCCTTGTCTAAAGTTTCGAGAGCCTTCAGGTTCGAAATCAGTTCCCGCGTGGCATCGATCGATCGCTGTAACGAAAGGGTCTGGTCATAGAGTCGTCGCACTTCGGACGTGAGGTTGCGGCGTGTGCTTTCCAACTGCACGTTCGACGAGGAGACCCTTGCTTTGGCGGCCTTGACCGTATTTTTCCTTTCGAACAGCGGTACCGACAGTCCGACCAGAAAACCTTTGTATCGACCTTCGACTCCGAAATTGTGGCGGTACCCCACTTCGAATTGCGGCAGCGACAGTGCCCGATTCAGTGTGACGGTACGTTGGTTGATGTCGACTTCGTTTTTGAGGCTTTCGATCTGGGGGTTCCCGTCCAAATAGCCTTGACTGATCTGTTCGAATGGACTCAATGTTTCGCGCGACGGATATTGCAGGTCGGCGAAGGTGTCGTCCGGATTCCCCGTAAGCGTACCCAATTGACGACGTTTGGCCTGAAGTTCGGCCGTGTTCATGTCGAATTGGGTCTGTGCATCGATCAGCTCGATGTTCGTCTTGTTGTACTCCATCATATTGGCACCTCCCGACTCCATTTTTTTGCGGTAGACGTCGTTCATCTGTACGGCACGGTCAAGTCGCTGACGGTAGAGTTCGTCCAAACGGGTGAGGTGTATGATGTCGATACACAGCAACTCGGCATCGAGCAGAAACTGCTGGCGGAATGCGGCCTGCTGATTGTCGTAGAGCGAACTCTGCATGCGGGCTATTTTGTTTCGCGAAGCGTAGGCCGTCGGGAAATCGAATGCTTGGGCGACGGTTAGTTCCGCATTGTATGCTCTCTCGGCTCCACCCCACAGGTTCTCCATCTCGACGGTCGGATTCGAAAGATACTTTCCCGTCTTTGCTTCAGTTTTCAGGGCGGAGGTCAGTTCCCGTTGGGCCTGCATCTCCGGGCTGGCACTCTCGATTTGTCGCAGGATCTCGTCGATCGAGCGTTGTGCGTATCCTGACGTCGCGATCGATGCGGCGCACAGGAGTGTGATTGCTATCTGTTTCATGCGTTGCTCTTGTTTCGTTTGATAATCATATAGACTGAAGGGATGATGAATCCGTTCAGCAGCGTGGAACTCAACAGTCCGCCCAGAATGACTTTGGCCATAGGGCTCTGGATCTCATTGCCGGGCAGATCGCCTCCGACCGCCAGTGGAATGAGGGCCAGAGCCGATGTGAGTGCAGTCATCAGGATCGGGTTCAGTCGGTCAAGCGATCCGTAGACGACGCTGTCGCGCAGCGACATTCCCGTACTGCGCAGCTGGTTGTAGTGCGAAACCAGCAGGATGCCGTTTCGGGTGGCGATACCGAAGAGCGAAATGAATCCGATGATGGCCGGAATGCTGATCTCTCCGGAGGTGAGCCAGATGCTGATCACTCCACCGATCAGGGCCAGCGGCAGGTTGAGCATGATGACTCCCGATACCGATAGGTTCTTGAACTCATGGAACAGCAGCATGAAGATGATCAACAGCGAAATGATCGAGGTCAGCAGCAGGATCCGCGATGCGGCCTGTTCGCTTTCGAATTGGCCGCCGTATTCGACGTGATACTCTTCGGGCAGGGAGACCTGTGTCTTGATGTTTTGCTGGATGTCGTTTATTACGCTGTGCAGGTCACGTCCTGCGACGTTGGCCGAAATGACGATCTTGCGTTGAGCATTTTCACGGCTGATGGCGTTCGGTCCGGAGGTGGAGACCACATCGGCGACGTAGCTGAGCGGAATTTTACCGTTTGCACCGTCGATCATCAGGTTTTCGATCGCCTCCATTCCCTCCCGGTCCTTATCGTCGATCTTGACCGTTACGTCGAACGAACGCCCCCGATCGTAGACTTGGGAGACGACCGTACCGCCCAATCCGGTTTCGACGAATCGGGAAAATTCGGGCAGCGAGATTCCGTATTTGGCGAGCATCTCACGTTTGGGCCGAATCTGAAGTTGCGGCCGTTCGATCTGTTGTTCGAGGTTAAGGTCGGCGATGCCTTCGATCGGCGCCACGGCATTTTTGATTTGCGTACCGAGCGAGAAAAGTCGGTTCAGGTCCGGGCCGAAGAGCTTGATCGCGATGTTGGCCTGTGTTCCGGAGAGCATGGCGTCGATTCGGTGGGCAATAGGCTGTCCGATTTCGATATTGACTCCTCTGAGTACACTGAGGCGGGCCCGCACGTCGGCCATGAACTCATCGCGCGAACGGTCGGTCAGCTCGAACGGAGCTTCAAGCTCGGAGACGTTGACCCCCAGTGCGTGTTCGTCCAGTTCGGCACGGCCGGTTTTCCGGGCGACGGTCTGTATTTCGGGAATTTCCATCAGGATTCGTTCCACTTCCCGACCGATTTTGTCCGACTCTTCGAGCGAGATGCCCGGCATGGTCGATGCGTTGATCGTCAGCGAACCCTCGTTGAACGGCGGCAGGAAGTTGCGACCCAAGCTGAAGAATACGACAAGGGCCCCAACCAACAGCACGAAAGTCGATCCCAAGACGAGCCGTTTGTGGACAAGCACCCACTCCAACGCCCGGCGATAGACCTTTTTCAGCGTTCGGGAGACGATGGGTTCTTTTTCGTTGCGTTTCAGAACCTTCTCTCCGGTCAGCAGATAGCTACACAGAACGGGGGTCAGCGTGACGGCCACTACCATCGAGGCAAACAGCGAAACGATAAACGAAATGCCCAGCGGACGCAGCATCCGTCCCTCCATGCCGTCGAGGAAGAATAGCGGAATGAAGGCGACGATCGTGATGATGGTTGCGTTGACGACCGACGTACGGATCTCTTTCGAGGCTTCGAACACGACCTTCAGGACAGGCAGACGTTCTTCGGGTGGTTTGGCGTGGTTCTCGCGGAGCCTTTTGAATACATTTTCGACGTCGATGATGGCATCATCCACCAGCGAACCGATGGCAATGGCCATACCGCCGAGGCTCATCGTGTTGATCGTCAGCCCCAATGCTTCGAGTACCAGAACGGCAACAAGGAGCGACAACGGGAGTGCAATCAGCGAGATGACCGTCGTGCGGAAGTTCATCAGGAAAATGAACAGAATGATGATGACGAATATCGCCCCTTCGATCAGCGATTTCTGGATGTTGTCGATCGAGCTCTCGATGAACCGCGATTGGCGGAAGATGTCGGTCGAGACGTGGATGTCCGACGGAAGGCTCTCCCGGATCTCATCGAGTGTCTTGTCGAGGTTTTCGGTGAGTTCTAACGAATTCGTGTTGGGCTGCTTGGTTACGGTCATCAGTACGGCGGCCTTTCCCCGCTCGGAGGCGATTCCCAAGCGCGGAAATTTGGCTCCGACACGGACCTCGGCCACATCCTCGAGCATGACGGGAATGCCTTCGGGCGAAGTCCGGATGACGGCCTTGCCCATCTGTTTCGGATCGGTGGTCGAAAGGATGCCCCGTACGATGTATTCGTTGCCGTATTGGTTCAGGATTCCGCCGTTCGCATTGCGGCTCATCTCCTCTACGACCGTCATGATTTCATCTAATGAAACATTGTAGTGACGCATTCGTGCCGGGTCGATCAGGATCTGATACTCCTTGATGTCACCTCCGATAACGGTTACCTGAGCGACACCTCCGGTCGACAGCAGTCGAGGACGGATCGTCCAGTCGGCAAGAGTCCGCAGCTCCTGCAGCGAGGTGCTGTCGGCCGTCAGCCCGACGATCAGCAGCTCACCGAGGATGGAGGATTGAGGACCCAAGGTCGGGGTTCCGACGTTTTGGGGAAGCGTCTCGTTCAGCGTTGCCAGCTTCTCGGATACGATCTGACGGGCCCGGTAGATGTCCGTACCCCAGTCGAATTCGACCCAGACGACCGAAAATCCTGTCGTCGAGGAGGAGCGGACACGCCGGACGTCGGTCGCACCGTTGACGGCCGTTTCGATCGGGAAGGTAACCGTACGTTCTACCTCTTCGGCGGCCATGCCGCTGGCCTCGGTCATAACGACGACCGTCGGGGCGTTCAGGTCGGGAAAGACGTCAACTTCCGCGTTGCGGGCCGTAAAGGCGCCTACCACCATGAGGACCACGCCTATGATCACTACCAACAGTCTGTTGCGTAGTGAAAAGTCGATAATCTTATTCAACATGGCTGCAACGGATTAGTGGGCGTGTGAATGACCGTGAGGAATGGCTCCGGAGAAAGAGGCCATTTTGACCTGTATCGCTCCCCGACTGACGACGGTCTCTCCGGCAGAGAGTCCCGACAGGATGCGGATGTTCTTTCCGTCCGACGCCCCGATTTCGACTTCGCGTTTCATGTAGCCCTCCTCGTCGAGTTGGACGAAAACGTAGTATATGCCTTGATCTTCCGTAACGGCACTGATCGGAACGGTCAGCACGTTTTGTTGCGGTGCGGAGAGCAGGTAGATCTCGGCAAACGAACCGGGAATCACGTTGCCGCTGTTATCGAATTCGAAGATGACCGGAAGGAATGCCGCATTGACATCGGTACTGTGCCCTACCGAGAGCAGCCGCCCGTTCATTTCGCTCAGCGAGTAGAGCCGGTCGTCGTACGGGAGCTTGAAATTGGCATCTGTGACAGTCTGCAATGCGTTCAGGTATTTCTGAGAGACTTCGGCCCGGAGCTGCAGTTTCCGGTTTTGAGAGACCGTGACCAGCGGTTGACCCGTCTCGACGAAAGCGCCCTCGGTGACCGTCGTGTTTTTGATGAAACCTCGGATCGGAGAGGAAACCTCTACCCCTCGGTCCGACGATTTGTCTTTCACGGCTTCATAGGCGGCTTTCGCCTGTTCGTATGCGGCTTTCGCCTGTTCGTATTCCGATTGTGTTACGATTTTGTCCGCAACGAGTTTTTCGGCCCGTTCGTAGGCGGTTTTGGCCTGTTCGTAGGTGGTGCGCACTCGGGTGATGTAGTCTCCGTCGGCGATCTCTTTCGAGGAGATCGTAAAGAGGGTCTCTCCTTTCTGGACAGTAGCACCGTCCGAGAGTTTTTTCCCGGAAAATGAGACGATGCCGCTTACCGGTGCCGATACCGTAGCTTCGTCGCCCTGTGCCGGCATGATACGTCCGCTTGTGGCAATCACTTCGTGAAATGCCGACGGTTCGACCTTGTAGAGCTCGAAATCGGTGCGGGCAGCCTGTTCTTTAGTAAAAATGATCTCCCCGCTGTGATCCGGACTTTCCGCGGCATGCTCCTCTTTGCTGTGCTCGTCGTGGTCGTGCAGATCATGTGCTTCGGCCTCGGCCGATGGGTCTTCATGCTCGGCTGCATGGATGTGTTCCTCCCCTTCGGGATGGGTGTGTGTATTCGGATTGTTGCAACCGACAGCGATTGCCGCCGTCAGCAGACTGATGATAAATGTTTTTTTCATTGCTTGATGATTTGTTAGGTACCATAATGCGGCTCTTCCGTTGTCCGAAAGGGCCTAAGGTGTCTGTTTGGAGTCGTAAAGACTCGGGGTAATCAGGCAATGAATGCGGGTGGCGCCCGAAGGGATAGAACGGTACAAACCTCGGAACGGGTGTATCGCTCTTCATAGGGTGCGTAGGTGAATGGAACTGTCGTTTCAGAGGGTTCCGAAAGAAGATCCGAAACAAATAACAGATATATCGAAAGATGAAAATCGTGATCGATGACCGGATCGGCATCGGTCGTATGGCCCTCTCGAGACGAGGTGACGAAGAGGTGACTCAACTCACAATAGGCAACCGTCGTTCCGTCGTGTTCGTGAGCAGCACAAGCATCGTCGGTCGGCTGGTTCTCTTCGGTGCACTCCGTGGGACAGAAATAGATACGTCCATTGTGGTGATGGTGCGGCAATACGGAGAGCAGCAGCAGCGTAAACCCTGCAAGTAGAACGAATGTGTATGAAATTCGTTTTTTCATTGTTTGGGCCGATTGTCGTCCGTCAAAAGTACGGATTTTTTCATAAAAATAGTATCACGAAAAAAAATTATATAGTTTTGGGCCTTGAAATATAATCTATTGTACGCAGAGAATGGCTTGGTTTTATCTGATATTGGGCGGAATTTTCGAAATGGGTTGGGCCGTTGGTTTGAAGTTGTCACAACTCATGGCCGTGAAGGTGTGGGGTATCCTGATGGCTGTCGTTTCGATGATTTTGAGTGTAACGTTGCTCTATTTGGCGCAACGGACGATCGCTATCGGCACGGCATACGTCGTGTGGACCGGAATCGGAGCGGTCGGAACCCTTTTGGTCGGGATCTTTTTCTTTGGCGATTCGGCCGGTTTCTGGCGGCTGTTTTCAGCTGCTTTGATTATAATAGGGGTAATCGGATTGAGGATTACGGCCTAACGGCAGAGCGCAACGTGAATATCGTAATCGACGGATAGGTGCCGATCCGCATCGGATACATGACATATCCCAATCCGTCGTTGATGAACAGTTTTTTCCCCTCCTCTTCATAGAGTCCGCTCCATCGGGTGTACATCCATCGTGCCGGCGACCATGCCCAATTGCCGATACGGATTTTGAACTGCATGGCATGTACATGTCCTGAGAGGGTTAGATCGGCCGGACCGGAGGCCCGAGCTGCATCCCATACCTCAGGGGTGTGCGCAATCAGCACGTTGAACAGCGAATCGGGAACTCCCTGATAGGCTGTTGCGAAATCGCATCGGGCAAAATCGGCCGTATGGCGGTTGTTGAGCTTGTGGTTCGCCGGGAAATTGACCCCGGTGACCGAGAGGCTGTCATTTCCCCTTTGCATATAGACCGTTTCGTTGTCCAGTACGGTCCATCCCATCTTGTGTTGTTTCTCGGCCAGCTGGCGGGTATTTTCTGCGGGCGTCAGGCTGCTGTGGCGGTTCATGTAGATCCCCAGATCGTGGTTGCCGAAGACTGAACAGACCCCATCGGTTGCCCGTATGGAGCCTAAAATCGAGATGACACTGTCGTTCAGCTCGTTGACCTGCACATTGACCAAATCGCCGGCATTAACGACCAAATCGGGATGTTCGTTGTTGATGCGTTCGACCAAATTGCGGATAAACCGGTTATTGGCCGGTTCGTTACCGACATGCAGGTCGGTAAACAGAGCGATTTTATATCCGTCGAAGGCGGCCGGTATTTTGTCCGATTCGATCGTCACATGTTCGGTGACGATCCGGTTGCGGCCTACGGTGGCGCTCCAGAGCATAAGACAGAACAGGGCAAGAGCAGCGACTACACCAATACGAGAAAAGACCTTCGTTCTGGTTCGTCGGATCAGATCGAAAAGCCGTCCTAATGCGACAAAAATCAGGTAGACGAACTTCGGGAAAAAGCTGATGAAGAACAGAAAGAAGGCCCAGAGAATGGTGCGCATGGAGCCCTCGCTGCCTGCATCGGATGATTCGCGATAGAGCGAAACAGCTACGACGATGATCAGGTCGATGATCAGGAAATGGGCCAAATAGAGCCTTCCGAGCCAAGGTTTTTCCCGGTACGTTTTTCGTACTTTGCGTAGCAGGATCAGGTCGACGGCTATCGAAAGCAGGCTTAACAGGGCAATGAAAGCGAGGATCATGGCAATCGAAATTTATTCTTTTTTGGTAACGGTGATGGCGTTGCAAACCTTTCTCTCTTTCCGGGAGAACAGTCCCCTGTCGCACGGGGAATTGACCACCCCTTTTTGTCTGCTCCAGAGGGCGGAGGAGCCTCCTCCGTCTAAATTCAGCGCCTGTGTCATGCCCATCCAGCGGGCAATTCGCGCCAATTCGCACAGCGCCATACCGTCTGCATCCTTTTGTCGTCCATCGACCACGAGCAGCATGATGCTTCCATCGGGTCGGGTGCCGATGCAGGAGCGCGGATGTCGGGGTTCCGTTTCATCCCATTTCGGCAAGACGTGACCTTGATCGATCAGCAGCGGTCCGGCGGTCAGGATGTCGGGAAACAGATCCACGTAAGCGGGATCGGTTTTCATTTTTTTGTTCCACGGAATGACCGAAATCTGACCCGTCGTATCAATCGCTACGGCTCCGTTGTAGTTCCCGGTCAGCTGGGGCACACTGTCGCAATCGATCTGGATATAGCCGACGGCAATGGCCAACGGAGTCCTTACCTTAAAAAAACCTCCGTTGATCGCCGCATCGGCCTTGTATTTCTTAGCTAATTTCGACACTTTTTCGCGCAACGAATCCTGTACAACGGCAAACCGGTAGAACTGCGGATCGATCTCCATACAGACGATCTGTTGGTCGGAGTTGAACAGCCGAACAGCACATGTGCGGACGGTTATGCCCTCTTCCCGAAATACTTCGTTCCATCGGCTGTGCGCAAACGTGACCGAGTCTTCCTGAGATTGGGCCGAAACTGCTCCGAGGGTAAGACCGAACACTGCGGTCAACAGGATTTTGCGAATAGAGTTCATAGCCTTACGATTTTGCGTAGAGTTTGTTCAGATTTTCCTGTACGCGTTCGTCGAACAGATAGTCGTCGTATTCCATATACTTGTCGATCATGCCGTTCGGGGTGATCTCGATGATGCGGTTGGCAACGGTGCTGATGAACTCGTGGTCGTGAGAGGTCAGCAGCACGATCCCCTTGAATGCAGTCAGGGCGTTGTTGAAGGCTTGGATCGACTCCAGATCGAGGTGGTTGGTCGGCGAGTCGAGAATCAGCGTATTGGCCTGTCGGATCATCATCCGGGCGATCATGCAGCGCATCTTTTCTCCTCCCGAGAGAACATTGACCGGTTTGTTGATCTCGTCTCCGCTGAAAAGCATCTTCCCCAAATAGCCTCTGAGGTAGAGTTCGCTGGTGTCGGACGAGTATTGGGCCAGCCAATCGATGATGGAGAGCTGGTTGTTGAAGAACGGCGCATTGTTTAGCGGCAGGTAGGCGGAATTGATCGTGACACCCCACTCCACCATACCTTTGTCTGGTTTGTCGTTTCCGGTTATGATTTCGAACAGAGCGGTGACGGCTCGCGGTTCACGGGAGAGAAAAGCCACCTTGTCGCCCTTTTCGATCGTAAACGAGATGTTGTCGAACAGGGTCTCGCCGTTGACCGTTTTGCTGAGTCCGTCGACGGCCAGAATCTTGGTTCCCGGCTCCCGTTCGGGCTGGAAAATGATGCCGGGATATTTGCGCATCGAGGGCTTGATCTCCTCGATGTTCAGCTTTTCGAGCATCTTTTTGCGGCTGGTGGTCTGTTTCGATTTGGCTACGTTGGCACTGAACCGCTGGATGAACTCCAACAGCTCTTTGCGCTTCTCTTCGGCCTTCTTGTTCTGGTTGGCCTGTTGGCGGGCGGCCAGCTGGCTCGATTCATACCAGAAACTGTAATTACCCGAGAACATGTTGATGTCGCTGTAATCGATATCGATGATGTGGGTACTTACGGCATCCAAGAAGTGCCGGTCGTGGGAGACGACCAGAACCGTGTTTTCGTAGTTGGAGAGATAGTTTTCCAACCACATGACGGTATTGATATCCAAGTCGTTCGTCGGCTCGTCGAGCAGCAGGTTGTCGGGCTTTCCGAAGAGGGCTTGAGCCAGCAGTACGCGGACCTTCTCTTTTGCGTTCAGGTGACTCATCAGTTCGTGGTGCAGGTTCTCCTTGATGCCCAATCCGCTCAGCAGGTTAGCCGCATCGCTTTCGGCGTTCCAACCGTCCATTTCGGCAAACTTCTCCTCCAGTTCTCCGGCCCGTATACCGTCCTCTTCCGAAAAATCGGCTTTTGCATAGAGGGCATCTTTCTCCTGCATCAGGTTCCAGAGAGGTTGGTGTCCCATGAGGACCGTATTCAGCACCGTACAGTCATCGAACTCGAAGTGGTCCTGTTTCAGTACAGAGAGCCGTTCGTTCGGACCGAATGAGACCGAACCGCGTGTCGGAGTCACCTCACCGCTCAGAACCTTCAGAAAGGTCGACTTTCCGGCGCCGTTTGCGCCGATCACTCCGTAGCAGTTACCGGGCGTAAATTTGAGGTTGATATCTTTGAACAGGATTCGTTTCCCGTATTGTACTTCCAGATTTGAAACCGTAATCATCTCGTAATAGTTATTGTCTTCCGTTTAAATAAATCCGTGCAAAGGTACGATTTCCGCAGGGTTATTCCAACAATGCCATTTTCTCTTTCGTATAAACGGCATTGAGTCCATTCTTGAGATTTATTCTCGGAAAAAATCCGTATATTTATGCATTTCATCTAATAACTAACCAACATAACCTAAACAATTGAAGATGAAAAAGTATTTGTTATTGTCCGTCTGGGCCTGTTTGCTTACGATCGGAGCGGGCAGCGCCCTCTATTCTGCTCCACAGAAAACGACCGTGAAGAGTCTTTACGGAGTGAAAATCGACGATCGGGACTCTTTGATTTTATGTCGGACCCTTCCTTTCCTTGCAGCTTCTGCGTCGAATCAGACCCAGGGAGCGCGGATGCGACACGAGACGAGCGAAACCATTCCTGTAGGGACACAAGCCGAAACACTGTATCTGCTCGGTATGATCAACGACGGATGGGATTACGGTCTGGCCCATTGGGGAGAACATTTCGAATTGCACGAAACCCGCGAAGATCAGATTCAGATCGGGAGCCGTCTCGGAGAGATCGAAATCCGTTATACGGACGAGTCGAGCGACAGGATACCGGTAGTCATCGGTGCGACGGCTTGGTTCTTCAATCAATGGAAATTCGCATCCCACAATGCCTAGCGGGTCATTCGTGAGCCGTTTGCGTCGCGGCCCGAATATATGGAGGTGTTGAGGGGTGTGTTGCAGCTGAAGGAGTCGGGAGAGTACATGGAGGAGAATCAAAATTATATGGCCTACTATTTGCCGGTGACGCCGAAAAATGTCCCGATTAAGGATATCGTAATCCATAACGATACCGGTAAACGGGGAAAAATATTGGTTTCGGGGATAACCGTTTTGTTGCCTCAAGGAGTCGATCCTGCGGAGAATTTGGTTTCGTTTGGGAAACGGGTCGTTGATAAAAGCGACCTGCAGCCGGCTTTCGAAACGGGAAACGTGCCCGATTTCACAACAGGATTGGAAAAATTGTCGGATATTTTGTATACCGACTTGTCTGATCTGCCCAAGGAAGTCGAGCTGATCGATTTTCCGGAAGATTTCAAAGGTGCCAAAATCCGGTTTCTTTCCGACCAGGTCGAGGGAGATATGTTGTCGAATCTGTGGGTGGCCAATCTGTTGAATATCGATGGGAAATTCGACACTCCGACGGGGTGTTTCTATGAGACCGCCGAGCATTCGCCTTTTTATGGCGGCTATCAGGGTATCGGAACGTGGGAGCCGATCGGAATCTATAGGGAGCCCTATTCACGTACTTCGGACCACTTATGTGCGTCAGGCTCTGCGCTGCATCGATAATCCGGAGCGGATAACCAATTATGTGGACTATTGTGACAAATGGCTCTATTTCTATCGGGCAGACCGCGATCCGAACAACGGGCCGGATAACGGAGCGCTCAATATCGATAAATATCCAGTCGATGCGCCTCCGCATTGGGCTTTCGTCATGAACGGTCCGGCGGCGATCCCTTATCCGATCAATGAAATCGATGGCAATGAGGAGATGGAGGGCCACTCTTCGACCATCGTTGCCCGGTGGTTCGGGTGGAAGTTGTTGGGTAAACCTACGGGGGCATGGATGACACAGCCTCGGGACAGCGTCTATCGCAAGAGCCGTTGGCAGTCGACCAAAGATGCGACGGATTTTATATGCTGGTTCATTACTGTCCCGTAAAAGTGGATAAATAGTTCTTTGAAATTATTGAAATATAGTCAATTACACGGTTGCCAAGGTTACAAGTCGAGTAATTGATCAGACCACCTGAACTTATCAATGTGACCTCTCGGGTCTTTTTATCATATATTGCCGTATATCCTGTTTTACCCAAATCAAATCGAAACAACAGATAGCGCGATGATGCCATGAACGCATCGATACCCAGTACATAACGATCTGTCAGGCCCTCTTTCATGCAGTCGATCAGACTCTTTGTCAGATACTCCTCTGGGAGCGCATTATCGCCGAAATCGATACGATACTTTGGGGTGCATGCTCCGTCTGCTACCCGATAGACTGTGTTGTCGGATGGATAGCACAACAGAACCTCCTCACCGAGCACCGTGTAACTTTCCATATCTTTCCCTCCGTATCGCTCCGTCTCTTCGAACGGCAGGAACTTGCCAAGTAACTTCCCATCTCCATCCAGAACGAACAACAAATACTGCCCCTCTTCCGTTTCACTCCACTCGTTAATCAAATAAATATTGTCGTTCTGTACAAGAATCCTATTTGCCCAGTATGGGGAAATATCGATGGTTTTTTGGTATTGTCCTTCAAGATCGAAACAAAGAATCTTCATAAGTATATTATCGAATAGATAAATCAACTTATCGGTGACATACATGTCTCCCAACTCCATATACTCTTGACTGCTGCGACCCTCCGCGAAAATCGACCGATCCAGCGTCCCGTCTTCATGCAGGATGAACACACCGTTGGCATCTTTATCCAAGATATATATCCGGTCATTCTTGAAAAACACCTTAGACACCTCTCCGATCAAACACTCGTCGGAAGTCTCAATGGGAATAATTTCGCACTGCGTCGTGTCAAACATAAAGGCACAATCATAGGAGCCGTCTTTGCTTTGATCCACATCAATCGTAATAATCGTTTTCTCTGATGTCTGTGCATGCAAATCTTTCGATCCACATTGCGTAAAGCCAACGGTCCATAAGACGCATACCACGAAACAGAAAATGTTTTTCATAGCCATTATATTCAATTTAAAAATTCACATTACTACAAATATATAATAAAAACAACAAAAAAAACACCCTATACCTCAAAACAACCCAGACATTCTCCAAAGCATTTTATTAATCACAAAAAAGACACGAGCTGAAAAAACACAAACGAAAACCAAGTTATGCAAAATTGATCTGGTATGTATATTGGAGGGGGATTTCCATGCTCACCTTTTTCGTAAATCAGGTTATATTTCCTAAATTTGTAAAGCAGAGCAATGAGATCGAATCGGATAATCGGAAAGCGTTTGCTCCCATTAAGATCATTCGTGAATCAAGATCGTACCAAAATGACAAAAGAGACCATCAAAGAGATCGACGTACAAAGCGTCATGACCAAATCAACCCTACCCGTAGGCGGATATTCGGTGAACCCATACGTCGGATGCTTGCATGCCTGCAAATACTGCTACGCTTCGTTCATGAAACGGTTTACCGGTCACACGGAGCCTTGGGGTACTTTTCTCGACGTCAAAAACTGGAAACCGATCAGCAATCCGCACAAGTATGACGGACAACGGATTGTTATCGGGTCGGTAACCGATGGATACAATCCCTATGAAGAGGTAGCCCGACGTACCCGACGACTGCTCGAAGAGCTACGGGGCTGTGAGGCCGAAATCATGATATGCACCAAATCGGACCTCGTCCTGCGCGATCTCGACCTGTTGAAACAATTCCGCAAAGTGACCGTATCTTGGTCCATCAATACGCTCGACGAACAGTTCCGCGCCGATATGGATCACGCAGTAAACATCGAGCGAAGAATTTCGGCCATGAAACAGGTTTACGACGCCGGCATCCGGACCGTATGTTTCATCTCTCCGATCTTTCCCGGAATCACCGATGTCAAAGCGATCATCGAACGCGTAAAGGACCAGACCGACCTGATATGGCTGGAAAACTTGAATCTGAGAGGACAGTTCAAGGGGGACATCATGAACTATATTCGAGAAAAACACCCGGCACTCATCCCTTTGTATGAAGAGATCTACAACCACAAACGGCTCGACTATTGGGAATCGCTCGAAAAGGAGATGTCGGCTTACGCCGCCGAACACGAATATCCCTATCGGATCAACGATCTACCCTACGGACGCTCCCAGAAGGGGAAACCCGTAATCGTCAACTACTTCTATCACGAAAAGATCAGATTGAAAAGATGATCGGGCCGACAGAAGGGAGAGATGCCACCGATCCGGAGCCACTCGGTCCCCTCGATCCTTGAACACTTTTCCAATACAACTTATAGCGTTCTTTTTCATATTCATTCTCCTGTTTTACCGCTGAACCATGATTCGGGTATAAATATCCGTAAAGGATATACAAAGCGACTCCACGATGCACCTAATTTTGCAATCGAAAAGATGAGTCGAACCTTAAAACAGGAACCCGTATGAAAATCAAAATTATCCTTGCGCTCGTCGCAATGGCAATAAACAGTACAGCAATTATGGCACAGGAAAAGATCAAACAAACGGCTGGACGCGAACAACTCGGAGAATTCGCTCCCAAATTCGCGGAACTCAACGACGATGTACTTTTCGGTGAGGTGTGGAGCCGCACCGACAGGCTCGGACTGCGCGATCGCAGTTTGATAACCCTTACTTCTCTGATCAGTCAGGGCATCACCGACAGCTCCCTGACCTACCACCTCCAAACGGCCAAGCAGAACGGGATCACCCGTACCGAAATCGCCGAAATTATTACCCACATCGGATTTTATGCCGGATGGCCCAAGGCTTGGGCTGCTTTCCGACTCGCCAAAGAGGTGTGGTCGGAGGATACGACCGGAGCGGATGCCAAAGCGGCTTTCCAACGCGAAATGATCTTCCCGATCGGAGAGCCCAACTCGGCCTATGCACAATATTTCATCGGAAACAGCTATCTTGCACCTATATCGAAGGAGCAGGTCAACGTATCGAACGTAACGTTCGAACCGGGTTGCCGGAACAACTGGCATATCCACCGGGCAAAGAGTGGCGGAGGACAGATGCTCATCGGTGTAGCCGGTCGCGGCTGGTACCAGCAGGAGGGTCAACCGGCAGTCGAGATTCTGCCCGGAACCGTAATCCACATTCCGGCCAACGTCAAACACTGGCACGGAGCTGCCTCCGACAGCTGGTTCGCCCACTTGGCGTTTGAGGTTCCGGGCGAAGAGAGCTCCAACGAGTGGTTGGAACCGGTTACCGACGAAGAGTATAACAAACTAAAATAATTCACTGTTAATCAGAAAATACCATGGAAACAAGACTCTATTATGACATGTACATTCCCACCCGGGTTATGTTCGGGGCCGGAATGTTGAACAAGTTAGGACAACAGCCCATGCCGGGCAAAAAAGCGTTGATCATCATCTCCAACGGTAAATCGACCCGTGCGAACGGCTATTTGTCCCGGACGGAAGAACAGTTGAAAAAAGCGGGTGTCGGGAGCGTCGTTTTCGACGGAGTATCACCCAATCCGACAGTGGCCAATGTCGATGCCGGAGCAAAAGCCGCACGGGAGAACGGATGCGACTTTCTGGTAGCACTGGGCGGAGGAAGCGTCATGGACTGTGCAAAAGCGATCGCCGTGATGGCTACCAACGACGGTGTCCTGTGGGACTATGTAGCAGTAGGTTCAGGCAAAGGGAACCCCATTCCGAACAGACCTCTGCCTATCATAGCCATCACTACTACGGCCGGCACGGGATCCGAGACCGACAATGCGGGAGTAATTACCAAAGAGGATACCTTTGAGAAGGCTTTCATCGGCTCACCGAGCCTGTTCCCCTATCTGGCTGTCGTCGACCCGGAACTGATGCTCAGCGTTCCGGCCGGATTCACCGCTTTCCAAGGATTCGACGCTCTGTTCCACAGCGTTGAAGGCTACATCGCCAAAGGAGCCAACCTGATGAGCGACATGTATGCCTTGACTGCCATCGAGAATCTAGCGAAGTACCTGCCTCGTGCCGTCAAGGACGGTAACGATATGGAGGCCCGGACGCATGTCGCTTTCGCCAACACCCTTTCGGGTGGGGTTATGTGCCTGACTCTGCTTACCAGCGAACACGGCATGGAGCATGCTCTCTCGGCATACCACCCCAGCCTGCCCCACGGAGCCGGACTGATCATGATCAGCCGTGCCTATTTCTCCTATTTTATCCGCAAACACGCCTGTGACGAACGTTTCATCCGCATGGCCCGTGCGTTGGGCATGCCCGAAGCCGACAAACCCGAGGATTTCATCACGGCTCTCACCCGCCTGCAGGAAGCATGCGGCGTAGCCGATCTGAAAATGTCCGACTACGGCATCGCTCTCGACGAATGCGAAAAACTCATGCGCAATGCACGAGAGGTAATGGGCATCATGTTCACCAGCGATCGGGTCCAGATGTCCGATGCAGAGATTGTCGACATCTATAAAGAGTCATGGAAATAACGGCACGATCCGCTTTATCATTCCGATTTATATCAGCCTCCGACAGCGTGTGCAGAGGCTGATATTTTCTGTCTGATCCTGCAAATCTGTAATGGAGGAGGTATAAAACAACGACAAAACAACGAACAGCAATTGTTCTGACCTATTCTCTCATCTATGTAGCGTAAGAATTAAACAACTATTTCATCATTGTCACCCTTCGCGGCATTCCGACATTTCAGCTGGGTGCTCTGTGTCTCTCTATTGCCGGATTCTGTTCGCCGTTTCTGTCTCGTTGCAATCTACCTCTGTTTCGACGGCTTGCCGCCCCGGAAGGATGCCCCGAGACCAATTATATCGGACAGTCGGTCGCCGAAATGCTGATTTTCTATGGCTGAGGGCTGGGATGGGGAACGAGCCAACCTGCTGTACACGGAACTCATCGAGGGAGCGGTATACAGCATCCAACAATTTTTCAGCAATCTATGAATCAGACGGTTCCGCTTTAGTCCCTTGGAATGGATATGGCGCAACTGACCTACGGGCATTGGATCAAGTGCCGGAAGTCCGAACAGACCGACTCTCAGCTCCAATCGGAATAGGAACACTATATCGGAGGCTGCTCACACAACTGACATAAACAACCAAAATAAAACTTCTGTTATGAAAAAAGTAAAAATTACCGTATTGCGGGTAACATTCAATGAAGATTTTGCCCGCGATTATGCCATGCCGGGACTGAAGCCCTGCTCCGTCATGAAGGAAGGACAAGTATTCTATGCCGAGTTAGGAAAACCCGAAGGTCTGTGCGACGGCGCATGGCGGACAATCCATCCCTACGTATTCGCCTTGGCCAATGGAGCCCAGCACTTCTACTTCAACGATTGGGTTCGGCAACCGGGAGTAGCCATCACCTGCTGCAATGACGGACTGCGTCCCGTATTTTTCAAACTGGAAGCCACCGATGAGGAGGTCAAGTCTCCGTTTGTATAAAGGCATCAAACATTCGGGAATAAATTAAGTCGTCTCTATCGGAACTTGGATGTTCCGCAACATCCTTTCCCTTCTCGTTGGACCGGTTCTCTCCCTTCAAATGCATAAAGGAGCCGCAAAATACGGCTCTTTTATCTTTTTAATTCAACTTCATCCTATTTTCTTTCATCTTACAGATTATCCTTGAGCGTTATCACGACAAGGAACGGATTGTCGTCTTCGGTAACTCCGTCGACCGACCCCACTAAATGAAACGCTTCTATCGGTGCAATCAGTTTATTCCCGGAAACAAAATAGTCGGATAATTCGATGCTACCGCCCCGTGGAAGGTCGCATGAAAAAGCACCTCGCTTGAAGGCCAGTAATTGATCCCTTTGCCAAATATTCGTACAGCGTTTACCTAGATAAATCAAAGTTGAGAACAACATGTCCTTATAATAACCCTGATAAAAAGGCCAATATATATCTTCGCTTACAAGGCGAGGTCGTTCTGGCTGTGTCAGTTGTCTTCTGCGTTTTTCACCCCGTTCTCCAAAATCGGTAATCAGAAAAGGATACATACGATCTTTGGTTACAAAATACATTGTATCGTTGCCAACATGTTCTGAGGAAACTAACACGCCGTCATGATAACGAAAAGGATTATTGCTCGAAGTCATAATAGCAGAGGGAGCATATTGGAATTTGGATGGTAAATATGTACGAATTATTTCTCCTTCACTATTTATTATCGTAATGAAATGCTTCGGAACGTAAGGTTTATCTTGAGAAGGAAGAGGAACATGGGTCAATGCAAATGTATTGCTGTCGATAACTCGACAAGAGCATATGTATTCATCTGTTTTTACATCAATGGACTTTAGGTGTCGACCATACAGGTCATAAACCTGTATGCGTTTATTGAACCCCTCAGAATAGAAACTGATTTTATCATCGTATATATTGGCACTGATTAGCCCCCAGAATGTAGGCATTAAATATTCGTTACCCGCTCGGCCAACTCGATTGAATGAGGAAATAATCTTACCCGATTCAATATCTGCTACTGTGATCGTACCGTTAGCCATGTCCTCCAGCAACACTTTCCCGTCGTCAGTCAGTCCTTGTACGGATAGATTACTCAAAATACGCTCCGTTTTCCCCAATGGAACCAGATCGACCCGTCCGCCAAATCGTTCCATTTGAAATCCGGTGTCTCTTCGGCATCCTCAAATAGTTGAGACATGTCGATCGTATAGGAAGCATCAGAAGCCACTGAAACCCCCTTTTGTCCACACGCCGCCAAAAACAGGCTGATCCATAAAATCATTATAATATTTCTGTTGATCATATATATTTATTCCGTTGATTATTCCGCACCATTTCATTACCTTGTATCACATAACACAAATTTAACATATTTCATCAGACAAATAAATATTACAAAATATACAATGAATTTATTTATTATCCGCACCTCGAGTCGCATAATCGCATCCTCAATCGATCAAACATATCTCCTCAAGTCGAAAGTCACCGCATCGAAAAATATACCTGCCTGCTTCAAAAAGAGAACCGTAAAATATTTGTTAATCTGGATTCGGAGGGCTATTCCATCTGTTCTGGCGCCGTGCATTGTCGTCTGTACATGACCGGCGAACCGCATCGGACTCCACCGAGCTTCACCAAATATTCCACCGAGCATACCAACTCGCTTGCGAATTGGAAAATAAAAACGAGCTTCGAGTTGGAAAAAAGAAATTTCCGTTATATTTTTGCG
>OLGE01000883.1_pt1 | contig 33175 bp, 27 predicted proteins | sample 1605151 | NCBI WGS metagenome assembly OLGE01 (sample SAMEA3888912, study PRJEB22519) | human gut metagenome | biome: human gut; feature: human-associated habitat; material: faeces | place: Denmark | collected 2010
CGATCTTCATCGAGACAGCGGGCGTCTGCTTGCTCGTGCCCTGATAGTAGATGTCCTCGCCGTCGGCCTGCCAGGTCACGGCTCCGTTTTCACCGGCGGTGTAGCCCTCGTTTCCCTTGACGTTCTCAAGGTTCTCAAGGCTGGAGCAGTCGGCCAGCGTGGCCTCCTTCTGCGGGTTGGTCAGCCAGTCGCTGACGAGGACGTTTTTGGTGTTGCCCTCGGCGTCGGTGAAGACATAGACGATCTCGTCCTTCTTCGACGCGGCGGCCGAGCCGTCGGCGTTTTTCGACGTATCGCGCACCGCGCCGAACGCCCCGACCGCCGTCGTCAGGACGGCGACGGCCAGAATGCAGGCGGCAAGGCGCAGAACGGAACGGTTCATGTTCTTTTTCATGGAAAAGCTACCTCCTATTTACGAATTTTACGCAGGTCAAGCGTGGTGGCGCAGACGATCCTGTCGCACAGCAGCAGGAGCGCCGGCAGGAAGAAGATGACGCAGAGCATCGAGACGATCGCGCCGCGCGCCATGAGCATACACATGGAGCTGATGATGTCAATGTCGGAATAGACCGCGACGCCGAAGGTCGCAGCGAACAGGCCGAGGCCGCTGACGAGGATCGAGGGGATCGAGGCGGTCAGCGCGGTGTTGACGGCCGTGCGTTTGTCCGCGCCCTTTTTGCGCTCGGATTTATAGCGCGTGGTCATCAGGATCGCGTAGTCGACCGTTGCGCCGAGCTGGATCGTGCTGATGCAGATCGGGGCGATGAACGGCAGCGACTGCCCGAGGTAATGCGGCAGGCCGAGGTTGATGAAGATGGCCAGCTCAATGACCGCGATCAGGATGAACGGCAGAGTCAGGCTCTTCTCGACCAGCAGAATGATAAGGAAGATCGCGACAATGGAGACCGCGTTGACGACGTCGAAGTCGTGGTCGGTCGTTTCGATCATATCCTTCATGCACGGCGCTTCGCCGATGAGCATACCGTCGGGATCATAGCGCTTGAGGATGCCGTTGAGCGTGTCGATCTGGCGGTTCACGGCGTCGGAGGCGGCGTGATATTCCGAGTTGACCAGCAGCAGCTTCCAGTTGTCGCTTTGCAGCGTGTTTTTCACGGAATCGGGGATCATTTCCTCCGGGACGCGGTCGCCAAGCAGGGAATCCAGCCCGAGCACATAGGCCACGCCGTCGACCTTTTCCATTTCACCGACCATTTCCTTGACCTGCTTGGCCGGCGTGTCGGCATCGACCAGCAGCATCAGCGTGGAGGAGACGTTGAAGTCCTCACTCAGCTTTTCGTTCGCCTTGACGAAGGGAAGATCCTCCGGCAGGCACTGCCCCATGTCGTAATAGACCTCGTCGTTGGTCTTGCTGTAGCCGTAATAGGCCGGCGTGACCAGAAGCGCGAAGAGAATGAGGAAGACCCAGAAGCGCTTGCAGATGAAGCCGGAAAGGCGATCCATACGCGGGATCAGGGACTTGTGGCGTGTGCGCTGCAGCGGCTTGTTGAGCAGCAGGATCAGCGCCGGGAGCGTCGTGACGCAGCCGATGACGCCGAACACAACGCCCTTGGCCATCACAATGCCGAGGTCACTGCCGAGCGTGAAGCTCATGAAGCACAGGGCAATGAAGCCCGCGACGGTCGTCACGGAGCTGCCGACCACGCTGGTCAGCGTCTCGTGAATGGCGACGGCCATGGCCTCCCTGGGATCGTCGTGTGTCTCGCGCTGCTCGTTGTAGCTGTGCCAGAGGAAGATGGAATAATCCATCGTGACGGCCAATTGCAGCACGGCCGAGAGCGCCTTGGTGATGTAGGAGATCTCGCCCATGAAGTAGTTCGTGCCGAGGTTCACGAGGATCGAGATGCCGATGCAGGCGAGGAACACGAACGGCACGAGCCAGCCGTCGAGCAGCAGCATCATGGCCGCGCACGCCAGCACGACGGCAATCGCCACATAGATCGGCTCCTCCTTCTCGCAAAGCTCCTTCAGGTCGGTGACCAGCGCCGACATGCCGGAGATGAAGCATTGCTTGCCGGCGATGGAGCGGATGTCCGAAATGGCCTCCATCGTCTCGTCGGCCGAGGTCGAGGTGTCAAAGAACACCGCGAGCATCGTTGTGTCGCCGCTGTTGAAGGCGTTATAAAGCTCGTCGGGCAGCAGCTCCTTCGGAACGGAAATATCCGCGAACGAGTCATACCAGATCACGCTCTCAACATGGTCGACCTGCGCGAGCTTCTCCTTCAGGGCCGAGACGTCCTTGTCCGGCATATCCTCGACGAGCACGAAGGAAAACGCGCCCTTTCCGAAGTCGTTGAGCAGAACCTGCTGGCCGACGGACGTTTCCATGTCCTTGGGCAGGTAGGTCAGCATGTCGTAGTTGATACGCGTGCCCAGCATTCCGAGCACCGACAGCGCCGCCAGCAGCAGCGAGACGATGACGATCGGCACACGCGCCTTGACTACGGCTTTTCCGAATTTCATGTAACTTCCTCTCCTTCTACATCAATCATATCGGGACGCTGATGCCGGATGATCTTCACCAGCAGCAGCATCGCCGCGAAGGTCAGCAGCGCGTCGAGCACGAGCGCGACGCCCAGCAGCACCATCGCGGTGGCCATCCCGGCGTCGGGCTTCAGGATCAGCAGCAGGCCGAAGCCTCCCGCAGCGACGGCGGCGATCAGGATCAGCCACCAGCGGCGGATGCCGAAGCCGCGCGCGTCGAGCGCGATCTGAATTTTGAACAGGCCGTCGGTCAGGATCAGGATCCCGCAGACCAGCAGCACCAGATTGATGACCGCCTTCGGACGCAGCAGCAGGAACAGCCCAATCGCTGCCGTCAGAATGCCGAAGGCCAAGTCGAACTGGAAGGCCAGCCGATAAAGGTCGCGGGAAAGATAACCGATGATCCGCGTGATGCCGGTCACAAGCAGGCATGCGCCGAGCAGATAGCACAGCACATTGGCGCTCAGCTCCGGCGCGGCGATCAGGATCACGCCGAGCGCGAGCTGCAATGCAGAGACGATATAGCACCCGATCTTCGCGGTGCGCATCGGTACGGTAGAACGCATATTACTCACCTCACGCTGTGTATTGTAATACCGAGAGACGGCTTTGAAAACGGACAAAAACGCCTCCGCGCCGAAAAAATAGGCACGGAGGCGTTTTTGTCTAAAGACTCCTGCGGAGGCTGCGGCTCAGCCCGTTTCCTGCGCAGCCTTGGCAAGCTGCTGCGGCAGACGGCCGACCGGGATCTCCTTGAGCATGGTGCAGATGCGATGGTAGCGCGCGCGGATGTCGTAGCGCATGGAGTCGTTCAGCCAGTCCATGATGAGGCCGTAGAGCACGCATTTGAGCAGGAACACGAGCGCCTGCTGATCCTCGGGGTCGATCGGGGCGCCGCGGAAGCGTTGCTCCATGTAGCTCAGACTGGCATAGTCGCAGATGCGCGAAAGCTCGCGCTCATAGGTCTCGCGGCTGCCGGAATTGCAGATGTGCAGCACGGCGCGCCGGTTTTTCATTACGAAATCCACCGCCGCGTCCAGACAGGCCTCCACGGACTGCTCGCGCAGCCCCTCGGCCAAAATGCGGTCGGTGTTTTCCCGCAGGATCTCCACGACCAGCGCCTGAAGATCCTGATAGTGGTAATAAAACGAATTGCGGTTGATGCCGCAGTCCTCCACCACGTCGCGCACCGTGATCTGGCTGATCGGGCGCTCGTTGAGGAGCTTCAGAAAGGATTCCTTGATCGCTTTTTTCGTGAATGAGGGCATTGCTACCTTCCTTTCAGGGCGTTTCGTCGCCGCAGGTCTGCGCGACGATATAGCGCGGACGGTCCTTGATCTCCTCATAAATATTGCCGACGTAGTAGCCGATGATGCCGAGACTGATCATAATCAGGCTGCCGAGGAAAAGCAGCAGAATGATGACGGTCGTGAAGCCGCCGAGGGCGACGCCTATGATCTTCTGGACAATGGCAATCACACCCATCACGACCGAGACGATCAGCGCGAGCACGCCCATCACCGTGACCAGATGCAGCGGCACGGACGTGAAGGCCGTGATGTTCGACACGGCGTATTTCACGAGCGACCATGTCGACCATTTGGAGCTGCCTGCGGCGCGCTCACGCACCTCGTAGCTCACCTCGCAGGTGCGGAAGCCGACCCACGACGACAGCGCCCGGAAGAATGCCCGCTTCTCGCGCATGGTCAGAATCACGTTGACCGCCTTGCGGTCGAGCAGCTTGAAATCCGACGCGCGGGACATGTCGATTTTTGTGGCGCGGCTGATGAGCGAGTAAAACAGCTTGGCGCAGAGACGGTGCACGGCGCTCTCCTGACCGCGGTCGGCCTTCACGCCCTCCACGATCTCGTAGCCCTGCTCCCACAGGCGATACATCTCGACGAGCTTTTCCGGCGGATGCTGCAGGTCGCAGTCGATCACGGCCACGCATTCACCCTTCGCGTGCTGCAGACCCGCGAAGATCGCCGCCTCCTTGCCGAAATTCCGCGAAAAGCGCACGCCGCGCACGCTTGCGTCGGCTGCCGCAGCAGCCTGAATGCGCGCCCATGTGGCGTCCTTCGAGCCGTCGTCGACGAAGATCAGCTCGTGCGGGATCTGCGCCTGCGTCAGCACTGCGCCGATCTTCTGCGCGGCGGCCGGGACGGTCTCTTCCTCATAATATGCAGGGATCACTACGGATAACATCGAATCACCTCACGTCATTCTATTTTAACCGGAAAATGAAATTTTGTCAATCGCCCTTGTGCCCGGCGGCGAAAATGTGTTATAATATCGGGTAGAAACCGGAGCGGAGGGAACGAAATGAAGCGTGTTTTGATGCTGGGGACGGGCGGCACGATCGCCTCGGAGATGACGGGCAGCGGCCTTGCGCCGGCGCTCACGAGCGAGCAGCTCGTTGCGCAGGTGCCGGAGATTGCCGCGCTCTGCGACGTCACCTGCGAACAGCTGTTCTCCATCGACTCGACCAACATCACGCCCGACCACTGGCTGCTGCTCGAGGATGCCATTGAGCGAAATTTCGACCGCTATGACGGCTTCGTCATCGCTCACGGCACGGACACCATGGCCTATACCGCCGCCGCGCTGTCCTACCTCGTGCAGAGCTCGCCCAAGCCGATCGTCCTGACTGGCGCGCAGAAGCCCATTCTGTTTGAAAACACCGATTCCAAGACGAATCTGGCCGACGCCTTCCGCTGCGCCGTGTCCGACCTCTGCGGCGTGATGATCGTCTTTAACGGCCGCGTCATTCTCGGCACGCGCGCCCGAAAGACCCGCACGACCAGCTTTCAGGCTTTCTCGAGCATCAACTATCCGCTGCTGGCCGTGCTGCAAAACGGCTTTTTGATGGAATATATCCGCCCGGAGTGCCTGCCCGCACCTCGCTTTTTCCGCAGGCTCGACCCGCGCGTCGGTCTGCTCAAGATCATTCCCGGCACGGACTGCGGTCTGCTGGATTATCTGCTGGCGCATAACGACGCCGTGATCATCGAGAGCTACGGCGTCGGCGGCCTGCCGTCCTATCAGGGCAGCGGCTTTTTCGATGGGATCCGCCGCGCGATCGAGGGCGGCAAGACCGTCGTCATGACCACGCAGGTGCAGAACGAGGGCAGCAATCTCGCCGTCTATGACGTCGGCTTCCATCTGAAGCACGATCTGCTCCTGCTTGAGGCTTATGACATGACCACCGAGGCCGCGCTGGCGAAGCTGATGTGGATCCTCGGCGAGACCAAGGACCCGGCGCAGATCCGCCGCCTGTTCTGCAAGCCGATCAGCCACGATCTGCTCTACCTCAAGGATGAGGCGCAGAACGAAAAATAATTTGGAGAATTGCCGAAAAAACGCTTGACAAAACTGTTTTTCTTCACTATAATCATTTATGCTGTTTCACAGCAAAACCACATGGCGGCATAGCTCAGTTGGTAGAGCACCCGGTTCATACCCGTGTTGTCATCTGTTCGAGTCAGATTGCCGCTACCAGGCCCGTTGGTCAAGTGGTTAAGACACCGCCCTTTCACGGCGGTAACATGGGTTCGAGTCCCGTACGGGTCACCAAGAGCACGGACGTTCTGCGTCCGTGCTCTTCCTTTATGCGTCCGCTGCGGGGCGCTTTCTGCCGTCGGCAGCTCTTTGTACGGCGAACCGCAGGAAAATCATGGGGCGTCAAGCTTTTCCTCTTGACAGCAGCCGCGCACTGTGCTATAATCGTCTCACAATGCGTAAGGTCGCGCCGGAACGGAGGGAGCCGCAGTGAAACGGGACGCGTATGAGATGTCGCTGCTTCTGGATTACTACGGCGCGCTGCTGACGGACAAGCAGAAGACCTATTTCGACCTCTATTATAATCAGGACTATTCGCTCGGCGAGATCGCCGCCGAGGAGGGCATCTCCCGGCAGGGCGTTCACGACGCCATCTCCCGCGCCGAGGCGGTTCTGGAGCAGGTCGAGCGTGCCGCCGGATGCGTGGCGCGAGCCGGAGCGCTGCGCGACGCCATGCAGCGGATCACGGCCGCCGCCTCCGCGCTTGCGCAGAACGATAACCCGGCCGTGCGGCAGCGCGCGCAGGAGATCCTTGCCGCCGCCGCTTCCGTAAAGGAGTAGGATTATGGCATTTGAAGGTTTGACCGCCAAGCTGAGCGCCGCGTTCAAAAAGCTGCGCGGCAAGGGCCGCCTGACTGAGGGCGACATCAAGGAGGCCATGCGCGAGATCCGTCTTGCGCTGCTCGAGGCCGACGTCAGCTACAAGGTCGTGAAGGACTTTGTCAAGTCCGTTTCCGAGCGCTGCGTGGGGCAGAACGTCATGGAGAGCCTGACGCCGGCGCAGATGATCGTCAAGATCGTCAACGAAGAGCTGATCGCCCTGATGGGCAGCGAAAATCAGCGCATCACCATTTCACCGAAATCCCCGACGGTCGTCATGCTGGTCGGCCTGCAGGGCGCGGGCAAGACCACGAACGGCGCGAAGCTCGCCGGTCTGTTCAAGAAGCAGGGCAAGCGGCCGCTGCTGGTCGCCTGCGACGTTTACCGCCCGGCTGCGATCAAGCAGCTCGAGGTCGTCGGCGCACAGCTGGATGTCCCCGTGTTCCAGATGGGGCAGGGCGACCCGGTGAAGATCGCGAAGGCCGCGATCCGCCACGCCCAGCAGCACGGCAACGATATGGTCTTCCTTGACACCGCAGGCCGTCTGCACGTCGACGAGACGCTGATGAACGAGCTCAAGGCGATCAAGGCCGAGGTTCAGCCGTCGGAGATCCTGCTCGTGGTCGACGCGATGACCGGTCAGGACGCGGTGAACGCCGCGCAGACCTTCAACGAGTGGCTCAACATCGACGGCGTGATGCTCACGAAGCTCGACGGCGACGCCCGCGGCGGTGCGGCGCTCTCGGTCAAGGCCGTCACCGGCAAGCCGATCAAATTCGTCGGCACAGGCGAGAAGCTCGACCAGATCGAGTCGTTCCACCCCGAGCGCATGGCCTCGCGCATCCTCGGCATGGGCGACGTGCTCACGCTGATCGAAAAGGCCGAGCAGGCGCTCGATCAGAAAAAGGCGGCCGAGCTGGAGCAGCGCCTGCGCCAGAACAAATTCACGCTCGCCGATTTCTATGATCAGCTCACGCAGATCAAAAACATGGGCTCCATGCAGGATATCCTCGGGATGATCCCCGGCATGGGTCAGATGAAGAACATGCAGGTCGACGAAAAGGCGCTCGCCCGCGTGGAGGCGCTGATCCAGTCGATGACGCCCTACGAGCGCGAAAACCCCGCCGTTCTGAACTCCTCGCGCAAGCGCCGCGTCGCCCTCGGCAGCGGCCAGAAGGTTGAGGACGTCAACCGCCTGCTCAAGCAGTTTGAGCAGATGCAGCAGATGATGAAAATGATGAACGGCAAGGGCAAGAAGAAGTTCATGGGCAAAATGGGCGGCTTCCCCGGCATTCCGGGCATGTAACGAACGATCATTGGGACGCGGAGCGCCGCGCGCTTCCGTTGCCTGACGATATATATCTTTTGAAATCTATTTGGAGGTGAAACTCATGGTAAAAATCAGACTGAGAAGAATGGGCGCGAAGAAGGCTCCTTATTATCACATCGTCGTTGCCGATTCCCGCAGCCCGCGTGACGGCCGCTGCATCGAGGAGATCGGTTCCTACAACCCGCTGACCAGCCCGGCCACCATCACGGTCGACGCCGAGAAGGCACAGCAGTGGATCAAGAACGGCGCTCAGCCGACCGACACCGTGAAGGCTCTTTTGAAAAAGGCTAACGTCCTTTGATTGAGGGGAGCGGCACGATGAAGGAACTCTTGCTCTACGTGGCGACCCGCTTGGTCGATCATCCTGACGCGGTCACGGTTACGCAGAGAGAGGACGAGGACAAGACGGTCCTGGAGCTGCGCGTTGCCCCGGAGGATATGGGCAAGGTGATTGGCAGACAGGGACGGATCGCCAAGGAGATCCGAACCGTTATCAAATCCGTCGCCCAGCGCGACGGCAAGCGCGTCACCGTCGATATTCTGGACTGACTTGGCGGAAGCATCCGCGCCAAGCAAATTTGGAAATAGCTCGACGCAGAAAACGGCAGGCTTCTTTGTGAAGCCTGCCGTTTTCGTGTCATTGTGAGGCCGCAAATGCGGCAAAAAAATCAATCGGCGCGCTGCCTGGCACACAGCACGCCGAATTGATTGCTTGGGAAGCCGCCGTTGGCACATCCGCAAATTCTTTCGCGGCATCGGCGGTCAGAGTATATATGAGAGATGCAGGAAAAGGGAGGAAAACCTGATCTCTGACTAAAGAATATCATATTCTCGGCGGGGATGTGTGAACGAAGTTTGAAGAAACTGCAAAACGTTTGGAAATGCCGCCGGAATCGCCCGGAAATCACATTTAAAAAATGCAATAGAGCAGATAAAAAATCGCAGAAATATGTATAAAATGCTTTTACGAAAAAAGATCACCGGCAGGGTGCTCCCGATTCGGACGGAAGCAGCATACCGGCGATCGTGGCTGCGGGTTATTCGAGATTCAAATGCCGATTGAGCAGGACGCGTGTGAGAGCAAGCCAGACTGCCGAGATCGCCGCGCCCAGCAGGACTGCGAGCAGCAGAAACTGATTCATACTCATGTCAAACACGATGAATACGCCGATGCTGTCGAACAGGGAGATCAGCATCACGCCGACGGTCTCCAGCGCGACGCTGATGCCGTAATAGCAGACCACGGCCAGCAGTACGCGGTGCTTTTTGGCCTGATGCCCGATGGCACAGGCAAGATAGACCTGCGCGAGCTTCATGCCGAAGCCGGAGAAGACCGCAAGCACGCAGAGCGCGAGGGTCAGCCAATCCTCGGCGCGGAGATTGGAGAGCCGATTGAGGGCATAGGCCAGCAGATTCGTCCGGTCGAGGTTCAGAATCACGAGCCACATGCCGCCGATGCTCAGCAGGCAGGTGACGGACACCGTGACGAGCGCAACGAGGAACTTCGAGAGGATCAGCCGGCCGGTCGTGACCGGAAGGGTGAACATCAGATAGCCCTCCTCGCGCAGCAGCCCCTTATAAAACCGCGAAATGCTGATGACGACGGCGAGAATGCACGCGCCGGCGAGGCCGAGGTAATAGGCCGCGGTCAGCGCGATTTCAAGACCGTTGACGGCGCTGCTCGTCTCGGGAAGAAAACGGAAGATCGCGGGCGTCAGGGAAAAGAGAATAATTCCCGGCCAAATGAACAGGAAAATCTTCAGATTCGAGCGAAAATCGTATTTTAACAGCTTTCTCAGCACGGCCAAGCACCTCCAAACGGAACGGTTCGGAAAACGTCGCGGAACACGGCGTCGAGCGATTTGCCCTCGCGCGTGCGGATGTTGTCGACGGCGTCATAGATCACAACGGAGCCGTCCTTCAGAAAAACGGCCTCGTCGAGCACCGGCTCGACGTCGGCGATCAGATGCGTCGAGATCAGAACGGTGCTCTCGGGCGAATAGTTGGTCAGAATCGTTTGCAGAATGAACTCGCGCGCCGCCGGATCGACGCCCGCGATCGGCTCGTCAAGCAGATAGACGCTGGCCTGACGGCACATCACGAGGATGAGCTGGAGCTTTTCCTTCGTGCCCTTGCTCATGGATTTGACCTTCGCCGAAAGGTCGATGCCCAGCGCCCTGCACATCGCCTCGGCGCGGTCGCGCCGGAAATCGGCGTAAAAATCGGAAAACAGCTCCATCAGGTCGCTCGCGCGCATCCAGCCCGCGTAATACATTTTGTCCGGCAGATAGCTGACGCGCGCCTTGGTCGAAACGCCGATCGGCTCGCCGCAGATCGTCGCCTGACCGGATGTCGGACAGAGCAGCCCGGCAAGGATTTTGATGAGCGTCGTCTTGCCCGAGCCGTTCGGGCCGAGCAGACCGACGATGCGCCCGGCCGGAAGATGCAGATCGACATCGCGGAGCGCCTGCGTCCCGGCGTAGGATTTGCAAAGCTTTTCGCAGACAATGGTTGTGGTCATGCTTTTTCCCCCTTTGCGGAAACAAATTCCAAAATTTCTTGATCCTGATACCCCAACAGGCGCATCCGCCTCTTGAAAACGGCCAGCTCCTGCTCAGCCAGCTCCTGCCGCATCCGCACGATCAGCGCGGCGTCCTGCGTGACGAAGCGGCCGATGCTGCGCTGCGCGACGAGCAGACCGCGCTCCTCCAGCCCGGAGAGGGCGCGCTGCATCGTGTTCGGGTTCACACCGGCCTCCGCTGCCAGATCGCGCACCGACGGCACGCGCGCCCCGGGCGGATACTCCCCGGAGACGATGCGCCGCGTCAGCTGCTCGATGAGCTGCACCCAGATCGGGCGGTCATTGACCAATTCCCACGACAAATCTGTCACCTCCATGCTTGAATGGATCATTGTACTAGTATACTAATACACAGATACACATTTGTCAAGAGAAAATTTTGAAATTCAGGGATTATTTTCAAATTTTTGCATAAAATACGGACAGAACGCCGGACAAGGGGGAGACCGATATGTTCCGATTTTTCAGGCGGGCGCTGGCCGTGCTCGTGCTGCTTGCGGCGCTGGCTGCGCTCAAGCACGGCTATCCGGCCGTGCGGCAGACCGTCTCCGGCTGGATCACCGGCATCCCGGAAAGTCCGCTCGTGCAGGCCGTCTCGCAGCTTGTGCGCGCGGTCGGCGAGGGGGAGCCGGTGCGCGACGCCGTCGAGGTGTTTTGTGAAGACCTCCGCGCCGGGGCTTGAGCTGCGCGTCGGGCTGAGCTTCGTCGGCTTCGTCTGCGCGTATTATTATCTCGACCCGGCCGGGACGTTTCTGCCGTTTTTTGCGGCTGTTGCGGTGCACGAGCTGGGACATCTACTGGTGCTGCTGGCGCTCGGCACACCCGTCTATGCGCTGGAGCTGCACGCAACCGGCGCGATCCTGCGCACCGGGCCGCAGTCCTATGCCCGCGAGCTGCTTGCGGCGGCCGGCGGGCCGCTGGCCAGCCTGCTCCTGCTGCTCGCCGCGCCGCGCATCGACGGGCGGCTGTTTCTGACCGACCTGCTCCTGCTGCTCTGGAATCTGCTTCCGGTTTTTCCGCTTGACGGCGGGAGAATGCTGCGCGCGGGGCTGATGCTGCTCCTGCCGGAGCGCGTCGCCGAAGGCATCTGCCGCGTCCTCACCGCCGTCACGCTCGGCCTCTGCGTCGGCGGCGCGGCGGCGCTGACCTGCCTGCTGCATGTCGGCCTTTGGCCGGTGCTGCTGGCCGCGTCGCTGCTCCTGCGTGTCGGAATTTTTCCGCGCACAAAGAATTTGCGAAGAAACGGTTGACAAATGCTGCGCGTTATGCTAAAATAATGCTGCGAATTCGGAGAGATGTCCGAGCGGTTTAAGGAGCTGGTCTTGAAAACCAGTGACCCAGCAATGGGCCGTGGGTTCGAATCCCACTCTCTCCGCCAGACTCTCCCAACAAGTTCAAACTGTTTTTTGATTCGGAGTGATACCCAAGAGGCCGAAGGGGCTCCCCTGCTAAGGGAGTAGGCGTTTAAAAAGCGCGCGAGAGTTCAAATCTCTCTCACTCCGCCATAAGTCCATCGTAATTTTGATAGAATTACGGTGGACTTTTTCTATGCCCGAAAATTGCTTGAAATTAAGGTTTTCACCATTCCAGAGCATAAACGAACCCCGCTGCAGGCAATTCTGCAGCGGGGTTTCCTGCGTTTTGTGGTTTTTGTGGTGACCTAAGCCGAAGTAAGCGTTAAACTTATGGGTATTTCGTTGAATTTTTAGGGGATTCGTTGAAAGATAGGGATATTCGTTAAAAAATGTACCCCATAAAGTGGACACTCTAATTGTGCGAAGTCCAAGGGCTGGAGAGTTAAGGAACCTCTGAATCGATCGTCTGCGGCGCTCAGCGGGTCTTTTGCCCCAACTGATCGGTTTGAAAATCTTGAAATACGTAAAGGATTCCTGCAATTTCCAAACCTCAATTTGGAACAAAATCCCTCGCTGACCACTCTTGCAATTCAATCAGAGGTTCCCAAGGTCTACAAGTCCGATGCCGGTAAAGTGGATGTCAATGCCCACCCGCTTATGCCCGTTCACCGTTTCACTGTTGTGAACCTCGGTTCGCTTGATGATTCCGTATCAACATTCGGAAACAAATGTTCCATTTTTGGCACATGCTTTGTTGTATTCTAAATCCGTAGGTAAGCAAATGCCTTAGTCCTGCGAAAATACACGGAGGATAGTGAACGGCTATGAATAATTGGAATCGTGAACGAGCTCATCAAAACCATTTATAACTTCGAGGTGAGTGAAAATGCGACGAAAAAGCATGAGAAGGGAAAGGAGAAATAAAACCGGGATATTTCCCAAATCCCGAAATAGATCATTACGATGCTTATGAAGACCACATTGATTATTGCCTAAAAGGCCGATACAGAGGTGAAAAAGTTCATGAAAGATCCGCTTAAAAAAACAGGTGTTCTCGCCCACGATATGCTTGCTCAGATCAAACTGATGGAAGAAATGACAGGTATCAGCGCAAAAACGATCCGCTTTGAAGAAATCGATCTTGAGACATTTTTCTACGATGATAGCTTCAGAGGGCTTCCGTTCAGCTCCGAATTTTTCAGAAATCTAATCGACGGAATACCGACAGCAAATCTTAGGCTCACGCTTTTAAAGCACGGTGTAGATAGCAAAACTGCCGTTCAATTGGCCGAAATTGTTCGGGAGGGAACGGCAGGAAGATGCGCGACCGGTAAGCAGGTGTTAAGTCTCCGTAAGCGCAGTATTTCTGCGAGGTGCGGTGATTCGACGGAAGACAGTCAGTTTTTATTCGCCAAATCTTTTGCCGTCGACTATGTGATAAATTTTCTTCGCATGATTTGGTACAAAATTTATTATCCTGCCGCATTTTACGCGGCGGTTTTGACGGTGGACGCAACAAATTTCGAGTATACCATCCTTGCAAAGGGGAAGAAGCGTGTGGAGCTTGTGCTACGCCGCTTTTGCCAAGAACGAGACCAAAACCCATCGTTTGATGATGAGATCGGTGAAGGATTGGAAGAACAAAAGGCTATAATGGAGCTTGCACTTGAATGCTATGAAAAAGGAATCACATTTCTTTCCCCTGATATCAATAGTTCCGATCCGTCCCGCTTTCTTCCGACCGACGATACGATACGATTACCTTTTAACTGTCCCAAAGCAATCGATGAAAACGGCGTGAATGGCATTCTGAAAGAAAGAGAAATAAAGCCATTTGCTTCTTTTCATGATCTCGCTGAACGGACAAATTCTTCCGCACAATTTCTGGATAAGCTAAAAAGAAATGATTCCCTTACAATATTTGACGATTCGCCCAAAAGAAATTTTATTAGGCTGAGTGAAATTGTCAAAAAGGTAATGGAGGAAGAACTCTTTCTGACGAAAGCAGAAAAGGCAGCCCCCGTTGCCGGTAAACCCTCCACAGCCGGGATGACAACGGGGTTGAAAACACTGGATGATATGCACGTTTCGTTTGTACCCGGACGGATGTATTTGATTGGCGGACGACCCGGAATTGGTAAAACAGCGCTTCTCATTCAAATTGCCATGAATATCGTTTCCTCGACGAGCAAGCCCGTATATATTTGGTCGCTTGAAATGACGTGCGAGCAAATGGTGCGCAGAATGCTTTCGCAAATCGTTGATGTCAGCCAAAGGACAGCACAGAGCGGAGATCTATCAAGCAAGCAAAAAGCTTTGCTGTATCTTTGTTGGTCGATTATGGATGCCATGCCGATCTATATGTGCGATACTACTGCAAGCTTGGAGGAAATTCGCCGTTTTGCTAAAAACGAAGCAGGAAACGGCGTCTTATTGATCGATTATCTCCAGCTGATAGACGCATATGTTGACAGCGGAAATAGCAGAGCTTATGCAAAAGCCTCGGTTCAAAGAATTGCTGAGGTATCATCGGCGCTAAAGCAATTGGCGCAGGAGCTTGGGATTCCAATCATTGTATGCTCACAATTGACCAGGGCGCTTGAGCAACGTGCCGATAAGCGACCGACATTGCAGGACCTCCGACAGACCTGTTCAATAGAGCAAGACCTTGATGGCGTGATTTTTATCTATCGTGATTCTTATTATTCTAATGATGGCGGCGATGAAGCCGAGCTGATCCTTGCGAAGAACAAAAATGGTAAAACAGGCACCGCATATGTGAAGTTCAACAGTGACAGATTGATCTTTGAAAATAAGTGATCCACGCCATTTTAGCGGGGCTTCCGGCTTTGGAAGCTCCGCTAACTGCAGCCTTGACAAATGGCGGCTGGGGGAAAAATGGTGTATCACAGCAAAGGCGGCAGGGAGCGCGCTCCCTGCCGCCTTTTTCTGAATCGGTATGCAAAGCATCACTCGCTCAACGGCACGATATCCCTCAAAGATTTCAACCTTTCATGCCTTCGGATTCGCACACTCTTGTTTCTGAATGAGGCATAACGGTTACGATTTCTCTCCGCCTCCGGGATTGACCGCTTTCTGAAGCAAGAGCTGAATCTCGCGGCCGCGAATCGGTTCGATCTCGCAGAAGTGGAAGCAGTAAGCAGCGTTGGGATCGGACATAGACAGCGCGTTGCAGTCCATAAGGGTGTCCATATCGCTGTGGTAGACACGTCCGCCGCTGCACAGCAGCGTTTCCCAATCCTCCGCGGCGCCGTCGCACCAGTCCGGTAGTTCCTCCTCAAAGAACGGATCGGCCAGCAGCTTTGCCGTCGCCTCCGCCATGCTTACCGCAGGGTGATCGGGCGCGAGCGCCATGCGCCTGCAGTAGCGCGCCAGAGGTTGATATGCGCCGTCCGCAAAAGCATCGTCGAGCGCATCTTGAAGCTCTGTGATCTTTCGCCGGAAGCTCGCCTTCGCGGCATCGAAAGAACCAAAGATCCATGCGTGGTGCGTCCGCAGCTCCGGAATCAACTCCGAACTGCCGCCCTTGTGTTCAACCTGACGGTTTTCCTGCACCAGCAGTGTCATGACGTAAGGCATATCACCCATCCTCGCAGTGTTGTATTTGTTCGGCAATTCCTGCCGCGGGAGCGTAGTTGTGCTGCGGCGGCGGCGTGTGGCGGATCGCCGCAGCAGCCGTGGAAATTTGGCCCGGGCGCAAAGCGTCAGCATTCCTCCTTTTCCTCCGGGTCTTTTTTCAACCCGGCAAGCGGAAGAATTTCGGAGCAGTAGTCTCGGGAAAACTCCGCTTCGGCGTATTCTTGCACGCGTATTTGATGGTATGCGCGGACGAGCAGATCGACATCGATCTTTCCCTTGAGGAAATTGCCGAGCGCGATCTGGATGCGCTTTACACCGGTGAGCAGTTCCTCGGGACAATATTCAAGATCCATATAGTTGCTGTTGCTGATTTCATAGTAAAGGCTGCCATTCTCGTCCTGAAAATACCCGCCTGTACACATATTCTCCTTCAGCCGCGCCTTGTGCTGCTCGGTCAGCCGACCGAGTGCGCCTTCATCGCTCATCACAAACGGTTCGGAGCAGAGCGGACCGAGCCACGTGCGACGGGGATCATAAACGATGTCACCCTTCACAAAAGGCGTGGGAAAGTCAAACCAGAGCCATTCAAAAACGTCGTCGATCACCGGCTCCGCTTCCCCCAAAGGTGTGGCGGCGGAGTCGATCTGTAATATTTTCAGCTCCGCCGAGAGATACAACTCCTGACAGCGCTGGTCCTCGTCTAATTCGAATTTTTGGATGATGACTGAGTCCTGATCGTCACACACCTCCACGGCTGCCAGCGCCGCCGAATAGGAGGAATAAAGCGCGTCGCAGGGAAATGGGTCCCAATCACGGTATTCCTCGAGGTGGCTGTACTTGACGTGGTAGACATACGGCCGGCCATTTACGGAGACCGTATCTTCGCAGAACGAACGGATCCGCTCGTTCTCGAGCCGCATATATCCGCGCAGGTAGGTGTGCAGGCTGGGCAGATCGATCCCGCATCGGCCGCGTCTGACTTCGCAGTCCGGCATGGTTTCGATCAGCTCGTCCCACGCCGCGTGCTTTTCCTCCACGGTCGCAGAGCGGCACTGATAGATCAGCCACGCCGCCTCCAACGGGCTGCATTCATAGCCGATATCCCGCAGGTGCTTGCGGATGTCCTTTGAATTGACGAATTTGAGAACATCCATGCTCCCGGCAAGGCACGGCGCTTCTTTGATTTCCATTCGTTGCTCCTCCTATATATTCGTTATCGCTGCGTTTAGCCGATATTCTGCTATGGAACCTCTGAATCAATCGCCTGCGGCGCTCAGCGGGTCTTGAAATACACAAAGGATTCCTGCAATTTCCAAACCTCAATTTGGAAACAAAATCCCTCGCTGACCACTCTTGCAATTTAATCAGAGGTTCCCTAGCCCCTTGCGGGCGTCTTTTTTTGTTCCTGCCTTCCCGTTCAGGCAGCTCGGTGTCAGTTGTCCAAATCGTCCGCCGTGACGGCCTCATATTGCAGCCAGACATAATTTCCGTCTGTTAGCTGCACATTTCGCAGCACATCGCCCGTGGAAAGGGCGACCGCCAGCTCCATGATGCTCTCGGCCAGTCCGACGGCATCGTTGCGGACGGTTCCCTTCAGCGTCCCCTCGCGCAGCGCCTCCAGCGCAGGCGGCGTGGCGTCCACGCCCACGATGAAGGGCATGCTTGCCTTATCCAGCCCGGCCTCCGTGCAGGCGTCGATGGCGCCGAGCGCCATATCGTCGTTGTTGGCAAAGACCACCTCGATCTCATCTCCAAATGCTTGCAGCCACTGCCGCATTCGGATGCAGGCCTGCCCGCGCTGCCAGTTGGCCGCGTCGCTGTCCAGCTTATCCGTGGGCACGCCCGCCCCGACCAGCGTGGAGATGCTGTACTCCGTGCGCAGCAGGGCGTCCTGATGCCCCGGCTCGCCCTCGAGCATCACATATTGAAGCGCGCCGTCGCCGTTGCGATCGAGCGTCTGTCTGTGCTTCTGCCATGCGTCGAGCACCAGTTCGCCCTGCAAGACCCCGGCGTCTCCTGCCGGAAGCCCTACGTAGTACGCATGCTCCCAGCGAAGCAGATCCTCCTCCACCGGCTCGCGGTTGAAGAAGATCACCGGAACTCCGGCGGCCTGCGCCTTGTCGATGATCACGGCAGCGGCCGTGCGGTCGACAATGTTGACGCAGATCAGATCGTAGCCGCGCTCAAGGAAGCGATCCACCTGCTCGTTCTGGGTGCCCTGACTTTCCTTGCCGTCGGCGATATACAGATTGATCTTGATATTCAGCGCCTGCTCCTTTTCGAGCGCCGCGCGCTGCAGCTCCTTGGCCACGGTCTCAATGAAGGTGTCCTCCTGCTGATACAGCGCGACCCCGATCCGCAGCGTTCTGGCCGGCTCCGCGTCCGTGCGGCAGGCCGGCAGCAGCGCCAGCAGCAGCGCCAGCGCGGCGATCAGGCAGCCGAGCTTTTTCATCGCATTCTCTCCTCTCATGTCACGGGGAACAGCAGCTTTTGATTGTCGCTGTCATACATGGTTTCCTTACGGACGACCGAAAAGGCCACGGACGGGACGTCCGTCCAGCGCTCGTGCCGCGCCAGCGCCGCCGTGGCCTCCACCGCAAGATATCCTGCGGAGTAGGTATTGACCGCAGCAATGGCCGTAACGCGTCCCTTTTCCAGCGCGGCGGCAATGGCGGGCGTGGAGCCGCAGCCGTAGAGCAGCGGAAAGCGCTTCTCTCCCCGCGCCAGCTCCGCCATATCCGCAAGCGCCGACGCCTCAAAGGCGATCACCGCGCTCGGGCGCTCCGCACCGGCGGCGTCATCCAGCGACGCGCTGTCGGCGCCCCATGCTCCGATGCGCACCTGTCGCCCTGCCTCCTCCAAAACCGCCCGCGCGGCATCGAGGCTTTCGCGCACCCCGTTGTCTCCGGGCAGGCTGTCGAGCAGCAGCACCGTTTCCCCCGCGGGAACTCCGTTGAGCGCCGCCGCGCCCAGCGCCTCGCCCAGCGCTCTGTGATCCATGCTCACGGAGGCTGCGGCTCCCCACGCGGACATATCCGTCTCCACCGTGACGAGCGTCGTCTTTTCCGCCGCCGCAGAAACCGCGTCGCCGAGCGTCTCCCGGTCTGCCGGGATCAGCACGATGGCCTCCGCATCCTCCGCCTCGCGCTGCAAAAGCTGCGCCTGCTCGGCGGCGCCGTTGTCCTCCGAGGGGGTCAGGAAGCGCAGCTCGACGTTCAGATCCATCGCCGCCTGCTCCATGCCCTTGCGCATGGCCGAGACGGTGCCGTCTCCGTCGCGCAGAATGACGGACATCTCCAAAAGTGCGGGGCGGCGATGCTTCCCGCTGGGCGCAAAGGCCAGCAGCCAGAACAGCACGCTCAGGCCGATCAGGGGGAGCACAAGCTGCAACATAATTTTACGACTCACAGCTCTCCCTCCTTTCGATATTTCTGCGCGTCCTCTTCCTCCAGCGCAGGCAGGCAGATGCGCACAACCGTCCCGTTATCCGGCTCGCTGCGGATGCTCAGCCCATAGGCGGCGCCAAAGGTCAACCGGATGCGCTGATGAACGTTGCGCAGGCCGATGCCGGAGCCCTTGGCCTTGGAGCATCTGCCGGGCTTCAGGAGCTGCTGCACCGTCTCGTCGGACATGCCCGGCCCGTTGTCCTCCACCTCAATGACCGCGTTTTCCCCTTCGCGGAACGCGCGGATGTGGATCTCTCCGTCTCCGTCGGCATATTCCATACCGTGATAGATCGCGTTTTCCAAGATCGGCTGGACAATCAGCTTGATCGTATAGAGCTTCTCGATCCCCGGCTCTGCGGAAATATCGACGGAAAATTTGTTTTTATAGCGCATTTTCTGGATGGTCAGGTAATTTCTGGCGTGCTCAAGCTCGTCACCGATGGGGATGATGTTGCTCCCCTTGCTCAGCGAGATGCGGAAAAACCGCGCCAGCGCCGTCAGCATGACCACGGCCTCCTGCGTCCGCCCGTTCTCCGTCATCCAAACCACGCTGTCGAGCGTGTTATAGAGAAAATGCGGGTTGATCTGCGATTGCAGCACGTCCAGCTCGCTGCGGCGTTTTTCCTCCTCCTGCTGAATGACATCCTCCATCAGGTGGCGCATGGTCGAGACCATGGATTGCACGGAGTGGCTCAGATGCTCCACCTCATAAGGGCCGTCGACGTCAAAATCGGCAGTCTCCGCCCCCTTCTCGAGCTGTCGCACCGCAAGATCGAGCTTTTTCATCGGTGCGGTGATCCACTCCGAGAGGCGCAGATTCACGAACACCAGCAGGAATATGGACAGCGACACCACGAACAGCGCAAACAGCAGAAGCTGGCTGTAGTTATCGCGAAGCGACTCCGTCGGCGCCACGCCGACGAGCTTCCAGCCGGTGTAGCCCACCGTTTTCACCGTCACCTGCCGCCGCTGCGACTGGAACACCTCGGTGTAGGTTCCGTCGGAATATGCCGCAGCCGCTTGATTGTTCTCTTCAAGCAGTCCGGCATAGATCAATTGCTGGCGGGGATGGTAGATGATCTCTCCGTTTCTGTCGATCAGATAAAGATAGCCCTGACCGTCGGAAAAGGAAACATCCTTGCAGATCTGCTCGATGCCGCTGAAATTCATATCCACCAGCAGCACGCCGCTGCGAATGACACCGCCGCCGGTCAGCTCCACATGTCGGCTGAGCGACACCACCCAGTGGTACCGCGAGTCGGGATCCTCGAACAGATTCTGCACATGGGGCGTGGAAAAATGCAGGTTTTCAATGCGCTCCATCGCCGCGGTGAACCACTCCTCGCGGCTGGGCGTGACGCTGTTTTTCAGCTCCGTCAGGGGCGTGGCGGAGATCAGACTGCCGTCGCTGTCAAACAACGCCAGAGACACCAGAACGTCCCGATCCTTGGCATAGAGCAGCTCCAGCGCGTCGCGCAGCTCCTGCTCCGTTCCGCTCTGCTCCAGATCGGCGTTTTTGATGACCCGGTAGTACACCGTGTCCGACACGCGCATCATGCTGCGCAGGTAGCTATCGAGGCTCCAGTTCACCTGCTCGAGCACGCGTTGGCTCGTCTCCGCCGCCATTTCGTTGGCCGACGAGGAAAACCGCAGCAGCAGCGCCATGCCGAGAAACAGCATTCCGATCACTGCCACGGCAGTAAAGGCGATGGACAGGATGAGCTGAATGCTGGAGCGGTGATACATTTTTTTCCATCTGGCTCTCAGGCCGGAAGGCTTCTTATCCACAGGCAGCTCCTCTCTGCGTCGCTTATTTTCCTTCGCTGCGGTACTTGGTCGGCGACATGCCGAAGTGCCGCTTAAATACATAGCTGAAATAATTGGCGTCCTCATAGCCGCACCGCTGGGCGATCAGATACGTCTTATCCTCCGTGCTTCGAATCGCCTCGGCGGCCGCCTGCATCCGCACGGTCGTGACGTAGGCCGTGAAGCTCGTGCCCGTTTCCCGCTTGAACAGCGTGGAAAAATAGGTCGGGCTCAGATGCAGATAGGCGCACAGCTTTTCCACCGACAGGTCGCTCTGCGCAAAATGCTGGCGAATGTACTCCTTGGCCGTCTCCACGGTTTGGCCGGCCGAGTCCGTCTGACGGCGGCGGATCAGCGTGCGCAGCCGCAGGCAGCGCGCCGCGCACCAGCCCTCCAGCTCGCCCAGCGCAGGGAGCTCGGACTCCTGCATGGGAAGGGAAAAGTCGGTGCCGAAGACCTCCTCCACACTCACGCCGGAGCGGCGCGTCATCTTCAGAAGATGCGTCACAAGCTCCATAAGGAAAAGGTGGTACTGTCCGGCGGAGGGGTTGGCTCTGCGGATTCTTCCGGCAAGCGCAGCCGCCGCCTCGCGCACCTCGGCCTCGTTCCCGAGCTTGATCGCTGCGGTCAGCGCCCGCTCGTCCGCCTCCTCAAAGGAGAGGACAGGGCCGCCGTCCGGCTCTAAATCTCCGATGTAGATGACCTGCCCGCGTCCGACCATCGAGCGGTATTCCAGCGCCGTTTTTGCCTCTGCGGCCGAGCGCGCCATGCCGGACAGCTTGCCGCAGGGCGCGCCTACGCCGACGGTCAGCGTCAGCCCGAGATAGGACGCAGCGAGCGTGCAGGCGCGGTCGAGTTCGCGGATCAGGTCATAGACCGTGAATTCCGGCGACAGGGTGACGATCAGCGCCACCCAGTCGTTATACAGTGAGAGCCTGCACCGGTCGGCCGTCAGCGTCTCTTCAAGCAGGTTCTGGACGGACAGGGTGGTCATAGCGTTGCGGCAGTCGCTGCCGATGTAGGCCAGCCCGACCGCCCATTCCTCGCCCCGCAGAGCAATGTCCAGATGCGCCGCGCGCTCGCGCTCGGTGCCGGGCGCGATGCACCCGTCGAGCAGATTGGCGTAAAACAGCTCGCGCAGGATGGGCAGGTTTTCCGTATAGCGGCTGCGAAGCAGCTCCACGTTGCGACGCTCCGCCCGGTCGTGATCCAGCTCCTGCTTCAGACGGCGCAGCACGGCGGACAGTTCGTCTGCATTGATGGGCTTGAGGATATACTCCACCACGTTCATCTGAATGGCCTGCTTAGCATATTCAAAGGCGTCGAAGCCGGAAAAGACCACGAAGCGCGCCGCGGGCAAACGGTCGGTCAGAATGCGGCAAAGCTCCAGCCCGTCCATGAACGGCATTTTGATGTCCGTGAGGATCACGTCGGGGCGCAGGCTCTCGGCCAGCTCCAGCGCGTCCTGCCCGTTGGCAGCCTCGCCCACCAGAGAAAAGCCCAGCCCAAGCCAGTCCATTTTCCGGCTTATACCCTCGCGAATATCCTCCTCGTCGTCAACCAGCAGCACGCGGTACAGCTCCATGGCTCCCAGCTCCCTTCCCCGCCGTCTCGCTCTTGTGCGGCAGCGGTTTTTTTATTCGGTTCCATACGGTTATTATATCATACCGTCCCGAAAAAGCAAAGATGGCTCGCAAGCTGCGCGCCATCTTTGCAAGGGAACCTCTGATTAAATTGCAAGAGCGGTCAGCGAAGGATTTTGTTTCCAAATTGAGGTTTGGAAATCACAGGAATCCTTTACGTATTTCAAGATTTTCAAACCAATAAGTTGGGGCAAAAGACCCGCTGAGCGCCGCAGCCGATTGATCCAGAGGTTCCCAAGGGCTTATTTTTTAACAAGGTATTTCCGCATATCCAGCGCGCAGGCGAACAGGATAATGGCACCCTTGATGAGGTATTGCAGATCCTGCGGCACGCCGACCATGGTCAGGCCGACAAAGATCAGGCGCAGCATCAGCACGCCGATCACAATGCCTCTGATTTTGCCGATGCCGCCGACGAACGACACGCCGCCGATGACGCAGGCCGCAATGGCGTCAAGCTCATAGTTCAGACCCGTATTGGCCGTGTTGGAGCCGATACGCGCGCCCTCGATGAAGCCGGTGAAGCCGTACATGGCGCCGGCCAGCGCAAAGACGCCGATGGTGAGCAGGAAGACGTTGACGCCGGAGACTCTGGCAGCCTCCTCGTTGGAGCCGAGCGCGAACATGTTCTTGCCGAAGGTCGTTTTGTTCCACACAAACCACATCACTGCCGTCAGAACGATGGCGAAGAGCACATAGTTCGGGATCGGCGTGCCGCCAATGCTGAACAGGCTGCCCTTGACGAAGTTGGTGTAGGACGGGTCGAGGTTGGAGATGGCCATGCCATTGTTGTTGCCCTGCTGGACAAACAGAAGCAGGCCGGTGTACAGGATGAGCTGCGTGCCCAGCGTGACGATGAAGGGATGCAGCTTGAATTTTGCCACAAAGAAGCCGTTGAAGCAGCCGATCAGCGCGCCGATGAGCATGGCCATCAGGATGACCACAAAGATGGGCAGCGTGCCGATCTCCGGCCACATTTTATTGGCAAGGTTTGCCGAGTTCTGGAGCAGGGACGCGGAGATGCACGCGGTCAGACCCACGACGCGGCCTGCGGACAGGTCGGTGCCGGTCAGAACGATGCAGCCGCCGATACCCAGCGCAGCAGGCAGATATGCCGCCGTCTGAGACAGGATGTTGATCAGGGACGCAGGCTTGATGAAGTTCGGGTTCTTGATTGCGATATAGATGACCGAAAGGGCCATGATGATGATCAATGCGTTGTTGAGAAGGGCGTCGCCCACGCGCCGAGCCGTCAGCGGCTGGCGAACGCAGCCTTCCTTTTCCCGCGCTTTTCTTGCAAGATTCACGGTAATCTCTCCTTTTTACACATATTTAGCCGCCAGCGTGAGGATCTCCTCCTGGCTGGTATTTCGGGCGTCCACCTCGCCGGCCAGAATGCCGCCGGACATGACCAGAATACGGTCACAGATCCCGAGCAGCTCCGGCATCTCGGAGGATACCATGATAACGCCCTTCCCCTCCTTGGCGAGGTTCAGGATCAGCTGATAGATCTCGTATTTTGCGCCCACGTCGATGCCGCGCGTCGGCTCATCGAGCAGCAGCACCTCGGGCTTCGTCAGGAGCCAGCGGCCGATGATGACCTTCTGCTGGTTGCCGCCGGAGAGCGAGCGGATCTGCGTGGCATGGCTCGGGGTCTTGATGTGCATGGCCTGGATCGCCCACTCGGTGTCCTTCTTCATTTTCTTTTCGCTGAGGCAAATGTGCCCCAAAAGATAGCTGTTGAGGTTGGAGATGACCGTGTTCTCCTTGATGTCACGGATGCCGAAGATGCCCGTGGCGCGGCGCTCCTCCGTCAGGAGGGCAAAGCCGTTTTTGATGGCCTCGCGGGGCGTCTTGTTGCGGATTTGCTTGCCGTGCAGACGGATCGTGCCGCTCTCCTTGGTCATTGCGCCGAACAGATTCTCAAGCACCTCGGTGCGTCCGGAGCCGTCAAGCCCGGCGATGCCGAGCACCTCGCCCTTGCGGAGCTGGAAGCTGGCGTCCTTCAGGCGGGTATATTTTCCTGCCAGATGCTCCACCTCAAGGATCACCTCGCCCGGAACGTTGTCCTTCGGCGGGAAGCGGTTGGTCAGTTCGCGGCCGACCATCAGGCGAATGATCTCCTCCATGGTCAGCTCCTTGGCGTCGCGCGTGGCGACCCAGCGGCCGTCACGCATAACGGTGACCTCGTCGCTGATGCGAAGGATCTCGTCCATCTTGTGGCTGATGTAGATGATGCCGCAGCCGCGCTTCTTGAGCATGGCAATGATGCGGAAGAGGTGCTCGACCTCCTCCTCGGTCAACGAGGAGGTCGGCTCGTCAAAGACGATGACCTTCGCGTTGTAGCTGACTGCCTTGGCGATCTCCACCATCTGCCGCTGCGAAACGGGCAGGGTGGACATAATGGCCTTCGGATCGACGTGAACGTCCAGCTCCTCAAAGACCTCTTTCGTGCGCTTGCGCATGGCGCCCTCGCTGACCATGACGCCGGCCACCTTGGGATAGCGGCCAAGCCAGAGGTTGTCCATGACGCTGCGGGTCAGCGCCTGATTCAGCTCCTGATGAACCATGGCGACGCCGTTCTCCAGCGCCTCCTTGGAGCTTTTGAAGTCAACCTCCTTCCCGTCCAAAACAATGGTGCCCTCATCCTTTGCATAGATGCCGAAAAGGCACTTCATCAAAGTGGACTTGCCCGCGCCGTTTTCGCCCATCAGCGCGTGAACGGTGCCGGGGCGGACGGTAATGGAAACGCCATCCAGCGCCTTGACGCCCGGGAACTCTTTTGTGATCTTCCGCATTTCCAGCAATGCCGGCTGCTCCATATGCGTTTTCCTCCTATCTGCGATATTCCCGCGTCGAAGCCCCTGCGGCGTGCGTCGCCCGGAGGCGCTGCATGGCGGGTCAAAAGCGGCTCGAAAACGAACCGCCTGCGTTGTAATGTCAAATTTCCGTATAAAACGGGGCTGTCAGACCGACAGCCCCGTTTTCCTTACTGCTTTGCGTGGGGCGAGAGCCGATTGGCCGGGCTTATTCGCCGGTGTAGGTCGCGTAAGGCACGCGGATCTTGTTCACGCCCTCGTCCACGTTGAAGGAGGAGGTGTTGTCCATCAGGCCTGCGCCGTTCATGACGTTCTTGACAAGAGCGAGGATGGTGGAAGCCATGCCCTCGGCATCCTGCTTGATCGTGCCGGTCATCTTGCCTTCGTTGATGAGCTGCTTAGCGGAGTCGGTGGCGTCAACGCCGAAGACGGGGATGGTCTTGCTGCCGTCGCCGGTGTTGTAGCCGGCGCCCTGCAGAGCGGAGACTGCGCCCTCTGCCATACCGTCGTTGTTGCAGATGATGAGCTCGACCATGTTGCCGTTGGCCTCGGAATACTCGGGAAGGATGGTCGCCATGTAGTCGTTGGCAGCCTGAGCGGACCACTTGCCGCCCTGGTCGACCAGGTACTTATCGGTGGCGGAGGCGTTGTAGTAAGCAAGCTCGGGCTTGCCGGCAGCGGTCAGAACCGCGTCGGCGTCCTCAACACCGAACTGGGTGCGAGCCTCGGCCTCAGCGTTGCCTTCCTGACCCTTGAACATCACGTAGGAGATCACGCCGTCGCCGTTCAGGTCGACTGCATCGTAGTTCGCCAGCAGGTACTCGCCGATCATCTTGCCCTGCATGTGGCCGGCCTCGGGAGCGTCGGTGCCGACGAAGGCACACTTTTCGTAGCTGTTGACGACCTCATCAGCAACCTCGCGGTTGAAGAAGATGATGGGGATGCCTGCAGTCTTGGCGGCCTCAACGGCGTTCTGCGCAGCATCGGGAGAAGAGGTCTCGACGATGTTGACGATCAGCAGGTTTGCGCCGTTGGCGATGGCGGTGTTGATCTGGTCGGTCTGGGAGGCCTGGTTGCCGGCGCCGTCGTAGTTGTTGGGCGTGATGCCCAGAGCGGCAAACTGGGCGTCCATAGCGTTGCGGACGCTGGAAATGTACACGTCGGAATAGTCATAGTAGAACACGGCGACGTTCAGTGCGGAATCCTCATTGGGCTTGGTCTCTTCCTTCTTTTCACCGCAGCCGGCCAGCAGGCCCAGCAGCATAACGGCGGCCAGAAGCATTGCAAGAATCTTTTTCATCATAATTCCTCCTTCAATGTTCCTTCATAATTTTGTCAAGGCGCTTGCACTGACCTTGACCTTGTAGCCTCATTATATCGACTCAGCTTGCAAAAAGCGATAGAAAAAACTTCGGTGATATATGAAAAAACTCATGAGCTCTCATTTAGCAAAAAATCGCGCGGCCCCCGCCGTCGAGAGCTGCGCAGGAGGAAGAGCCGGTGGCGTGACCGGTTTGGCCGCGCTTACCTGTCAGCGCGACAGGCTGACCATCCAGCTCCGTTTTTTGAACATCACGAGCGTCACGGCCAGCCGGAACAGCTCCTCCGAGGTGAGCAGCGCATAGACGCCGACGATCCTCCAGTGAAGCATGTGCGCGGCAAAAAGACACAGAGGGATACCGAGGGAACCTGTTAAAAAGCTTGAAGAGCTTTTTATAGCGCCAACGGCGCGTCAGATTCTGCATGAGACGGCGCAGCGTGCATGCGCACGATGCGAGTGTGCGTAGCACACGGGATTCTTGATTCAATATTTGAATCAAGAATCAGTATTACAGACCTGATTTCGAAGCAGATGGCCTGTCTCTGAATCATAGACGGCTATGACAAAAACCACGGTGCAAAAGCATCGTGGTTTTTTGTCATTCTTCAATTACAACAATAAATCTCGTCGTATACACGATCGATAACACGCGTTTTCTCGGTCGGATTATGTCCTTGGTGTCGCCGTTTACAAAGCCGGTGTAAGAAACGGTCAGATCCGCAGGCACAGTGTCATTTACATACATAGACTTGTCATCCGCCTTAGCGGTCAGATGTGCCTTGCTCAGCTCAACCGGAATGTCGATGGACGTCTGCTTATAGTTGGCTGTCTGAGCTGCGGTCGCTGTGATATACGCTGTACCGGTGCCGCTCTTGGCGGTAAACTTGCCGTCCTCGCCCTTGGTGAGCAGCGACTCGCTGCCGGACTTGACTGCGTAAATCACCTCTCCCTGCGCTCCGGTGATGGGTGTAACTTCGAAGGTTTCGCCATAAGTGGCGGTCATATCGGTCTTTCCGAGTGTCTGGTCAGCCCTGCCGATGGCAAAGTTTGCGGTAGCACTGCCGGCGTAGTTGCCGCTTGCCACAGCCGTAACGGTGACAGTCGCAGTACCGACAGCGGTGTTGCTCGCATAGGAAACGGTGTAATCCGTGCCCTTCTCCAGCTTAATTTCGCCGTACTTGACCTCAGGCTCCGGCGTGATCGCCTTGCCGGTGTAGACTTGCGCATCAATCGCCGTGATCATATCATTTTCCAGCGCCCTCGGATTGATGGTGAAGGTCTTGCTTACCTCATCGGTGTAGTTGCCCTTGCCGGTGATCTTCACCGTTGCGGTACCAGCATTGGTGTTGCTCTTGTAGGTAACGGTGTAATCCGTGTCCTTCTCCAGCTTAATTTCGCCGTACTTGACCTCCGGCTCCGGCGTGATCGCCTTGCCGGTGTAGACCTGCGCATCAATCGCCGTGATCATATCATTATCCAGCGACTTCGGATTGATGGTGAAGGTCTTGCTTACCTCATCGGTGTAGTTGCCCTTGCCGATGATCTTCACCGTTGCGGTACCAGCATTGGTGTTGCTCTCGTAGGTAACGGTGTAGTCATCTGCTGTCAGCGTCTTTTCGCTGTCCGTGACTGTTACAGCTGGCTTGATTGCGTTGCCGGTGTAGGTCTGATCGGTGATCGTTGCAACCATGTCGGCTGTCAGCATCTTCGGGCTGACGATGAAGTTCCCCATATCCTCGCTGAACACCAGTGTATAGTTGCTTGCCTTGAAGGTGTCTTTGTCTGCCAGAGCCAGATTGCCATGTGTAATGGCATAGATGCCGGCATTTTCACCGGTTTCTCTGCTCAGTGCGCCAATAAAGTTCGCAGTTTCGCTGTTGACTGCACCCGTGTACATATAGGTCAGCGCCGTATCCGCTGTGCCGTAAACCTTGCTCTGATTAGCTGTCGGCGTAACGGTGATGGTGGCCGGAGAAATGGTGAAAGCAATCTTTGCCTCGCCGGAGTAGCCAGCTGCGCCAGTTGGCACACTCACCTTGAGGTAATATATGCCGACGTCCTTAGGCGCAGTGGTCAGCAGAGTGTCCTCGCCATCCTTGAACCATTTGTACTCAAATTCGCCGGTGTAGCCCTCTGCGGTGGCTGTTCCATCGTAGGACACCGCCGTGCCGTCATAGGTCTTGATACCGTTGGTGAATCCGGTAATGGTAATGCCGTCCGTGTTGATGTCTACCGCCGCGTTGACCTTGACAATTATGTCGTTGGTGGCATCCTTGCGATATGTACGGTTGGAGTTTGTGACTGTGTAATATGCCACCGCCGTGAACTTGTGCGTACCGGGTGTCAGTGTGTCAGTGGTATAGGTGCGCTCGGTAGCACCGGGAATGCTCGTTTTTTTGCCGTTTGCATCCACGGCGTACCACTGGTAGCTTTCCAGCGTGCAAGCGCTGTCATTCGTGTTCCAGTATGCGTACAAGGTTGCCGGTTCACCGGAAGCGAACACGTATTTGCTGCTGGAAACAGTCAGTTCGACCTTGGAGTCTTTATCGTAATGCGTCTCCACTTCCTCGATCTTGAGCGTTTGTGCTTCGGCGTCATACACCAGACGGTAGTTCTCAGGCTTGTAGCTGCTCGTAGGCGCATAGTTGCTGAGGGTAAAGCAGCTCCGAAGCTCCTCCGTCACGCCGGTGATGGTGTACTTATATTCGTCGTAGATGGCCGACTTGCCTGCGCCAAGCACAATCTTGGAATCCGGGCTCAGCTTGGAGGCGTCTACCGTGCCGCCCCGGCCATACAGGCCGAAGCCGCCGGTGATGTTTACCGTGCCCTCCAGCGTAACCTTCGCATTAGCATTCTCCAAATACAGCGCACCATAGGCATAATCTTTATAAGAATCCGGCTCATTATAGGTGAGTGTGCTGTTCTTGATGATGTGCTTGCCAGCGCCAAGCTGCACGGTGCTGCCAAAGTCGTCCGCCGGCGTTACCGTCACATGGTCCAGACTTGTGGTGTAGTCCTCGCCGGTGTACTTGACCTTGCGCATATCAATGCGGCCGACCACATTCAGATTTTCCAGCACCAGACGATCGGTAGGATTATACTTATCCCAGCTGTAGCCACTATAGCCAAGATCGATGCTTCCATAAATGGTGCTTGGATGTTCGGCGCAGTTGGTGATGGTCAGTTTCTGCCTTGCGGCGTCCGTGCTATAGAGCTTGCTCCAAGTCTCTCTGGTTCCAAGCTTCAATGTCAGATCGTGACCATTCAGGCACAGGTAGCGCTCCCCATTCATCGTAAAGCGATGGCAGCTGTCATATCCTTCCTTGATCGTCCATGTAATATCCTTGGTCAGATACAAGTTATCGGCGGGAATGGTATAAGTCTTTACGGTAACATCAGTCAGCGTCGCATTGGCGGTATCAGACACGCTGACGCCACGAATCGTGTCAAACGTTACCTTATTCAGCTTCACCTGTGCGTTTCCGTAGCAGCGGATTGCGTTGCTCAGGTTGGAGTTCCCAGGCAGGGTGGTAAAGATGACATTGGAGAAGCTCGCTGTTCCATCGTAGAGTTCAAAGCCACGCCTGCCGATTGTGAAGCTACCGCCGGTTACGGTGACTGTTCCCGTAAAATTAGAAGCCGTTGTGCTGCTCGGGCCCACCAGCATACCGAAAGTTTTGTTCTCCTGCACCCAGGTGCCGCCGGAGATGGTCAGCGTGCCGCCGTTCATGCCGATCAGCGCTTGATAGTCATAGTCGCTGCCGTGGCCGTATGTATATGCAGGCGGCATTGTCAGCGTGCCGCCGGTAACATTCACTGTTGCGCCGCTGACAACATTCCGGACCGCCCAGAGCGCAGTGATCGCGCCGCCCTTGATGGTGACCGTGTTGGTGTTGGTGCCCTCAGTGCTGTCGGTAACGCGCACCGCTTCTTTTGCCTCCAGCGTGCCGCTTTCCAGCGTAAAATCCGCCGTGGGAGCCAGTTGGATGCCGCCGTCCGTCAGCTTACCGCCGCCGGTGAGTTCGTCCTGAATGGTCAGCGTGCCGCCGTCCTGCACTTTTACCTTATAATAATCGCTGGAACCGGAACCAAACTTGCCAAAGCTCAGCGTACTGCCGTTCAAGCAGATCGTAACATCGCCGCTAATCGTGAGGTCATGCTCCATCTTCACCGACTGCGGCAGATAGTAGTATCCTGCCGTCAACGCGGTGTCGGTGTCCTTGAGCTGTTTGTAGGTCGTACTGTCGTGCTTGTGCTCTCCTGTCAGTTCCAGATAAAGGGTCTTGGCCGTTGCGTTATACTTTACTGCATAGTTCGCGTTAGCGGAAGATACGGTGGAGGTCAGGGTGCTGTCCGTCACGTTTTCCGCAAACACACCCGGCGTCTCCATGACGATCTTGACGCGCGGCGCTGTGTCGCCCTCTTTCAGCACAGCCATTTTGGCGTCTGTGCAGAGATAAACGGCGCTGTTTGTCATATCCACGCCGCCCTTTGCGGTGAGGCTGGCGTCCTTGTTGACAACGCGAACGGCGTAATAGCCGGTGTTGGTCTTATAGGTGCCGCCTGCCAGAACCACCGCACCGCCATTCAGCATGATAATGTCGTTTTTCAGATCCTCTGCGGCGGCAGCGCCGGAAACCGTCAGCTCGCCGCCGTCCACAACGACCAGTCCTTTGCCGGTGGCTTTCACGTTCGTCAGGTTGATGGTGCCTGCCTTGTTCAGCATCACGCCGTTCAAAACAAAGTGGTTGCTCCCCATGGACACAGTGCCGCCGTTGTTGACCAGAGTATATTTCGTGCCCGTGCCAAACTCCGGGTCATAGATGTTCTCCCAAGAATCGAACTTAAACGTGCTGCCAGCTTCGACCCGGATCACCGTTTCCGCTTTGGGCGCGGAGAGGGCAGCCTTGCCGTTCCGATCATGCACACATTCCACGCTGCCGCCAGCTGCCACAATGGCCGCGCTGCCCGCTCCGGAAGCGCCGCTGGTGACCCGCGTAATCTTCACCTCGCCGCCGGATACATGGACGGCCTCGCTGTTGCCCACGGTGGTGAGCGTGCCTACCAGCCGCGCCGAACCCGCCATGTTGGAGAGCACCGGACCTGCACCGTTGTTGATCGCGGTGATCCTCTGGCCGTCCATCGTACCGTTGTTGACGATGGTGGGCGCGGTGCCGTTGTTAGTTACAGTGCTGAGGCTTTCATTCTCCACGACATAGCTCTTGTTATGGCAGTGCCAAGTCAGCGTGCCGTTGTTCACAATGGATCACACTCAGTATACCACAAATAACGCAGAACGCAAGCCCGGAAAGCATTTGACCAGAGAAGATCGGGGCGCAATATCTTGCGTCACCACGGCTCTTCCGTCGTTCCTGATAGCGGTAATAATAAAATTTTTAAGGTTCACGGAAGGCTCATCGCCTTCTCACTTTCCCTTTGCCGAATTTTTTCCGATTTTCCCGCCCTTTTTCAAAAATATTTTTCTGCGCCGCAAAAAGCAAAAAAGCGCCCATCGCACCTGTCTGTCAGGCGCAATGAGCGCAAAAAATAAGACCCGGTGATTTCTCACCGAGTCTCATACCTCCATTTATACCTTATAGGTGTTTTAGGGAACCTCTGATTAAATTGCAAGAGTGGTCAGCAAGGGATTTTGTTCCAAATTGAGGTTTGGAAATTGCAGGAATCCTTTACGTATTTCAAGATTTTCAAACCGAAAAGTTGGGGCAAAAGACCCGCTGAGCGCCGCTGACGATTTATTCAGAGGTTCCTTAGTTCTATCTATCCACTTTTTTGTTCGCCGATACAATCAGCATCATGGGACGGCGCATTTCATCCTGCATCCCCGGAATATCCATCATGTATTCCGGCGGCTGCGGCTCCACAATATGATTTATTATAAAACCATTTGAAAGCAGTGTATTTAGATATGTGGTCAGTGTTCTATGAAATTTTGTAACCTTTTCTCCCAAAAACACAGCTGTTCGTTTGCCCTCATAATAATAATTATCCACCGGAAAATGCAGTATTTCTCCTTTTTCGTTATAATACCAGTCTTGTGTTCCATAGGCAGTAAAAACAGGATGTTCAACCGTAAAAACTAGCTTACCACCAGACTTCAGTATTCTATATATCTTTTTTACTAAAATCTCATAATCTGCTACATAGTGAAACGCAAGTGAACTTAATATTACATCAAAACTCTCCTCTGGGAATTCCACATCTTCCATAGCACAGCATTTATATTCAACCTGTGGAAAATGTGTTTTTTCTTTGGCTACCTCGAGCATTTTATGAGAAATATCAACACCTACAACAGAAGACGCTCCGTGTTCCATCGCATAAATACAGTGCCATCCATAGCCGCATCCTAAATCAAGCACACGCTTATCTTTAAAATCCGGCAGCAGCTTTCTCAATGTTTCCCATTCTCCTGCACCGGCTAGTCCCTGCTGTGAGCGACTCATTTGACTGTATTTTTGAAAAAATATATCATCATCATATTTGTTTTCTTTTCCATATTCTACATAATTCAACATCTTTCACCTCCGCTGTAAACTTCCGATTTGTATTTCTGTTTGTTTTAAAAATGGGCAACTCCGATTGGAATTGCCCAC
>OLGE01000884.1_pt1 | contig 33163 bp, 26 predicted proteins | sample 1605151 | NCBI WGS metagenome assembly OLGE01 (sample SAMEA3888912, study PRJEB22519) | human gut metagenome | biome: human gut; feature: human-associated habitat; material: faeces | place: Denmark | collected 2010
ACTTGATCGAGAAATCCGCCTCGAAGATGACCGTCTTGCCGAAGAACTTCAGGTTCGCGTCGGTCAGCTTCTCGCTGACGCCGCAGGCGCAGACGCCGTCAACATAGACGTGCGCCTCGGCCGCGTCGATCACGGCGGCGCAGACGCCGCAGGTGACCTTGTGCGTGCCGTCGCCGTTGTCGGCGTACTGATAGTTGCTGTGGCCCTTCGCCTCGACGATGTCCGTCAGGTCGCTGTAATCGCAGCGCGTGCAGGTGACGGTCGTGTAGCCGTCCTCCGTGCAGGTCGCGGGCGTGACCACGCGCACATAGTCATGGCCGAGCGCTTCGACGATGTCCGTCATGTCGGAATAGTCGCAGCGCGAGCAGGTAACATGGGTGTAGCCCTCCTCCGTGCAGGTCGCGGGGAACACGGTGGAATGGAGATCGTGACCCAGTGCCGGGATCGTCGGGATCTCGGTAAGCTCGGTGACGCCCTCGGCGTCGGCGAACAGCTTGCCGCAGGTGCAGGTCCAGTAGGCCTCGTTGCCAGCCTCGGTGCAGGTCGCAGCCTTCGCCTCGACTGCCGTCAGCGTGTGGACGTGCGCAGCCGGAGCCTTTGCGAAGAGATAGAGGTCAGCCGCAGAAGCGGAAACCGTGAACTTGCCGTTTGCGAAGGAGAGATATTTTTCGTTGCAGCTCTTGAGGCTGACGGAGCCGGGCTCGGTTCCGGCGGCAACCGTAAAGATACCGTTCTGGAAGGAGGTCGTAACACGAATTGCCTTGGCGTTCAGGTGCAGATAGTTGCCTTCCGTCGCGCCCTCAAAGCCGATGCCGGTATAGGGGGTATAGGTTCCCTCGACTGCCTTGAACAGGACGGTCGCGTCGGGGGTATTCACGGCGTTGTTCGCGAACGAGACCTCGGTGCAGGTCGTAACTGCCTTGCCGGTCTCGAAGTTGGACAGCGCCCAGTACTTGCCGTCGGCATCCTTTGCAGCAATCACATAGACGCTGCCGGCTGTCAGCGTATCGGTCAGGGTGTAGAGGTCAAGCGCCATCTCTGCGCCGCAGCGGTCGCACTTGCTGTCCTGATCGGCGTCGACATGACCCAGAGCCGGGATCACGACGGTATCAGCTGCATTGCAGCGCGAGCAGGTACGGGTCTGTTCACCGGCCTCGGTGCAGGTGGCTTCCTTCGTGACGGTGTATTCGCCGTAGTCATGGCCGAGCGCCGGGATGACCGCGCAGCCGGTGAGAACCTTGCCGCAGTCGGCGCACTTCGTGCCGGCCTCGCAGCCGTCGGCGGTGCAGGTGGCGGCAACCGCCTCGACCTCCACAACGTTGGTATGCCCGCAGGGAGCAGCGTCGCCCTTCCGATAGATCTCCGGGAGCACCATGCCGGCGTTCGGAGCGGTAGTGTAGTTGGTGAAGCGCGTTGCGCTCACATTATAAAGAATCTTGCCGAAGGACGCGTTGGTGCTGGCGATCGTTGCGGCGCCAGTCGCGGCGTCGATCTCGATCGTCCAGGTCTGCGCACCGCTGGCGTTGTTCAGCTCAAGCACCTTGACCGCGCTCGTGCCGACGACGCCCTCTGCGGTGGTCAGCGTCCAGGCGCCTGCCTCGCCGCCGAGGGTGATCTCGATGGCATCGGAGGCGGTGATCGCGCCGGTCTCGGCCGTAGCCACAGTCTGAGCGAAATAGGTTTTCCCGCCCATTGCCGCCGCGGCAGCGCCCTTGCTTGCCGAGGCGATCACGATCACGTCACCGGCCTTCAGAGTCGAAGCGTCGGAGACCAGCACGTAGCTCGTCTTTGCGGGCTCTGCTTCACCGCAAACCGTGCATACGCCGTTTTCATAGGTGTGACCCGTCGCCGGGACAGGCTCAACCCTCGTCTCTGCACAGCGGGTGCAGGTGAAGGTCTTTACGCCGTCGGTCGTGCAGGTCGCGGCCGTGGTGACCTCGCCCTCGTTCCAAGCGTGACCGAGAGCCGGAACAGTCGCGCAGCCGGAGAGAATCGCGCCGCAGTCGGTGCACTTCGTGCCGGCCTCGGAGCCATCCGTCGTGCAGGTGGCGGCGACCGCAGCGACCTGCTCAACGTTGGTATGCCCGCAAACCGCTGCGGAGGCATCGAGCTTATAGAGTGTCAGTGCGCCGCCCGTGCTGGCCGCATAGCAGGCAAAGCCGTAAGTACCGTTACCGCGGAGAGTCGCGTTGACCTTCTTCGCCGTATTTGCCTTGTTGACGAACTCGAAGGCGTCCGTGCCGGAGCCTGTCCAGAGCGCTTCGTCGCTCGTGCCGTCGGCAAGGAGCTGTGCCTTGTTCTTCACGCCGGTGCCCGCCGCATAGGATTTGGTCGAGGCGTTATACAGGGTGTAATAGGTGTCGCTTGCCGCGATGTGCCAGACCAGAGCCTCGTCCGGGTTGGCAATCGCGTCGTTTTCGGCCGTGACCTCGGCATAGGACAGTCTTCCGCTGACGACTGCCGCCTTCATGGCCTTTCCGTTGTAGACGACCAGATAGTCGCCCTCTGCGATCGTGCCGTCTGCTTCAGCGGTATACTTCACAAAGCTGCCGCTGACAGACACCGCGCTCGCGCTGATGGTGATCCCGGTCAGCATGCCACAGATCATGGCAACCGCAAGGATCATGCTGAGAAAACGTCTTGTCATTTGCATTCACTTCTCCTTTAATTTTTTGATGGGGTAAAGGGATCTGCTGTGCGTGGCCGATGCGCCATGGAGATCACGAAGTGGGCAATGTATTTGCTCGTCTGGTATGCAGAGAGCCAACCGACCAAATCCGACTTGCCTGTCTGGGTCATCCTTGCGGTGCATCGTCCGAGGGATGGGATACCGGATCACTCCGCATTTCTGCGGAGAAATTCCACAAAACGTTGTGCCGGTTTGCTCTGCGATTTATTTTACCAGAGTATAGCACGGCACATTTTAAATTGCAATAGCTTTTTCGAGATTTGCCTGTTACTTTTCTTAATAAAGTATGTTTTGACAAACTTATTTCATTTTTTGGATAATTATTTTATTTTTTTCAAATCAATGTGCAGTTTTTCTCAAAAATCCGCATTTTCTCTGCCAAAATTCCAATTTTTCCGAATAATAACACTTTATTGAGCAATTTCTGCAAGATATTCTCTCAAAACCGCTCCTGCGGCGCGAAGCTGGAGCAGCCGCACGGCCGGTGTGCTCTTGGGAAGCTCGGCGATCGGCTCCATATTGATCGCCCCGCGGAAGCCGACCTCGCGCAGCGCGCGCAGAAGCTCCGGCCAGTTCAGGCTGCCATAGCCCGGGAAGAGGTGCAGATCCTCATAGATCGGCCCGATCCTGCCGTAATTGTCGTTCAGATGAACCGTCTTGAGCGCGTGGCCGAGGGTGCGGATCATCGCCGGAACGTCCTGCGCCTCAATGTTGGCGTGTCCCGTGTCCAGACAAAGCCCGACGCAGTCATCGCCGATGTCGCGCATCAGGGCGAGCAGCTCCTCCGCCCGGGTGTAGGGATACGGCGGGTCGCCGGGAAGCTGGACGTGATGTGAATCAAAGGTGTTCTCCAGACAGATGCAGACCCCGCTGCACGCCGCAAGCCCGCAAAGCTCGGAAAACCAGCGCACGTTCCACGCGTGGATGCGCGCGCGCAGCTCCGGCGTCGCGACCCGGTCGGGTTGGCGCAGGGGGTGAAAGACCAACCGGCGGCAGCCCAGCAGGCGGCATGCCTCGATGCAGCGCGCATAGACCTCCCATGGGCGCTCGGCATGAAAATCGACCGGGATCGCCTGCTTCCACGGTGCGTGCGCCTGCACGATCGGAAGCTGCGTCCGGTCTAGTACATCTGCCAATGTATGAACCCAGTCTCGCCAATCGTCCCGCAGGAGCGGGTCGCCCGCATGGCTGCCATAGACGCTGAAGGGAAAATCCAAGCCGTCAAATCCGGCGTTTTTGACCAGAGCGACGGCCTGCTCGAGCGGCATGGTGCGGCAAAAGCTCGCCATCGATGTTGAGATCTGCATAGACGCTTCCTCTCCGAAGAAGAATACGTCCGGCCGCCTTTCAGCCGTTTCCGCATCCCACGCAGAATTTTTCTGTATTCTCTCGGTTTTTATTCCACATAAAAGTTTTTTTCTCGTCATTCGATTGACTTTTTGTTTCGAATAGTATATCATTTTTATCGATCTTTGTCAATTACTCTCCGCCTATGAAATATTTCATTTCGGCGGACATTCGGAAAGGAGCTGCACCATGCGGGCACTTTACGCGCGGATCAAGGCGTTCGTCGAGTGGTTTGCCGGGTTTCATATCCCGCTCTATGCCGCCAACGCCGCGTTTTACCTGATCCTGTCCCTCTTCCCTGCCGTGATGCTGATCGTCGGTATGCTGCCCTACATCGGCTATACGCAGGCCTCGCTGCTCAATGCCCTGCGCGGCCTTCTCCCGGACGTGCTGATGCCGCTGATGGAGCGCATTGTCAACGACATGAGCACGAACAACACCGGTGTCATGCTCTCCATCACCGCAGTCACGGCGATCTGGTCGTCCTCACGCGGCGTTTACTGTCTCCAGCTCGGCCTCAACAGCATCAACGGCGCGTCCGAAAACCGCAGCTATTTTTTCCGCCGCGCGCTCTGCGTGGTCTATATGGTCTTTATTCTTGCGGCGCTGATGCTGACGCTCGTGCTGCACGGCTTCGGGCGCGAGATTGCAAGCTTCTGCATGAGCCGCCCGGTTCCGATCCTGCAATGGATCGCCAAGGTCATGCAGTTCCGCGGGCTGCTGCTTATGTTCCTGCTGACGGCACTGTTTTCGGCGATCTTCTTCGTCTTCCCGAACAAGCGGATGCACTTTCTGAGCGTCGTGCCCGGCGCGGCGCTTGCCGCCCTCGGCTGGCTGGTCTTCACGAATCTTTTCTCGGTCTATGTCATATACTCGCAGTCCTATTCCACGCTGTACGGCAGTCTGTCCGTCCTCGCGATCGGGATGTTCTGGCTCTATTCCTGCATGGTCATCCTGTTCTGCGGCGCGGTGTTCAACCTGACGCTTGAAAGGCTGCGCGAGCTGAAAAAATGAACATTTCGCATGAAAAACCGCTGCGTCGGACGTCCGGCGCAGCGGTTCTTATCAGGGAACCTCTGATTCAATTGCAAGAACGGTCAGCGAGGGATTTTGTTCCAAATTAAGGTTTGAAAATTGCAGGAATACTTTGTGTATTTCAAGATTTTCAAACTGAAAAGTTGGGGCAAAAGACCCGCTGAGCGCCGCAGCCGATTGATTCAGAGGTTCCTCAGGGTTTTACTTTCTGTCGAAGGACTTGCAGTCGGTGCACTGCTGCACGGTCGGATCGGCCTCGTGCGTGCCGACCTGAATGCTGTCCAGAGAGCAATAGTTCTCGGCGCCGCAGTGATGCTTGCACTGAGAGACCGAGCATCGGATGCAATGGTTCGCGTTGCAGTTCATGTGTCTGACCTCCTTTTTTGATTTCCTCCGTAGTTTGCGCGATTTTCGGAGGTTCAAGCAGGAAAAATTTGACACGGCCGACGCAAGCCGTTATAATAAAGGCAAGCAGCCGTTTCTGCGCGGGCGGAGTTCCGCAGGCTGCATTTCATACTATGCCTCGGAGGTGCAAGATGGTTAAGGTAGCTCCTTCCATTTTATCGGCAGATTTTGTCAATCTCGAGCGCGATATTCGCGCTTTGAAGGAAACCGGCGCGGATTATGTCCATGTGGACGTGATGGACGGTCTGTTCGTGCCGAATATCACGATCGGCATCCCGGTCGTCGCGGCGATCCGCCGCATCACGGATATGCCGCTGGATGTGCATCTGATGATCGACCGGCCGCTGCGCTATGTCGACGATTTCTGCAAGGCCGGCAGCGACCTGCTGACCGTCCATGTCGAAGCCGACACGCAGGAGAACACGCTCGCCGCGCTCAAGCGCATCCGCGAAAACGGCGTCCGCGCCGCGATCTCGGTCAAGCCCAAGACCCCGGCGGAGGCAGTTCTGCCTTTCCTGCCCTACTGTGACCTGATTTTGGTCATGACGGTCGAGCCGGGCTTTGGCGGGCAGTCGTTCATGCAGGACATGATGCCCAAGCTCAAGACGATCCGCGGGTATATCGACGCGCAGAACCCCGGCTGCGAGCTGGAGGTCGACGGCGGCGTGAACACCGAGACGGCGCGCATCTGCCGCGAGAACGGCGCAAATGTGCTCGTCGCGGGCAGCGCCTATTTCAAGGCGGCCGACCCGGCGGCGTTCGTCCGCGCGGTCAAAGCGTGATTCGCAAAAGCGCATCAAATTCGGCACAAAAAACAACGGAACGGAACCGTCCTCGGCTCCGTTCCGTTTTTTGCTGCGCAAAGCGGTTCATGCGCCGCTCTCTTGCGCCGATTTCGCGGCGCAGGGCACTCATTTTTTATGCCCAGACGAGCCAGATATACGCATAGCCGACCAGCACTGCCACGAGCGTGAACGGCAGACCGACGCGCAGGAAGTCGCGGTTTTTCACCTCGTAGCCCTCCTTGCGCAGGATGCCGATGGCCGCGATATTGGCCGAGGCGCCGACGGGCGTGATGTTGCCGCCGAGCGTCGCGCCGGTCAGAAGGCCGAAATAGAGCACATAGGGCACGCCGGTGAGACCCATGGCGACGGCGATGCTCTTGATGACGGGCAGCATCGTGGCGACATAGGGAATGTTGTCGATGAAGGCCGAGAGCAGCACCGAGGCAAAGACAATGATCGTGTAGACCGCAAACAGATTGCCGCCGCCGAGGGATTTGATGAGCTTCGCCAGCGCGTCAAGCACACCGGCGCGCTCCACGCCGTTGATGATCACAAACAGCGAGGTCAACAGCAGGAGCGTCCGAAAATCGATCTCGCGCAGGGCAGTCCCGACCCGGTCGGCGGATTTTCTGCGCAGGAGCGAATACGCCGCCGAAACCGCGAAGATCGCGATGCAGATATAGCCGTTGATGTTTGCGGGCAGACCGGGCAGGAAGGAGGCGACGATCAGCAGCACGATGTTCAGCAGCAGCAGAACGGACGGCACATAGTCCTCCACCTCGGTGTTCGCCGTGATGACGACCTTGGCGCGCTGCTTGCGGAAGAGGTGAACAATGACCGGAATGGTCGCGACTGCGCCCAGCTCCACCGCCCAGAAAATGCTGAATTTCCCGTTCAGGAAGAAGAATTCAAAGAAATTCATGTCGGCATAGCCGCCGAGCATGATCGACGTCGTGTCGCCGACGAGCGTGGCCGCGCCCTGCAGGTTCGACGAGACGGAGATACAGATGAGCATCTGCACCGGCGAGATCTTGAGCTGCTTTGCCACGGCAAGGCCGATCGGCGCGATCATCAGGACGGTCGCGACGTTGTCCATAAAGGCCGAAATAAAGCCGGAAAACAGCGAGATCAGCACGACCGCCCACATGGTGTTCGGCGCGATGCGCAGCAGCCGCTCGGCCATGCGGTCGGGCATTTTCGACTCGATGAAGAAATAGACCGTTCCCATGGTGCCGAAGAGCATCATCAGGACGTTCCAGTTGATCGCGCCGGCAAGCTCCGGCAGCAGCTCCGACGCACCGGACGTGATGAAGCCCCAGACGATGAACAGCACCGCGGAGGCCGCCGCGACCCAATGGCGCACCTTGGGCAGGGCGATCATCAAAACGTAGGTGACTGCGAAGGCAATGATCGGGATGAGCATACACGATTCTCCTTTTCGGGAAATTTTTGAGTGATCCCGGCGGGAGGTAACAAAAAAAGACCTCCAGCACGGAACCGTGCTAAAAGTCTCGTTCCCACAGGCAGGCGCACACCCACCGGCCTTCGCCGGGCGATTGTTGAATGTGCGTATCAACTACTCCCTTTTAACGCATTTATCATATCAGCTCGTCTGGGAAAAGTCAAGCCGAAATGTGTCAGCCGACGGTAAATTTTTCCGGCGGGGCATGAAGCCCCGCCGGGATCAATTTAAATTTCAACGGCCGTATCCGTCGCGAAGAACCAGAGGATGCGCCGCTTGGTCGGCAGGCCGAAGATCCGCGACAGCGCCCGCGCGTAGGCATCGAGCTGGCCGCGATAGGTCTGCGCGCGCTCCGTCTCCTCGCCGGGACGCACACGGTCGGACTTGAAATCGAGGATCACAAGGCCGTCCGGCTCCACCAGACAGCAGTCCGTCACGCCCTGAAGCAGCACCTGCTCGCCGCGCAGCGCCGACTCATAGCGCCCGGCGTCCTCGAGCACGGAGAATTTGAACTCGCGCACGACCCGCTTCGCCGCAAGCACGCGCCCGCCCAGCTCCGAGGCAAAAAACGCCAGAATGCGCGTCGGATCGACCGCCTCGGCCTGCTGCTCCGTCAGGAAGCGCTGCGCGACCAGCCGCCGCAGCTCCGCCTCGATCCCCGCGCGGTCGGTGCAGGCCTCGTAGCGCAGATATTGCATGGCCAGATGGATCGCCGTGCCGCGCTCCGTGGGCGTCAGAGGCCGCGCGCCGCTCTGAAAACGCGGCTGCGGGAAGCGCACCGGCACGCGCGGCTGCTCCTCCACCTCCCGGTCAATCGGACGCCCCTTGAGCTGGGTCGCCGTCAGCTTGCTCGGCGTCGTCTCGGCCGCCGTGTGCTTCGGAAGATGCAGCGCGGGCAGCGCCGCCTCCTGCCGCGCCGTCTCGGCCTCCGGAGGACGCCGGTCGGGCAGATAAGCCGCCGCGTCGTTCCATGTGATCGTCCACGGAAGCTCCGACACCGTCCGCTCGCAGGACGGATATCCCCCGACCGCGAACAGCGCCCCGGCCTCGCTGCGCCGCAGCGCCGCCATCAGCACCCAGTCCGCCATGCTCCCGGCGCGCTCCGTCAGCTCCTCGTCGGGCGTGGCGCCCAGCTCGGCGGTCAGGCTCCTGAGCTTCGCGGTCAGTCTCCCGCTGCAGCAGGTCATGACCAGCCGCGAGACCGGCCGCGTCATGCCGACGTAGAGCACGCGAAGCTCCTCGGACATGCCCTCGCGCAGCATCCGGTCGGCGACCGCCGCGCGCGCCGCCGTCGGATAGGAGATCTGCTCCCTGCGGTCGTAAACACTGCCGCCGAGCCCCAGGACCGGGTCGGTCAGGATCATTTTTTTCGCGTCGGTCGTATTGAATTCCTTGCAGAGATCGGCCAAAAAGACCACGGGGTATTCCAGTCCCTTCGACTTGTGGATCGTCGTCAGGCGCACCGCGCCGCCCGGAGGCGACGCCTTGTCCTCGGCGCCCTTCTGTCTTGCGCGCTCCAGAAAGCGCAGGTAGGCCGACAGACCGTGCCGCCCGTTCGCGGCGCAGGCGTCGGCATAGCCCAGAAGCCTGTCGAAATGCGCCGCACAGTCGCTGTCAGGATAGACCGCCCGCAGCAGCAAACGCGTCTCGATGCCGTCGAGCAGCGTCCGCACGGACCCGCTCGCGGCAAGCGCCCGCAGCTCGGCCAGCGTTTGCAGGAACGTCTCGGCGTGCGCGCCGCACAGGCAGTCGAGCAGCTCGCCGTCGCGCCTTTCCCCGCGCAGCCGCGCCAGCTCGTCGGCCGTGAAGCCGAACACGGGCGAAAGCAGCACCGTCAAAAGCGGAATATCCTGCCTCGGATTGTCAATGACCTGCAAAAGCGCGGTCAGGAATACGATCTCCGGCGCGTCGAACAGGCTGTCGCTGCCGCAGACGGCGGGGATTCCCTGCCTTTGCAGCGCCTGCAAATAGACCTGCGCCTTTCCGGCCATCGCCCGCAGCAGGATCACGACGTCATCCGGGCGCACCGGGCGCGGGGCGTCGTTTTCCATGACGCATTCCCCCTCGCGGAGCATCCTCGCGATGCGGTCGGCCAAAAAGGCCGCCTCGATCTCCTCGCGCGCGGGCGCGGGCGTCATATCCAGCCCGCCCGTGTCGATGCAGTGCAGCTCGACGGCCGGGCTGCCAAGGTCGAGCGCGGGACGGTTGGCGCGCAGCGCCTCATCCGGGCCATAATACAGGCCGCCGACGCGCGGCGTCATCGTCACGGAAAACACGTCGTTTGCCGCCGACAGGATCGCCGGATGCGAGCGGAAATTATCCGAGAGCAGGATCTTGCAGCTCTCGCCCGCCGTAGCCTCGGCCTCGGGACGAAAATCGGCGTATTTTTTCAGGAAGATCGCCGGGTCGGCCATACGGAAGCGGTAGATCGATTGCTTCACGTCGCCGACGAAGAACAGATTCCGCCCCGCGCGGCTGATCGCCTGAAAGATCGCCTCCTGCACGGCGTTCGTGTCCTGATATTCGTCGATCATCAGCTCAAGGAAGCGCTCGCCGACCTCGCGCGCCGCCGCAGTCGGCGTCTCGCCGCCGCGATAGAACAGGCGCAGCGTCTCGTGCTCGAGATCGTTGTAATCCAGCAGGTGGCGGCGGCTCTTTTCGGCGCGGAAGCGCTCGGCAAACGTCTGCGTCAGCCGCAGCAGTCCGCGCAGCGCCGTCGCACTGCGCCGCAGATCGTCGAGCGCGTCGGCCGAGGGCAGGCTGAAGCGCGCCATCTGCCTGGTCAGCGTTTTTTTGACCAGATCCTTGGTTCTTTTGATGTACTCCTGCGCCTCGGGCGCCTCGCTCTTGCGAACGACGCCCAGCGACTGGAAGGTCAGCGGCACGGCATGCAGCCCGTCCCACGTCTGCGCGGACAAAAGCCGCTCGAGCGTTGCGCGCATGTCCCTGAGGGCAGGCAGGTATTTTTCCGTCAGCTTCGGGCATTGCTCCGTCAGCCTGCAGCAGGTGTCCAGCGCGCGCGCCATGCGTTCGAGCCTGATGCGCAGCTCGCGCATGAGATAAGCGCCCCAGACCGTCTGCGCCATGTCCGTGCAATCGTCGAGCCGCAGGCTCTGCATCAGCTCCTCATAGCGGCGCTTCGGATTTTTCCAGCATTGCAGGTCGCGGTAGAGCTTGAGGATCTGCTCCGGCAGCGTGCCCTCGTCACGGCTGCCGCCGAACATATCCAGCGCGGCATGCAGCTCGTCGTCCTCGCCGAGCCGCGCGTAGGCCTGCTCAAGCGTCGCCTGCATGGCACGCTCGGTCAGCGCGGCCGCGTCGCCCTCGTCGCAGACGCGGAAGTCCGCCGGAAGCTCCAGCTCGTGCGCATAATCACGCAGGATCGACGCGCAGAAGGCGTGAACCGTGGAGATCTGCGCCAGATAGACCCGGCTGAGTTGCCGCTGCAAAAGGCGGTTGCTCGGGTCGGCCGCAAGGCGTTCGCTGAGCTGAGCGATCAGCTTGCCGCGCAGCTCCGAGGCGGCCGCCTCGGTGAAGGTGATCATCAGGAATTGGTCGACGTCGCAGCCCTCCTCCGCGACGCGACGCAGCACGCGCTCGATCAGCACGCGGGTCTTTCCCGACCCGGCGGCCGCCGAGACCAGAACCGTGCTGCCGCGGTGCGCCACCGCGCTCGCCTGTGCGCGGGTCAGTTCAGCCATGATGCTCCGCCTCCTCCAGCTTGCTCCAGAATTCCTCCGGCTTGAGGCCGGACTTGAGCCAGCGCTGCCGGTTTTTTCCGTCGCCGCAGACCGTCCCATAGGGACAGAAGCAGCACACGTTGTCGTTTTTTGCGCCGAAGGCGAAGGGATTCGGGCTGATCTCGCCGTCGGTCAGCTCCTGCGCCAGCCGCTCCACCGTGGAGAACACGTGCCGCTCCAGCTCTCGCAGCTGCGTTCCGTCCATCAGGTCGCCCTTGCGCGCCCCGTTTTTGTCGATCTTATACGGCAGGTATTCCGGCTCGTCCTCCGTCGGCTCCATGGCGTGCAGCACGGCGTCGCTGTCAAGCAGCAGCCCGCTGCGGCGCTTCTTGCTGCGGCGCTCACGCTCCAGACCCGCCGCGTCGAGCCGGTCGGTCAGCGCGACGCGCTCGACCCGCGCCGGGAAATACAGCACGCCCGCCGGATGCAGCTTCTCGCCCGTCAGGCGCAGTCCGCTGCGCTCGAGCGCGAAAAGATAGAGCAGCATTTGCAGCCCCAGCCCCTGAAGCAGTCTGCCGTATTCCAGCTTTTTCTGCCCGGTCTTGTAGTCCACCACGCGGACATACACCCGGTCGCCGTCGCGCCAGAGGTCGGCGCGGTCGATCTTGCCGACGAGCGCGACATTCTGACCGGCAATGCGGATGGGCGGCAGGTCGCCGCGCTTCTGCGAAAAGTTCAGCTCGAACCACTGCGGCACGAACTCAGACTGCGACAGCTCGCGGTAAAGCTCCGAGACGACCGCCCGCACCTCGTCGAAGCTCCGCCGGAAGAGATAATTTGCCCGCTCGGTGTCGAGCAGGTCGCCCAGCTCGGCGGCGGCATAGCGCTCCATGGCCTCGTCGGTCAGCGCCAGCACACGCTCCAGAGGCACGGCGTGGAAGCCGCCCTCCTGCATGGTGCGCCGCGCGACCTCCTCGAGCACCGCGTGCACAAAAATGCCGTAGGCCGAGGCGTCCAGCTCCGCCGCGCGGCGCTCCTGCGCCCGCAGGCCGTAATCCAGATAAAAGCGGAAGCGGCACTCGGCCAGCTCCTCGATCTTGGAGGACGAGAGCTGCACCGTCTGGCGGTAAAGCGACCGCACGCCCTCGGGCGAGAGCCGCCCCGGCGCATAATCGGCCGCACGGTGCAGCCGCTGCGCCGCCGTGCGCAGAGCCGGCTCGCGCCCCGCTGCCTCCAGGCCGCCGTGCGCCGCCTGCCACGTCAGATAGTCCCATGCCGAGCGCGTGAACAGCGCGTCGGCGTTCCCGACCGTCTCGGCCAGCGGGAACAGCTTGCGCGCGCGGCGCAGCAGATAGGCCTCCGTCCCGGTCTGCGCGCTCAGGAAGAGCCGCTTTTTTACGCCGCAGAGCATACTGCCGATGGCCGCAAGCTCCCGCTCCAGCCTTCCGGCGGCGGTCGGCATGATCTCGATCTCCTGCTGCTTGAGCACGCCGCGCTCGTGATCCGTCAGCAGCCCGTTCGACGCGGGCGCGGACGGGAGCTGCCCCTCGTTCGCGCCGAGCACGAATAAGAAATCGCAGTCGCACTGCCGCTGCGACAGCACGCTGCCGACGTTCACGCAGTCCAGCGCGGCCGGGATCGTGCCGACGGAATAGCGGCTGAGCGCCGTGCGCAGCATCCGCACAAATTCCTCGACCGAGCGCACGGTCTGCCCCAGAACGCCGTAGAGCTGCTCCAGCAGCGTCGTGAAAATGCCGTAAAGCTGGGCGTATTCCTGCGCCCGCTGCAGATCCCCCGCGTCGAAGCGCGCCTGCGCCAGCTCCTGCAAGCGTCCGGCAAGGTCGATCTCCTCCAAAAAGCGGTTCAGAGCCAGCACCATCTCGCCCGTGTTTGCCGCGCGGCGCAGTCCGCCGCGCAGATGCAGCAGGGGCGTCAGCGCCGCTGCGCGATCCGCATTCAGCTCGTCCAGAACCGGCGCGCGCTCCTCCGGGGTGCGCTTCTGCATTCCGAAGGGGCTTTTTGTCCACGGCTTTTCCCACTGCGCGCCGCGGATCGACCAGATCAGCGCGTAATTTTCCAGCCGGTCGACGCGCTCCCGCGCCAGGCCGGAATAATCCGACTTCAGCCACGCGAGCACATCCTCCGTCTCCATGCCTCCGGCCGCCGCATTCAGCGCCGTGAGCAGCGCGTCGATCATGCGCTCCTGCAAAATATCCCGATCCCCGGCGAAATACGCCGGGATCTCCGCCCGCTTCAAAATGGATTCGAGCATGGGGCGATACGCGGCGTAGTCCGTGCAGGCCACGGCGATGTCGCGCCAGCGCACGCCCTGCTCGACGAGCTTCAGGATCTCCCCGGCGACCGTGCGGCACTCCTCGGTGCGTCCGCCGCTGCTCAAAAAGGCCACGGCATCCTGCGGTGCGTCCCACGGGTGCATGGCGCCGCCGAACAGCTCGGCGCGCAGACGCGCCAGCGCAGACGTCTCCTCACGCGGCGGAAGCTGCCGCGTTTCGACCGGGATCTGCTGTTGCGCGGCGATCGCGCAGAGGGCGGCGGCCGTCTCACGCGCGGCGGCGTACTGCTGCGCGTGCCCGTGCAGCCCATCGCAGAGCAGCGCAACGGTCAGCCCTGCCCCGCCGTTGAGCAGCTGGGCGAGAATATTGCGCTCGACGCCGTTAAAATCCGTGAAGCCGTCGATCCAGAATTCACGGTCGCTCAGGTCGTCGCAGTCCTCGAGCGCGTTCAGAAGACGCGTCAGGCGTGACTGCGGGTTCTGCCCGATCTGCGCGCAGACGGCGTCGTAGCTCTCCATCAGCAGGGCGAATTCCTCGGTCTTGACGGCAAGCGTCCCCGTCAGCCCGGCCGCTGCGCGGCGCAGCTGGTCGGCCGTGACGCAGAAGCTGCGGAATTCCTCGAGCATATCGAGCAGCTGCAGCAGGAATTCCGCCCGCGCGGCGCTCGCACCGAAAATTTTCAGCCGGGAGCGCACCTGCTCCACCGCGAGCGCCATCATCAGCAGCTTGCCGCCGCCGTCCGTCTCCGTCTCGGCGACGCCGCCGCGCTCGGCGAACACGCGCGAGGCCAGCCGCGAAAAGGTCAGCACCTCGGCGTGCAGCGAGATCGCGTCGCCGCCGACGGCGCAGAGCCGCCGCTCCGTCTCGTGCGAAAACTGCTCCGGCACGAGCAGCACCATGCGCCGCTGCCCGGCCTTGGCGCGCGCGGTGATCTCGCGCAGGAGCTGCGCGGAGTTCTCGCGCCGGTCGGTCGACAGCCATAAGCGTAGCATCTTTCTCTCTCCTTTTTCTTTGGAACCTCTGAATAAATCGTCTGCGGCGCTCAGCGGGCCTTTTGCCCCAACTTATCGGTTTGAAAATCTTGAAATACACAAAGTATTCCTGCGATTTCCAAACCTCAATTTGGAACAAAATCCCTCGCTGACCGCTCTTGCGATTTAATCAGAGGTTCCTTTTTTTGTAAGTATAACATATTCCTGTCACGAAAACAACTCATCGAGCCATTCGAGCAGCTTAAAACGCAGAACATACCCGTCGGCATCCGTGACCAGCTCGGTCTCGTCGGCGTCAAAGCCGCCTGCGGCGGCGATGCGCGCCGTCTCCTCACCGGAGGCCGCCGTGCAGAGCGTCGGGAACACGACGCACCACCAATTGTGTCCCTGCGCCGCGCCGATGCGCACGCAGAGCGCCCGGTATGTTCCGGCGGGGAGGGTGAACGTGTCATAGGTACGCGTGCCGAAGCGCTGATTCTCCAGCGAGACGCGCACCGGCAGGTCGCAGCCCTCTGCGGTCAGAACGTCCTGCGCCGCCGCCTGCACGCGTCCCAGGCCCGCTCCGAGCGCCTGCTCCGCCTCGGCGCGGCTCGAGCAGCCGTCTGTCAGCGCGCCGACCGCCCCGAGCACGGCGTCGCGCACGCGCAGCTTCTGCGCCTGATCGGCGTCGGTGTCGGAATTTGCCACAACGTGCAGACGCAGCGTCTTGTCCGCAAGTGTTTTTTGCAGCGCCGCGGTCTGAACCGTGAAGATCACGGCGGCGGCCGTCGCCGTCAGGCCGAGCAGCGCGACCCAGCGCTTGAGAAGAAACCAATACCTTGCCATAAAAGATCCCGTCCGTTCCTGTAAAAGTTACAGGAATTATGGACGGGATTCAGATCGCTTATACGCTTTTTACGGCAAAGCAGCGGACATTTTGCTCGCTGATCGTCTGCCACGCGGCGCAGGCCGCCTGCTCCGAGGCGAAAATTCCGAACATGACCGAGCCGCTGCCGGTCATCTGCGCGCCGAGCGCGCCGCAGCTCGAAAGCAGGCTCTTGAGGCCGGCCAGCTCCGGATGCAGCGGCAATGCCGCCGCCTCAAACACATTGCACAGCAGCGCGCCGAGCTCCGCCGGGTCGCCGCGCCTGAGCGCGCGGCACATGGCCTGCGTGTCCGGACGGCGCGTCGGCTCAACGCGGTCGAGCCGGGCAAACAGCTCCGGCGTGGAGCAGGCCGTCTCCGGCTTGCAGAGCACGAACCAAAGCTCCGGCGCATCCGGCAGACGCTCCAGCCGTTCGCCGCGTCCGCGCGCCAGCGCCGTTCCGCCGCGCACGCAGAAGGGCACGTCCGAGCCGAGCGTCCCGGCCAGACGCAGAAGCGTCTCGTCGGGGAGCACGCCGTCATAGCGGCGGTTCAGCGCCCGCAGAACGGCGGCGGCGTCCGCGCTGCCCCCGGCCAGCCCAGCCTGCATCGGAATGCGCTTGTTGATGCGAATGGTCAGACCGTTCGGATCGAGCCGCGCCTCGTCAAAGAATGCCTCGGCGGCGCGCCACGCAAGATTGCGTCGGTCGAGCGGGACGCCCGCCGCGGCGCAACGCAGCTCCCACGGCGCGCCGGTCTGCGTCAGCACGCCGACGTCGTCGCAGAGCGAGACCGTCTGCATCACGCTGACCAGCTCGTGATAGCCGTCCGGGCGCTTGCCCAGCACGTCGAGCGTCAGGTTCAGCTTGGCGTAGGCCGGTTCCCAGAGCGTGTTCACTTGATTTTTCTGCCCTCGAGATAATAGCGCTTCTCGCGGCTGTGACCCATGGAGAAGGTCTTGCGGGGCAGGATGCCGTCGGCGATGACGCCGCGGAAGAGCTGGCTTTTTTCCATCGCCGGGAGCAGGAAGCCGATCGCGTTCTCCTGCTGCGCAAGCTCGATCAGCGCGTCGTCGTCATGGATATAGTCGATCTCGCCGGGGTTGTGCTTGAGATAGTCGTCGAGGAAGCCTTGCAGCGCGCCGACAGCCAGCTCGGACTTCGCGCGGTCGAGGCAGACCGTGCCGGATTCCTTGCCGATGTACCACTTGACGGGGAAGCCGCCCTCGGCGCACCATGTCTCCTCCAGCGTTTTGAGCAGCTTATGCGGGTCGCAGCGGAACACCACGCGGTGGATCGGCTCGAAGACCTGCGCATCGTCGTGGATGTTCTCCAGCTCGACGAGGGCGTAGCGCGCCGGATGGTTGGAAATATCCTCGCCGGGATGCTTCGCCTTCAGCTCCTCGTAGCAGGATTTCGCGGTGGCAAGCGAGTGGTTGCCGTCGCCGACGGCGAAGACCATCGGCACGCCCTTCAGACCGACGTATTTTTCGCCCACGGTCTCGGTGTAATGCGCCAGCACGCGGTTGAACTCGTCAACATCCGCGCCCTCGACGAGCCAGCCGGCGATATGGCCGCCGTTTTCCATCAGGTTGAAGTCATAGAGCTTCTTGAGCTTGTCCTTTTTCGCGCCGATCGGCTCGATCAGCTCCTTTTTGTGGTCGTCGCAGAGCATGAGGATGTGCGGCAGCTCGATGGGCGCGTCGCGGCGCACGCGCTGACGCGGCGGAATGCGCTCGGCGACGGTGCGCTCGGTGGCGCGGATCGGCGAGGTCGCGCCGGTGGAATAGTCATAGGCGTCGAGGTCGACCATGCCGACCAGACCCTTGCGCACGGAGCCGTTTTCGAGCGTGCGCTCGACATAGACCAGACTGTTCTGATAGGTCGTGAAGACGTGATCCTTCATGTACCGCGCCATGGTCTCGTTGATGACGCGGGTATGCTCCGCCTCTTTTTCGGTGCCAAGCTCGGCCTCCGGCAGGATCAGGTTGATCGTGGAAACCGCGCCCTCGGCATTTTTCCGCACTCTGTCCCAATAGGCCTGATCCGACGTGAACTGGTCGCAGGCAATGACCGCCCACTTTTCCATGCTGTCGGTCTGGGGCATGAGGATATCCGCCGGTAAGAATGCATTCATAAAAAGAATCCGCCTTTCAAAAAATTTTTTGGGAACCTCTGATTAAATCGCAAGAGTGGTCAGCGAGGGATTTTGTTCCAAATTGAGGTTTGGAAATCGCAGGAATACTTTGTGTATTTCAAGATTTTCAAACCGATAAGTTGGGGCAAAAGGCCCGCTGAGCGCCGCAGACGATTTATTCAGAGGTTCCTTTGGTTTACTGAAATAATTATAGCGGAAATTGCCGGATTTGTACAGTCTTTTCTACCGGCATTTTTGACAAAAAACACCGCTGAAAATGCGCATAGTGCCGAAAATCGCGTGCATACTAGCAACAGCACAAGGATAGGAGGAAACCAAATTGGATATTTTTGCGCTCATCGTGAGCATTATCGGATCGATCAACTGGGGACTGATGGGCCTGTTCCGTTTTGACCTCGTGGCATGGCTCTTTGGCGGTCAGGCAAGCGTCGTCAGCCGCATCATCTATGTCGTCGTGGGGCTTGCGGGTCTTTGGTGCATCTCGTTCCTGTTCCGCCGCCATGCGCTCGGGACAGACACCGCCGACGCCTGACCCCGGAACGTCAAAAAGGCACGGACTCTTTCCGATTGAAAGAGATCCGTGTCTTTTTGTGTCTCGGCATTCTTTGGGACTTACGGCTCGGCCGTCTGCTACTCCGTCTGCTGCTCGTTCAGCCCGGAGGTCAGCACGTCGGCCAGCGACTTATCCGTCAGAAACGTGTTCAAATTATAAAGATACAGCACGTCCGTCACGCCCTCGCGGTTCAGCAGCGCGGCCGCGCCGTCATAATAATACCGCGCGTCGATCAGGATGATGCGGTCGTAATAGGGCAGGAGGAACTGCACCAGACAGTTGGCATAGGAATCCTTGAAGATCAGCAGCGTTCTGCCGGTGTCGGCCGTGGTACGGATGTCGACCTGCGGATGGTTGCCGCCGAGGAACACCGCATACTGATCCTTGCCCTCGAGCGCCTCGCTGGAATAGATCGAGCAGCTCGTCTTCTGCTCGTCCGGGATGGAGACGACATAGTCCACGTCGGTCTTCGGCGCGTAGATATCGATCGCGTCGCGCACGGCGTGGCTGCCGCTGCGCGAGGCCAGCGTACCCTCAAAGGAATTGCTCACGCGGTAAACGTCGTATTCCGTCGAGGCCGAGGCCGATTTCAGCCCCAGAGAGGGCGCCATTGCCTCGAAGGCATATCTCGCGCCGAGGCTCGTCCAGTGGTGGTCGGTGCGGTAAAACAGCTCCTCGTCGCCGTGGGCGCAGAGCGCCTTGGTCACGTCGATGAAATCCAATCCCTCGAGCGCGTTTTTCAGCTCCTTGAGCTGGCGCCTCTGGTCGGTCACGGGTGCGTTTTTCGGGAGCTTATCGGCGCAGACCGTCACGGCGTTCGGGATGATCGCCGCGTGCATCCTGACATCCGGAAAGGCCGCCGCGAAATCGCGCATTGCCTGCTCGTTCCGGCTCAGCTGCTCCGTGTCCGGCGCGTCCTGCTTCTCCATGAGGTAGCCGTCCTTGCAGAGGTAAACGCCGTTCTCCTCCTTCGCGCCCAAAAGCTTGTCGTAGGCCAGCTTCAGCGAGACCCAGCCGTCGCGCCCGACGAACTGATCGGAGTCATAGGCCTCCAGATCCGACGTAAAGCTGCCGTCGAGCAGGTTCGTCAGCGAGAGCTTCGGCCGCTGCGCCAGCACGCGGTTTTCATTGTCGGAAAACGCGCGATCCGGCGTCAGGAGGCCGATGATGCCCCAGATCAGCACAAAGGCCGTCAGCGCCAGCAGCAGATAGCCGCCCTGCAGCTCCCGGTTGCGTTTACGCCGGAGCTGCCGCGCCTGACGCCGCTGCAGCATCCGTTCGCTGCGATTTTCCAAAGCAATCGCCCCCTGTCAGAATTGGAAATAGAGGAAGGTGGAATAGGTCGCGTTGGTCATGCCCGCGACGCTCAGCACGAACAGCAGCACGAACCAGAGCGCCGAGAGCGCCGCCAGCAGCTGCCCGCGCCGGTAGCAATACTGCCCGGCGAGCTTGCCGGCCGGGAAGGCCGCGACGCCGCCGATCAGCAGCAGCGGCCAGCACTGACTGAAATAGTATTTCGCCGTCGCGTCGAGGAAGCCGACGTGTCCGCCGAAGAACATCCGCCCCAGCCAGCAGGCTGCGTCGCCGATCGTGCCGGAGAAGAAAAACACCCAGCCGACCATCACGAGAAACAGCGTCAGAATGTGGCGGATTACACGCGGGATATGCGCCAGAATGTCCTGAAATACGAACTTTTCCAGGATCAGAAGCAGCCCGTAGTACAGCCCCCAGACGACGAAGCTCCAGCTCGCGCCGTGCCAGAGGCCGGTGAGCAGCCAGACGACGAGCAGGTTGCGGATGGTTCTGCCCGAACCGGCGCGGCTGCCGCCGAGCGGAATGTAAACATAGTCGCGAAACCACGCGCCGAGGGAGATGTGCCAGCGGCGCCAGAATTCCGTGATGCTCGACGAGCAATAGGGATAGTTGAAGTTCGGCGCCAGCTCGAAGCCGAACATCTGCGAAACACCGATGGCCATGTCGGAATAGCCGCTGAAGTCGAAATAGAGCATCAGCGTGTAGCACAGCGTCCCGAGCCACGCGCCGCAGGTCGAGAGATTCACGCCTCCGATGTCGGAGAGCGCGTAAAATGTCGTTCCGAGCGCATTCGACAGCAGCACCTTTTTCGCCATGCCCACGACGAACATCCGCGCGCCCGCGCCGAGCGCGGTCAGGTCGAGCATATGCGGCTCGACCTGCCGGTCGAAATCGGCGTATTGGACGATCGGACCGGAGACGAGCTTCGGGAAGAAGGTCACATAGAGGCTGAAGCGGAGGAGATTTTTCTGCACGGGTGCTTTGCCGCGATAGACGTCAAACAGATACGACAGCAGCGTGAAGGTATAAAACGACAGGCCGATGGGCAGCGGCAGCTCCCGCGCGCGCAGATTCAGGCTCAGAAGCGTGTTGAGCGTGCGCAGCAGGAAGCCGTAATACTTGAAAAAGCCCAGAAGCAGCAGGTTCAGGAGTACCGTGACCGTCAGCACAAGCCGCGCGCGGCCGGTCTGCCCCTTTTTCTGATAGGCAGAAAGCTCCAGCGCCGCCAGATAGTTCACAAGGATGCTGCAAAGCATCAGCAGGAGGTATTCCGGCGTGCCCCACGCGAAAAACAGGATGCTGCAAATCAGCAGCGCGGCGTTGCGCCCCTTTTTCGGCAGAATATAATACAGCAGCAGGCTGATCGGCAGCCAGACGAAGGGGAAGATCAGATTTGTAAACGACATATCGTCCCTCCCCTACAGCGCGCTGCGGAAGGCGCTGACGGCCGTGTCGGCCTGCGCGCCCACGACGAACAGGATATAATTTCCGCGCACCTCGATGCGGCTGAAATTACAGAGTATGTTATATTGCTCCACGCCGTAGCCGTCGAAAACGGCCTTCTGCGCCTCAAGGCGCTTCTCCACCGCCGCGCGCACGTCGTCGGCCTGCGCCGTGTCCTTCAGCTTGACGAGGAACAGCTCCTCGGCCTCCATGTTCGTCAGCGGATAATACAGCGCGCAGTCCTCGAACTGCGCCGGGTCGAGGCCGTAGAAGCGGCGCACCATCTGGTTGTCGCCCTCCTGCATTGCGCTGAGGTTCATGACAGAGGTCACGGCGTTTTTCACCGTCTCAAAGGGCTGCGCGCTGACCGGGTCGGACGCGAATTTCAGCCAGAGGAAGGCGACCGCCAGCAGGACGACCAGCCAGCGCGCCAGCTTGAGCAGAATCGGCTTATTCACTGGTCGTATCCTCCCCCCACGACGCGATGATCATATTGGCCGCCCAATAGGGATAGAACGGGCTTTTGACATGGATGCCGTCGCCCTCCCAGAGGTCGGCGTGCTCCTCACAGATTGCCTCGTTATCGGCATAGATCAGGCCGTTTTCCTTGCAATATTCCTCGATCGCCGCGCTGAACTCGGGGATCCTGCGCCAGCGCTCCTGCGTCTGGAAGGCAGGCTCGCGCGCGGGCAGAATCGAGCTGACGACGATCTTTGCCTTCGGCAGCGTGCGGCGCAGGCTCTCGATCATCTTCGCAAAGCCCTCGACGTAATCCGACGGCTGATCCCATTTCCCGATGCCGATGTCGTTCAGGCCGTAGCAGAGGTACACCGTCGAGGGCTTCAGCTCCGCCAGCTCGTCGAGCTTCTCCGAAACCTGCAGGATCGTCGCGCCGCTCTCGGCCAGAACGCGCGATTCGTCCAGAAAACCGAAGTAAGAAAAGCCCACCGCGCGGGAATCCCCTAAAATTACATAATTTTCAAAGTATTTCCACACGCCGTTCTGGTTGTCGATCAGCTCCCGGATGCGCTGCTCGCGCTCGGCCAGAACATGCTGATGCTCGATCTGCCGGAGCTGCACCTCGACGGCCTCGGGGCTTTTCGCCTCAAGCGCCTGCAAATAGGCCACGCCCTCGGAGCAGCGCTGCTCCTCCTCGCTCGGTTTGCATCCGGAAAATGTGGAAAGAGCCATGAATATGGTCAAAGCCCCGGCTGCCAGCCGGTAAATTCTTCTCTTTTTCAAGTGTAAGCCTCATTCTCCGCGGTGCGGGCATTCCGGCGGTTTTTTTGTTATATTACAAATGACGGGGCGTCTTCGTGCGGAAAAGGGCAGCGCCCGCGCGCCGCCCAAGCAACCCCTCGATCTTCCTGATGAGCTTATTTAGTCTAGCATAGATGACCTGCATTTGCAACCGGTTTTTCGACTTTCTTCGACATATTTTTCGCGCTTTTTCCGCGCACCAAAAATGCGTCCTAAAAAGACCGAAAACAGGCAGCCCGAGCGCCCTCCGCGCACCCGTCGGTGCGCTCGCGCCCGAGCTGCCTGTTTTTTTGAATTTGGTCAGATATCCTGTCTGCCCTCCAGTGCGCGCAGCAGCGTTACCTCGTCGGCATATTCCAGCTGTCCGCCCACGGGGATGCCGTAGGCAAGACGCGTCACGCGTACCTCGAGCGGACGCAGCAGCCGCGAAATGTACATCGCGGTCGCCTCTCCCTCGGTGTCGGGATTCGTGGCCATGATGACCTCCCGGACGCCGCCCTTTCCGACGCGCTCCAGAAGCTCCCGCACGCGGATGTCGTCCGGGCCGACGTGGTTCAGCGGCGAGATCACGCCGTGCAGCACATGGTAGACGCCGCGGAACTCCCGCGCGCGCTCCATGGCAACGACGTCCTTCGGGTCTGCCACGACGCAGATCAGCCCGTGGTCGCGCGTCTCGTCGTCGCAGATCGGGCAGATGTCCTGATCGGTCAGATTTTGACACATCGGGCACAGATGCACGGTTCTCTTCGCCTCAAGGATCGTCTCGGCGAACTCCTGCGCCTCCTCCTGCGGCAGACTCAGAAGATGAAACGCCAGCCGCTGCGCCGTCTTGCCGCCGATACCCGGCAGCTTTGCAAATTGCTCGGTCAGCCGCTCCAGCGCGGCAGGAAAATAGCGCATCAGAACAGGCCGCCCAGATTCAGGCCGCCGGTCAGGCGCGAGAGGTTCTGGGACGCCTCGGTGTCCGCCTTGCGCATGGCCTCGTTGACCGCGCCGACGATCATATCCTGAAGCATCTCAACGTCGTCCGGATCGACCGCCTCGGGCGCAATGGAGATCGAGAGCACCTCGTGCTTGCCGTTGACGACCGCCTTCACGACGCCGCCGCCGACCGTCGCCTCATATTCCTTGCTCTCCATTTCCTCCTGCATCTTCAGCATATCCTGCTGCATCTTCTGCGCCTGCTTCACCATGTTCATGTTCATGCCGCCGCCCATACCGCCGCGGAAACCGCCCTTTGCCATATCCGTTCTCCTTCGAGTTAATAATTATTGAATGTGATTATTATACCATAGCCTCCGGCGCTTTGCAAGCTTGCGCAGAAATTTCGCTGTCCTCCGGCAGCCGCCGCAGCACCCGGCAGGGATTGCCGACGGCGACGCAGTGGTCGGGAATGTCGTGCGTGACCACGCTGCCCGCACCGATGACGACGTTGCTGCCGATCGTCACGCCGGGCAGGAGCTGCGCACCCCCGCCGATCCAGACGTTGTCGCCGATCACAATCGGCAGTGCGTATTCCCAGCCGGCGTTGCGGCGCGCAGCGTCCAGCGGATGCCCCGAGGTATAAAGACCGCAATTTGGCCCGAGCAGCACGTTCTCGCCGATCCGCACGCCGCCGGCGTCGAGGATCACCAGATTATGATTGGCATAAAAATTCTCGCCCAGCTCAATACTGCCGCCATAATCGCACCAGAACGACGGCTCGATCCAGCACGCCTTGCCGACCCTTCCGAGCAATTCCTCCAGCAGCGCGCGCCGACCCTCCGCGTCCTCCCGGCTCAGCTCGTTATACGCCCGGCAGAGCTTCTTGGCTCGATCCCGCTCGCGCGCCAGCACGACGTCGTTCGCGTCATAGAGCTGCCCGCTCAGCATTTTTTCCTTTTCCGTCATGACTTCGCCCTCCTATCCGCCTGTAGTATACGCCAAGAGACGCGCCGCGTCAATCCCCCTTGCAATTTTCCTCAAAATCGGGTAAAATGGGCGCAAGGGAGTGGTTTCTATGCGAATTCTTTTGATCGACGGGCAGGGTGGACAGCTCGGCGCGCAGCTCGTGCGCAGCATCGCCGCGAAATTCCCGGAGGCGGAGCTGACCGCAGTCGGCACGAACGCCACGGCGACGGCCGCCATGCTCAAGGCCGGGGCAAAACGCGCCGCCACGGGGGAAAACCCGGTCGTGCTGGCCTGCCGCAGAGCCGACGTCATCGTCGGGCCGATCGGCATCGTGATCGCCGACTCCATGCTCGGAGAGGTCACGCCGCGCATGGCCGTCGCCGTCGGTCAGGCGGACGCCGTGCGCATTCTGATCCCGATGAACCGCTGCGAAAACCTCGTCGTCGGTGTCCCGGAGCAGCCGACGGCCGCGCTGCTCGCCGACGTTGTGGCGCAGCTGGAGACGCTGCAAAAATAGGGCTTGCGAAATCCGTCATTTTATGGTAAAATACTGCCGCTGCTCAGAAGAGCAGCGGCGGAACAGAAGTTCCTTTTTTGAACGGCAACCCCGAATTTTTAATGAGACGACCGGAAGGCGTCCGTTTCCCTGTAGGGAAGGCGGCGTCTTTTTTTCGTCCCGAAAGGAGCTTTTTATGACCGCAAAACAGTCCAAATCCCTGCAAAATCTGATCTATTCCGCCGTCTTTCTCGCGCTTGCCTACGCGCTGCCCTTCCTGACCGGGCAGATCCCGAGCGTCGGCAAGATGCTTCTGCCGATGCATCTGCCCGCCCTGCTCTGCGGCTTCGTCTGCGGCTGGCAGTGGGGGCTTGGCGTTGGCTTCCTCGCGCCGCTGCTGCGCTCGCTGACGCTCGGAATGCCGCCCTTCTTTCCGATGGCCGTCTCGATGGCCTTTGAGCTGGCCGCCTACGGCGCGATTGCGGGGCTGCTGCACCGCGCGCTGCCGAAAAAGGTCGGCTGGGACTACGTCTCACTGATCGTCGCCATGCTCGCAGGCCGTCTGGTCTGGGGCGCAGTGCGCTTCGCCTGCACCGGTCTGGACGTCTCGGCCTTCGGCCTCTCTGCGTTCTGGACGGGCGCCTTCGCAACGGCGTGGCCGGGGATCGTGCTGCAGCTCGTCGTCATCCCTCCGCTGGTCGCCCTCTTCGATCGGCTCAAGCGCTCCTGAAAATGTTTGCGCGTCCGCAAAAGCGGACGCGCATTTTTCATTCCACATCAAAAATATCCGGATGCGCCTGCGCGCGCTGCATGAGCTTGTCATAATTGCCGTTCGACGGCTTGGGCGTCTGCCCGGCCTTGACCGCCCGGACACGGATCGGTCTGCCGGCGATGCCTGAGGCGCACTCGCCCACGCGCTGCAAAACCTCCGGCGCATTGATGAAGGGATAGGCAAACTCGACACATTCAAGCGTCAGAACGTCCCCGTCCAGCGCGCCCTGCACCGGCGCATTGGCGTGGACAGCAAACATCCCCATAGCCGGCGGCTGAAGCGCCGCGCGCGCCTTTTCGACCAGCTTCGGCCAGAAGCCGTCCGGTGCGGCCGTCTGCGGCGGCTGCGGACGCGGCAGAACCGGCTCGTCCGACGGGTCGGGCGGCGGGGTCAGCTCCTCCCACGGCGCGGATTCCGGCTCGTCGTCGTCCCAAGGCGGCGCCTCCTGCGAGGTCTGCTTCTGCTCGGGCGCAGGCTTGGCCGCGGCGACCGCCCCGGCCGCCAGCCGATCCTCCAGCCGTCCGACCCGCGCCGCCAGCGCGGCAGGCGTTGCGACATCCTCCGGGCTGCACAGTCGCAGCAGGCACAGCTCGGCGTCGATGCGGCGGTTTGAGCTGGTGTTGAAGCCGTTCGCCGTTTTTCTCAGCTCCTCGGTCATCCAGAGCAGCTCCGACGGCGAAAACAACGGCAGCAGCGCAGCAAGCTCCTGCTCCGTGCAGATGCCGGAAACCAGCGCCGCGCCGCCCTTGGGCGCGGTGCGCAGGATCAGCAGGTCGCGCGCCACCGAGCAAAGCTCGTTGAGCATGGCCGCAAGATCCTTGCCCTCGGCATACTGCCCGTCGAACAGCTTCAGCACGGCCGCGCTGTCGTGCTTCGCGATAGCCTGCAGCATGGCCTCGGTCTGCCGCGTTCCGGCAAGGCCGAGCGTTCGGCAGACCTGCTCGGTGCCGAGCTCGCCGGTCGAGGCCGACGCGCACTGGTCGAGCAGACTGACTGCGTCGCGCAGGCCGCCGTCGGCCAGCCGCGCCAGATAGGCCGCCGCCTCGGGCAGCAGATCGATTTTTTCCTGATAGGCAATATAGCTCAGCCGGTCGGCAATGTCCTGCGGCAGGATACGCCGGAAGGAGAAGCGCTGACAGCGCGAGAGGATCGTCGCGGGCACCTTTTGCAGCTCGGTCGTCGCAAGGATGAAGAGCAGGTGCTCCGGCGGCTCCTCGATGATCTTGAGCAGGGCGTTGAACGCCTGCATCGAGAGCATATGCACCTCGTCGATGATATAAACGCGCTTGCGCACCTCGGCCGGGGTATAGATCGCGTCGTCGCGCAGGCCGCGCACGTTATCCACGCCGTTGTTCGATGCCGCGTCGATCTCCAGCACGTCCATGCACGCGCCGGAATCGATGCTCCGGCAGGCCGCGCAGCGGTTGCACGGATTGCCATCGACCGGGTGCTCGCAGTTGACGGCCTTGGCCAGAATTTTTGCGCAGGTCGTCTTGCCCGTGCCGCGCGTGCCGGTAAACAGGTAGGCGTGGCTGGTCTTGCCGGTGAGGATCTGGTTTTTCAGCGTCTGCGTGACCGCAAGCTGACCGACCACGTCGTCAAAGGTCTGCGGCCTGTATTTTCTGTATAAAGCCTGATACATTTTAAAATTCCTCCGTGTTCTTATCCTTTAGTATAATCCATCCCCGCACAAAAAGCAAACAGAAAATCCCGCTTGTATTCTCCCCGTATTTGCGGTATGATAAAGGAAGAAATTCACAGCAAAGGAGACCCGACTATGGAAAACTGGACTTTTGCCTCCATCCCCTATCAGCGTCCCGACGTGGAGCAGGCCAAGCGGAGCTATCAGGCATGGACGGAGCAGGTGAAAAACGCGAAGGATTATGCCGAGGTGCGCGGCATCCTGCTCGAGATCGACCGGGCGACCATGCCCTTTGACGAGCAGTGCACCGTCGCCTTTATCCGCAACACGCTCAACACGGCAGACGAATTTTATGAAAAAGAGCTGGAATATCTGAACGACGCGCTGCCCGAGCTGGAGCAGTACAGCGTCGCCTGCTACGAGGCGCTGTTCGACTCGCCCTTCCGCAAGGAGCTGGAGCAGGAATTCGGCCGCCAGCTCTTCGCGCAGATCGAGCTGCAAAAGAAGAGCTTCTGCGAGAAGAACATTCCCCTTGCCCAGCGCGAAAACAAGCTGGTCATGGAATACCAGAAGCTCATGGCCTCGTGCAGCATCGAATTTGACGGCGAGACCTGCAACCTCTACGGCATCCAGAAGCATTTCGAGGACGACGACCGCGAAACGCGCCGCCGCGCATGGCAGGCTTATTCCGACTTCTACGAGGCCAACGAGCCGCGCATGGAGGCAATCTGGGACGAACTGATCGCCGTGCGCAACGAGATGGGGCGCAACCTCGGCTATGAGAACTTCATCCCGCTGGCCTATATGCAGCAGGGCCGCACGGACTACGGTCAGGAGGAGGTCGCCTCCTTCCGCGAGCAGGTGCGCAAGGAGCTTGTGCCGCTTTGCAGCAAGCTCTATGACTATCAGGCCAAGCGTCTCGGTCTTGACCATGTGATGGTCTGGGACGAGGAGCGCATCTTCCCCGACGGCAACGCCCACGCCATCGGCGGCGATGACTTCCTAGTCAGCGAAGCGCAGAAGATGTATCACGACCTGAGCAAGGAGACCGGCGCGTTCATCGATTTCATGATCGAGCACGGCCTGATGGATCTGACGAACCGCCCCGGCAAGGCCTCCACCGGCTATATGACCGACCTCAAGACGCGCAAGGCGCCGTTCGTCTTCTCGTGCTTCAACGGCACAATCGGCGACATGCAGGTGCTCACGCACGAGCTGGGGCACGCCTTCGCGGGCTACCGCGCCATGCGCTGCCAGCCGCTCTCGGCTTATTACGGCGAGTCGACCGACATTGCCGAGATCCATTCGATGTCCATGGAGCAGTTCTGCTATCCCTATGCCGAGCGCTTCTTCGGCAAGGACGCCGACAAGTTCCGCTTTGCGCATCTGCAGGACGCGATCACCTTCGTGCCCTTCGGTGTGGCGGTCGACGAATTCCAGCACATCTGCTATGCCCACCCCGAGCTGACGCCGAAGGAGCGCACGATGCAGTGGCACAAGCTCGAGGAAAAATATATGCCGTGGCGCCGCTATGGCGAGAACCCCTTCATGGAGCGCGGCGGCTACTGGTATCACAAGCTGCACATCTTCCACTACCCCATGTATTATATCAACTACACCCTGACGACCATGGGCGCGATGGAATTCAAGAAGAAATATGCCGAGAACCGCGAGGCCGCATGGGCGGATTATCTGCGCCTGTGCGACGTCGGCGGCAGCCGCAGCTATCTCGAGACGCTCGAATACGCGAACGTCTCCAACCCCTTCCTGCCCGGAAGCGTGGCGCGGAGCACGTCCTACGCGAAGGACATCCTGCTCGCCGAGGCGGAAAAGCTGTCGAAATAATTAAAAACAGCGCACGGGGGGCGGCTTTGCCGCCCCCCGTGCTTTTTAAAGCGCATCGGATTCTCTCAATATTTCAAAATCGTATTCCGATTACAGGTCTTTGTCCGTTATTTTTTACAGATTATTTTTTATATCTGCTTGACAAAGGGCGTATGGTATGATAAGCTGGCAATGGGAACACCCGTCCATTTGAGAGGAGGAATTTCTATGCGGTTCAAACGGATTCTCCCGGCTCTGCTGGCCATTTTCCTGCTGCTGTGCTGCACCGGCTGCGGCGATCGGACATCGCCGTCAACCGAGGCTCCGCAATCCACCGCCGCGCCGAGCGGCTCGTCCACCGAGGTCGAGCAGCCGATGGTCGTCGACGCCTACAATGGCTCGCGGCAGAATTCCGAGGGCGCGCTTTTCACCTGCGCCATCCCGCGCGTCACCCTTTCCGGCGCAGAGATCGACGCGCTGAACGACGAGCTCTACCAAACCTTTTACACCGATAAGCTCGGCGCGGACGGCGCTCCGACCGGCGCGACGAGCTACGACTGGTATGTCTGCGGCGATGTGCTCACCCTGCGGATCACCGAGGATACCGGTCTGGAATTTATGACGTATCACGTTTATTCCGTCCGCGTCAGCACGGCGCATGTCATGACGCCCGAAGAGGTGCTCACAGAGGCCGGGCTGACCGCCGCCGCGTTTGAAGAACAGGCGAGCGCCGCGCTCGGCAACGCCTATTGCGTCTGGCTGTCCGGGGAGCTTGCGCAGCAGGAGGAGCCGGACGCGCGCTATCTGGAGCAGTTCCAAAAGACCGTCAGCGCAGAAAATGCGGCCGAGGCCGTGCCGTTCTTGGATGAAAGCGGCGCACTGTGGCTCTGCGGGAAGATTTATCAGCCCGCCGGTGGGGACTATCACGAGGTGCTGCTCCCGCTGACCGGCTACGAAACCTCAGAATTCTATTCCGCGCTGCTGGAGAAGCTCGGCTGACCACTCTTGCAATTGAATCAGAGGTTCCCTAAAAATCGCAAAAACGTCAGGTTTCCGAGGAAACCTGACGTTTTTAGCGCTCCGGTTCGTATCCCGGAACGACTTTCAAAGCACCGCGTCACTGATTGAACCTGTCGAATTCACGACGCCGTTCTACAACAAATTTGAAACTTTTCGTTTCGGAAACCGTCCTCATTTCCAGAAAAGCCCACCAATTATGCCATTGTGAGGAGCGGAGCGACACCATCATATATTCCGCGCCTCACGCTTCCTCCGGCTCTGCGCCGACCACGCACTCGATGCGCGCGTTGCGGATCATGCGGCTGCACATCAGGCACGGCTCGGCGTGGATCAGCCTGCCGTTCTCAAACCCGGCAAGATAGAGCGTTGAGCCGATCATATCCTGCCCGTTGGCGCTGATGATCGCGTTGGCCTCGGCATGGACGGCGAGGCATTTTTCGTACTGCTGCCCATGCGGAACGCCGTGCGCCTCGCGCCAGCAGACGCCGACGTCGCAGCAGTTCTCGTCCCCGCGCGCCGAGCCGTTGTAGCCGGTCGCGATGATGACGTCGTCCTTCACGATCACCGCGCCGTACTGCCGCCGCAGGCAGGTAGAGCGCTGGGCGACAGCCTTGGCAATGTTCAGATAATACTCCCGCTTGGTCGCACGCATTCTCCGCGCCTCCTTCTTGTCGTTTGACTCGGCTTGCTCTCGTGGCTTGTCCGCCGGTCTTTCCTTGCTTTCATTATATCCGATCGCCGCTCCGGCCGCAAGAGAAATCTGAGATTGCGTCTCTTTTTTTATTTGTTCCGTTTCCATTTTAGGCAGCTTGCTTCTGCTTCCGCAGCATGGTATACTAAAATCAATCCGTATTCTGCGCCGCCGCGCAGGCCCGGCCACTCGCGAACAAGGAGCGTTATTATGGAACTGCAGCTCGCATACTGCGATGACGAGGCTCTCGTCGGTCAGATCTTTATTCCGAAAATACAGGCCGAGTTTCAAAGGCAGGGCGTCCGGGCGCATGTTTCCCTTGTCTCAAGCCCCAAGCGGCTTCTCTCGCTGGTCGAATCCGGCAAGACCTTTGACGCATATTTCTTAGACATTGACATGCCGCAGCTGGACGGGATCACGCTGGGGCGGCACTTGCGGGAGCGGGCGCCGAACGCGGCAATTATTTTTTTGTCGAACAAGGAGGAAATGGTCTACAGCGCCTTTCGGGTCAAGCCGCTTCGTTTCCTGCGCAAGAACCGCTTCGAGGCTGAGATCGCCGACGCGGTGCAGGCGGTGCTCCTCTCTCTTCGCGAGGTCGAGCGAAAGACGGTCATTTTCGAGGACGGGAATCAGGTGTACCGTTTTTCGCCACGCGAAATCCTCTTTGTCGAGATCCTCAACCGGACGCTGATCGTTGTGCGCGCAAGGGACAGCATTCGCCTCCGCGCAACCATTACCACGGCGGAGGAGCTGCTCGTGCCGTTCGGCTTCATCCGGATCCACAAAAGCTATCTTGTCAATTACCGCGCCATATTCACGATCGGGAAAAAGGATGTGCTTCTGGAGGACGGCAGAGCCTTGCCGATCAGCAAGCATCGTTATCGGGAGGTTTTGCAGCAATTTATGCAGCTGCACAGGAAGGAAGACGAGGAGGTGGAGGCTTAGATTATGTTTAACTATATTTTTTTAACCGTAAAATACACCGTTGAGTCCTCCTTGCTCTGCCTTGCGCTGGCCTTGCTGCTCAAGCGCAACCGGAAGGCGCTTTGGGCCGTTCTGCGCAGTATGCGCTGGCTGCCGCTCTTTCTTTGCTCCGGCCTTATGCAGGGCCTGCTGCACTACGGCTTGACGGTGTGGTTTGGCAATGCGCTGCAGGCGCAGACCTTCACGCCACGCTACATTCTCTCCAACACCGTGACCATGCTGCTGTTCTGGCGTCTTTGCATCAATGACAAGCGCGATTTGAGCCTTCTGTATGGCTCTTATTTGCTGATTACCATGCAGTTCTGCCAGATAATGGCAACTTATGTGGTATATTATATGCGCGAGAGCATCCAGATCGTCACAGACTTCGGGCCGCCGGAGCAGCTCATCTCGCAGTCCATCATTCTCGCCGCCTTCGCGGTCAATTATATTGTGGCGTTCAAGCTCTCGCGCAAGACCGTGAGCATCACCCCGCGCGAGGCCGCCCTGTGCGCAATATTTGACTGGTTCTTTTTCATCATCGGGCGGCTGCTCGGGCGATTTTTCATGGGAGCGCAGCTTTATCCATATATTTCCGTCTCCATTTATCTTCTGTTCCTGATTGAAATGGTCATTTTCTTCGCCATCTCCATGGAAATGGTGCATTTGCGGGAAACCTCCATTGAGGAGGCACGGTTGGCGCAGCAGTATGCGCTTCAGATGCAGCATAACGACGAGATCTCCGTCCTTTACCGGGATTTCCGGCGGCTCCGGCACGAGGAGAAAAACCAGGAGATCTACGTCTGGCATCTGTTGAAAACCGGACAGTATGCCGATCTGGAGGAATATTTCAAAAAGCTGGCGAACCTGACCGATTCCTACTCCATGCGGATCGACAGCGGCAACCAGCTCGTCAATTCGATCCTGTGGGCCAAAGCGCAGGCAGCGGAGCACGAGCGGATCGCCATGAAGATCGACGCCCACGTTCCGTCCGACCTGCCCATTGAGGGGCCGCATCTTTGCAGTCTGCTGGTCAATCTGCTGGACAATGCGATCGAGGCAAGCCGTCGAGCCTCGTCGCCGAGCATCTCCGTGAAGCTCTGCATGAAGCAGGATTATCTTTTCTGCTATGTTACAAACAACATTGACGAGGGCAGTCTGTCAGCCAATCCGGAGCTCAAGAGCACGAAAAAGGACAAGACCATGCACGGCTTCGGCATTCGGACGGTGAAGCTGATCGCCGAGCAATATCACGGCGACTGCGAATTCTCGGTGAAGGACGGCAGGTTTTTTGCAACGGTCATGCTTGCCTGCGGCACGGCGGAGCCTTCGCGGCGCGGAGCCTAAGCCGCGTTCCGGACAAAAATCATGCGGGCTGCACGGCAAGTATGCCGTGCAGCCCGCAGCAGCGTGTCAAAATCCTTGCGCAGCAAGTAAAAAACGTCTCAATTTCGTGTCATTGCGAGGCCGCACTGCGGCCGTGGCAATCTTTAAGCCAAAGGTATGGCATCCCGCGGCGAAGCACAGGAGTACGAAGCAAAAAGGAATACTTAAGGAACCTCTGAATAAATCGGCTGCGGCGCTCAGCGGGTCTTTTGCCCCAACT
>OLGE01000889.1_pt1 | contig 33010 bp, 47 predicted proteins | sample 1605151 | NCBI WGS metagenome assembly OLGE01 (sample SAMEA3888912, study PRJEB22519) | human gut metagenome | biome: human gut; feature: human-associated habitat; material: faeces | place: Denmark | collected 2010
CCGCCCGAATATATTCTCTTTCTGATTGAACAGTATCTTAAATCTTTGCAAAAGTAATATTAAAAGGAGCAGATTTTTTTGTCTGCTCCTTTGTTTGTTAGTCTGTTACTTCGTCATCAATGTCATCGAACATTGTCCCGCTATTCTTTTTGTCAAACGGTTCAAAATCAAGCCCAATGTCTTTCAAGTCTTTTGCGCTCATCCACACTGTTATATCGGTTTTCATCATATCCAAACATTCAAACAGCCCGAATATAGCCCCGTCATAAAAAGTTTTCAATTGCGGTTGCGAATCTCTTAACCGATAATTATCGTTGATTTTCTGCTTAATTCGTTCAACAGAATAAGCGTACATGTCTTTATATTTCATTCTCAATTCCTCTCTCTTTGATTTCGTCTTCACACTTTTTTATATTTTGCTTAAATACTTCAATTTCTCTGTGCCAATGTTCTACATCTACCGAATTGGAATTATGTTTGATTTTTCCTCGTGTATCTTTATCTGTTTTTCAAAACTACGTATACTCTTTTTGAGTTGGATAACCCCCCATGTTCTTAAAGTTATTGCCAAACAGTTGTATGTTGATAAAATTTTTCGGCTTATCAAACGCTTGCTCTATTGCTTGCTTCGGAGTTTACCCTTTCTTTATCGGAACGTGATTGCCTTTGACCGTTATCCGACGTTTTATTTCGTCGCTCTCGCCCATTCCGTCCATAAGTCCGGTCTTAACAAACTCTTCCGCCATAATGCTTCTCCATAACAAAAAAGTATTACCTTTGTATTTTAACACATATTTTGCTATGTGTCAATGGTAACGCTTATCTTTTCTGCGACTTTTTCTCTTTCGGTCGCTTTATATTTCTTCACGCTACCATTATAACACATATTTTCTCCAAAAAAGTGCAAACTTTTTGCACTTTTTACCTTTCGTCGGCATAAATGCCCAACTCGTACGCCCAACGCTCCGCCGTTATAAGCACTCTGTCGAGCCAGTAGCAATACGTTCGTTCTGACACGTTAAGGTAACTTATGACGCTGTTTCGGGATATATGATTGAAATACCGCAGTTTGATGAGTTCGTATTCGTACTCGAAGCGGAACGTCGTACAGGTCTTTTCAACCACTTCACACCACAGGTATTTTTTGTACTCGGCAAGTTTTACTCCTGATAACGCCGTCGGGTCGCTTATGCCGCTCCCGTGACCTAAATTCTCCAACACCGGGGATTTGGTCGAGCATAAGTCCGATATGTACTCCGCCGCTTCCATACGGTTTTTTTGATAATCATAGAACGCCCTTTCAATCTCTCTTCTTCTACCGTTGTCCATTTAACGCCTCCCGTAAACGTTTTAATTCGTCCGCCGTCATTTTTATGCGGCTGTATTGTTTGTGTCCCTCATAACATGTACTGCTCCTTATCGAATTGAAGCATTGCTTTGTCAATCGATAAGTACATTCGTTGCAATTTCGGAAACTCGTTTTTCTATGCGGCTTATTCATTTAGTTTTCTCCTCGACGTTGCCGTCTTATAATAGTCGCCCCGTAATATGTCCCTAAAAATTCAAGTTCTTTCTTTTTCTTTGCATACTCCGCAAGGAAAGCCCAGCGAACATAACGTATACAAAACTGATAAAAACTTGTGTTTACCTTATATTGCGACAAATGTTCCCATATCATACGATAACTTTCGCCCATTACGTCGTCAATATCGCATATGGCATAACTGTTCATTCGTTTTGCTCCAACGAAATGCTTGACGCATTTTATAACAGAAGAATTAAAAACTTCTATCTGTTCGGCAGTCGGGGAAATAGTATATCCTGTTGAGATGAAAAGGTTGTCTATCCGACAATTCCATACATCACCGTCTTTGTGATATACTTTCAGCCCTTTTTTGTAATTCTCGCCAAACGCCTTATAAACCTCTATTGCAAGCGAGGCATGTTTTCTTGCGTTCCCGCTTTTGCGCCTGATGTTAATGTTGCAAAATGGGTATGCGTATTGCCCATTGTACTTTTTTACCGTTGTCGGCTTACATTCTTTCCCGCGGGGATTTATAATTCGCCCGAAGTTGCTTATTTTATAACCGTCGAACGGCGGTTCTAAGTTCTTGAAAATCTCTTCCATCGTCCTAAAAAAATAAGAAAGGGCGGTTTCTCATTGCACACTGTTCATAAATTATAACAAAAGAACAAAACTTGCACTCGCTTTATGAATATTTTGAAAAATACACTAAATCGCTTTATTAAATTTTGTTTTTTTATTTACAAGCACGCCGCCCCGTGTCTGTATCGTTATTCATTTTCGACCTCTTTAAGCCATTTATGGAAAACCTGCATAATGTACTCGGCAACGACATCGTTTTCAACCTCGTAGCAGAGCCTGTCCGCAAACTTTCTCGCGCCTGCGATTCGCTCGTTCTTGTTTTTCGTGTGTAACGCTTTCTTTAACCGCGCGTATCGCTTTTCCTGAAATTCGGCTTCTGAGCGTGTAATATCCACTTCTTGCAGTAAATCGGCTGTTTTTTGTTTGTAATAACAATCGTGGCTATTTTCGCATATATTCATTTCAAAAACCCCTCCTTTGTCATGTTTTTCAGATTTAATTCACAATAATTTATCCGCCCGAAACGCTTTCTTTTTTCGTTTTCCAACAGAAACTTGTCCTTATCGTCATAGCTTTTAGGTAAATATGATATGCTTATTTGCTTGCAAAACGGCTTGATTTCTTCCAAAATTTCGCCGCCCTCACGGAAACAGCCCTCAAAAACAAATTGACCGTCCGTTCTCATAAAATGCTGATAAATATGCTGTTTAATCAGTCCGTCGTCAATATCTGCGAATTGTATCGCTAATACGCGACTGTCCGCGGCAATGTCAATCAATGGTTGAGCAATCAACGCTTGAACTTTTCGACCAAACTCTTGCGCGTTTGCGGCAAATATAACGCCTCTCTTTTCATACGATTCCATGATTTACACCTCATTCCCCCAACAGCATTAAACACATAATACATAAAATTATTGCTTTGAATTTTTTCATTTCTCATACTCCTTTAATCTTCTTCGTATGCGTCGTTAAAACTTTCGGTTGAAAAATCGCTTTCGGTGTTTTGCTCGTACAAATCAATCTTATGCTGACTATATAGTTCTTCAGCCGCTCCGCGCAAAGTTAAATTGTTTTTCTTTGCATAACTTTTTACTTTCTTACTATCCTTTTCGCTTAGGTAACAAGTATAAGTTACCGTTGCGTCTACTTCGACTATAATCATTTTTCATACTCCTTTAATAGTCCGTCAATAATTTTATGAAAACTATAATATGCCTCAGAATAGCCGTCGTTATATCCGATGTCATATTCTCTAACACAAAGCCTATTATCTACTGTTGTTTCCAATTTAACTCTTTCTGCAAACTCTTTGACGGCATTTGTTTCTACCGCCTCGCAACCACTGCAATTTACGTTGCCCGCATTAGCGGAGTTTAATTGCTCTTGCAACTGCTTGTTCTCGGCTTTTAAGCGTTTGATTTCTTTATCCCGTTCAAATAACTCGTTTGCTTGTTGCATTCCACAATTATTGCAAACTTCTATGTCCAAATTTGTTTCACTTCCCGAACAAATAAACGAACCTTTGGGGACTTTACGATAGCCTGCCTTGTAAATCATTTCTGCCATTCCTTTACAGGCGCAATAGCAATCTTCGCAATGCACATCGTCGTCACAAGGGTGTATTTCCTTTGCCTGTATCAATTTCGTCAATTCTTCTATCTGCTGTTCTTTGTCCATAATCATATCTCCTCAACAAACATATACGATTGTGGCGGACGGGTTATCAATGCTTCGCAAACTCAGTAGATTGACAACGCAAACCGCTTGCGGTAGGTATGATTTTTGTCCCGGGACAAGGTTTATAATCAACAACTAAGTCGCTATACGGTTCCAAAATCAGATTATTTTCTACATAACTCCCGTTTGCCGTCAACGTCGGGGCTTTTTTATGCTTAATGCCACCAACGTTATATCCGTGTCCACGCTGGAATATAACCTTTTCGGCTACCATTTCGTGACGATTTTTACTCAAAGTATCTTCGGGAATAGCACCATTGCAACGTGTCGTTAAACAGTAGCTTTTTTTATTGCAACTCAAACTTTCTCCGCTTTCTAAAATATCCGAAAGAAAAATGTTCCTATCAACAGGCAATTGAACTTCACCGCAATTATGCACATAAAAGCGTTGTCTGTTCTGCGCCGAAACTAATGCCGAATTTATCTCGATGTATCTTGAACCGCTGTCGTCCATAAACATGGTGCCGTCCCATACGCGCAACTCTTCTTTTATTTGGTCTTTAATCGCTTTTGCCGCAGAAACATTGTTTTCGTAAAGAAAATAATCGGGTTTGAATTTTTCTTTCGCTATAAGATAATTTTTGAATAATTCCCAGCCTATTCCACTTGCTTCCGTTTCTCGGTTATTCTTCTGCGCTATGCTCCAATATGTACAAGGCGAACCCCCGATTAAAAGCTTAATCATCCTCTCACCGCCTCCCACACAGCCTCTTCGTCCGAGCAAATCACGAACAAGTCGCCGTCCTTTTGCTGGTATTTCTGATAATACCAACGCTTGACAAGCCGCATATCCGCTATTGCTCGAACAGACAAAACCGTTCTAACTTTATCGCCGTTTTTTACGACGACCTTGTATATGTATCGCTTACTCATCAATCTTTCCCGTAACTTTCTTGAACACTTCTTCGTCGTACTCAGGTAACGATTGCAAATATTCTTTCATTTCTTTCGGCATGAACGACCATGCAACTTCATTTGGCACTCGTACTATTGCAGGAATATTCGTTTCATACCATTCACGGTTGCCTTTTAACTTTTCGGCATTATTAAATTTCGGATACCAATCGAACGATAATATCTTGCGAAAAACCTCTTCATACCTTGCCTCTGTTGTTCTTTTATTAAATAATTTGAACCTTGCTCCCACTTGATTTTGACAAAAAATACACCATGAAACGGCTTTGCACTTTGTTACACCGAAACTGCACTCCACTCCGTCGCTGGCATTCACGCCTCTGCTGGCATTCACGCCATTGCTGTTATTCACACCTTTACTATAACTCACGCCGAAACTGGCATTCACGCCTCTGCTGGCATTCACGCCGTTGCTGTTATTCACTCCGTCGCTGGCATTCACGCCTCTGCTGTCATTCACGCCATTGCTGTTATTCACACCTTTGCTATAACTCACGCCATTACTGTGATTTACATCGTTGCTTTGTAAATCTTCTTGAATAAGACGGATAAATTCGTCAAAAGTATATGTTTTAACAATTTTCAAAGTTTTTGCTACGCTTTTCTTTCCGTCAGAACTATCAAGGCACGCGTCATACGCTTCCACTTTCGCAAAATTATTCCACTGTACACTTTCGTAAAAGTTAAAGCAATCTTGTGGCTTTTTAGAAAAATGCAAACCCCAACGACATTCAGCAATATTTCCGTCAACAGTGTGTATTGTGTTCAATACGTTGCCGTTTTCATCGGCATAGCAATAAGCATAATGCTTTGTTTCCCACCCAGGCGCGAATATTTTATACCCGACCGCAAGTACAGGCTTGTTTTCAATGTCTTTTTCGGTTAATCTGTATGTTTTCATTTTTTACTCCTCAAAACGGAAAATCATCCTCGGCTTCTTTCAGGTCGGTAAACTTTTTGTTTTCGCTCTTATCCGCAACCGTCGCAGTATGTTTATCTTCCGCAGGCTGTTTATCCTCGTTTCTCGGAGATAAGAACTCGACCGTATCGGCGGATATATCGAACTTTGTTCGTCTTTCGCCTTTGTCGTTTTCGTAAGTCGAAACGTTCAATTGACCCTCGACGGCTATTTTGTTACCTTTGACAAGGTATTTATTGCAGTTGTCAGCAAGACCTCGCCACGCCGTCACCGGGATAAAATCCGTTATTCTATCGCCGTTGGAATCGGTATATCTGCGATTGACCGCAATAGTGAAGCGCGAAAACGATATCCCGCTTGTAGTTGAGCCGCCCTCGGGGTCTTTGGTTAAGTTTCCGATAAAAAAACATTTATTCATTTTCTTTTTCTCTCCTTGATTTTATTCGTTATTTTTTCGCCTGCTTTCCATATTCCGTAAAGCGTTAAGATGAACGCCGCGGAGAACAACACGAACGCTAATTCTTCCATAATCACAAGTCCTCGTAATCAAGATTATTGAACATTCCGTTGAGTTGCTCGCTCGTGTAACTCTTTTCGGGCTTGTCTTTTTTTTTGCGTTTCAGGACGTCCCACACAACGCCTTTATATCCGTTAGCCATTGCTTCATCTATCGCCTTTATGACGTTGCTTTCGCCGCAACTTTCTATGTAGTTTTGAAGTTGTTTTATAAACGACTTAAAGCCTTGCTCCGAATACTTGAATTTGTGCTGTTCTTTCTTGTATTCGACCCACTCGCTGACCTTGCTTTTCATAGCTTCGGATAACCCGTAATCATCGATTGAAAAAGAGTTTTTTTCTCCCGAAATCCCCTTTGGGGGGTAAGGGGGGTTATTATTATAATATTTAAAATATTCATCTTTATTAAGGGACGACATTTTTGTCGTGGGGGAAACGACATTTTTGTCACGTGGTGACAATCGGTACGTTTGTATCGATATACAACGTTCGGCAAGTGCGCCACTGTCGTCACGGAGGTAGTTTTTGATGATGTAACCACACGAAACGAGAGTGTCTATCCAACGCTGAATACTGCGTTCGGAAGTGCCGTAAAGTTTGGCGAAATACTCGTTTTTAGCCCAGCAAAAACCGTGCATATTGCAGAGGGCGGTTATCTCACCGTAGAGCAGTTTCGAGTTTGCCGTAAGCCGTGCGTCGTATCTCACGTCCGCAGGTATCACCGCATAAAAACTTTGCTGTAAATCTTCCATTAACCTCTCTCCTTTTGCAGTTCGTGCTTTTTAGCAATAAGCGGCGTTTCCTGATAAGAGTACACACGCTTCTTTTTCTCGTAAATGCCTATTTGCTTGTCGCAGTCGGCTATCGTTGTTGCCAACGCCCAACCGCCGCCCTCACGGTCGATTATCGGGTAAGCACAACGCGTTTCCATTACAGCCGCTCGTATTTCGCGTTTATTGCTCGTCATAAGCGTCATTGCCAAATCTTCATAGTTTGTAAAGCCGTTTTGTTCTATCCTTTCCATAACTCGCTCGGCAATGCGGTTGCAACTTCCAAATTTCGCCTCTGTTGCGTTTTTTGCTTTCGGGAGTGCAGTTTTACGTTTGAGCAGTTCCTCGGCTCTGAACGCTAAAAACAGGTATGTTTCGATTATGCCGTTCTCTATGTGCGAGATGTCCGATTCGGTTGCTCTCAGTCCCTCTTTGTTCAGCGCGGCTACGAGTTCGCTCTGACGTACGCCGACGCTGTTCCTCAATTCTTTAAGATTCATACGGTAACCTCCATTTTTTACACAGTTTTTTATCAAGCACAATCGGCTCGATATGGTATTTTTTCAAAAACGCTTCTTTTGTGACGTTGTGCGCTTCGGTGTGGTGTTCCCGGCATAGCGGCAACGCTCGCAAACCCTCATGCACTGCCTTGCTTCGGTCGTATTTGCTCCCGATAGCGTCGTAGTGGTGTAAGTCTGCTTTTCTGCCGCATACGCAACAGACTTTTTGCATTGCGCAAGCGTAAACGTATTTTTGAACATCCTCGCACAGTTCTGCAAGCGGCACTCTTGTCGGAATTTCGTGCGCTATTATGAAGTCAATCAAATAGGTGATAAATTCCTTTGCCGTAGTCACGTCGCAGTCTGAAAGCGAAAATATGCCGTCCGCAAGCCCTTTCATCGTGTCGTGTATGAATTTAAGTTTGAACAATCTTTTCGTGTATTCGGGCATTTCGCCCATATACTCGGATATTTCGTTTAGAAGCGCGTATACCTTTTTTCTCTGTTCGGCGGATATTTCCCGGCTATCGTTTAAGACGATTCGGCACGTTTTGAAGTCGCGATTTATGAACCGCTCGGCGTTCGGATAATCTGCAACGACCGTGAGTATTCCGCGCTCGTCATAGTCCTTTACTCTTCCGTCGATGATTTCCATTCTTTTAACTCCTTGATAAACGCCTTGAAATTCTCTTCTTTCGCCGCCGACAATTTCAAGCAATCATGTTTGGAAGCAAGTGCTTTCAACTCCGCTACCGTCATATCCTGCGGCTTATTAACCTCAATCAACTTTGCCCGGTCGTCTTTTATTAACTCTTCTTTGCTTTTCTTCGGCTCTTCCGTGTATTTGGTCTTGTCGTTCTCCCAATACGTATTTGCGCCGATTCCGAGGTTTCTGCAAGCGTTTCCGAAAGCGTCGGTTACTGCCATTTTGTACGCTTCGTCGCTCGGTCGGAAATCTTCGCTCTTACGAACGTATTTCAGCATTTTATTGCCGCCGATACCTGCGATAGGCTTGCTCCACTCTCCGTCGTGTTTAATGAAAAGTTCGATTTCCGCATACGATAAGATTTCGCCGCATTGGTCGCCGAGGTTCTCGCTCCATACGCGTTTGATATTGTAGTACCAACCCACACCGCAGGCTCCGAACCTTTCCGTAAGCACTTTTATGCGCCACATGGTATTGATGTCGGTTCCTTTGAAAGTGCCGTTATCGAACGGTTTTTGTGCTTCTTTCGGGACATTTGCCCAGCCCTTGTATAATTCCAAGTTGTCCATATGTCACCTCACAGTATTTGTACGGAGTAGTTCGCTTGCATTTCTGCGCCCGGTACGGTTTCGCCCGCTTTTATCGCTTTCGTAATATCCGTTTTGGAAATGCTCGTTTCCGTTTTTGTCTTAATGAATTGTTCGGGGATAAGCGTTTCGTCCGTAAGCACGCACCGCATAGTCTTTTTGACTTTCATTTCGATTTCGTCGTCCTTAAAACCTTGCTTGTCCGTCGCAAACAGAAGATAATCTGTTAAGCCCGTAATCTCTCTTTCGAGCGACTTCTTTATTTTGTTGTAGTTGTCGAGTTTCTCTCGTATGCTTTCAAGTTTGCCGTTCAGGTCGTCGAGATACACGACAACGCTTTTGATTTTCTCGTTCTTCTCAACCGTCAAGGCGTTCAGTCTTTCCGCAAGGTTGAACACCTCGCCCGTTTCCGTATCTACGCCGTTTTCGCCCATTACAATGACGGCGTTTTTATCAAGCAACTTTTCAATATCGCTGTTTATCTCAAAGAGTTTACGCATATGTTGCTCCCCTCCATTTTTACACACACGATTTTGTCGAAGTTCCTCGTCAAGGCGATTTCCCTCATTTTTGCCAACGCCGTTTTTTCGTCGAATTTTATGTAGGCGTTGCATGCTTTTCCATGTCTTATTACTACCATGTACATTTTTATTTACTCTCCTTTTTTATTTGTTCTACGAGTTTATCCATTTGTCCGAGCAAGTCGGTCATAATGAAGTCTACCTTTTCAACAGCTTTTCCGATGTCGTACGCCGTTTCCCACGCTTTGCCGTCCCACGCTCCGTTTTGTTCCAAAGCAAGTCTCTTTTCTTTGCAGGTTTTTTTCCAACAATTGAGCTTTGAGCGCACATCTTCCGCTTCGAGCGTCATTCTGCATATATCGCTTACGTCAATCATTGTTCAAGTCCTCCGCCGTCTTTTTGGATTTCAGCCAACGAATCCACGTTTCTTCGCAATCTTCACACTCGGTTTTGTCGCAGAAAGAGCGAATCGGACAATGCCGACAATCGGTTGCGTATTTAAGCACACGCGCCAGTTCTTCCGTTTTTAAGTTTTTGATAAATTCTTCGTTAGTCATTATTCTATCCTCCATTGACTTTTTTGAAAAATTACTTGTTGTGCTTCGCTACATATTCTTTAAGAGCCATTCGCACAATGTCGCTGAAAGTCAATTCTTGCTTGCGCGCAACTTCTTCTACCGCTGCGTGCGTTTCTTTATTGAGCCATAAGCCAATTACGACTTTCCCGTTTTTCTCTTTCTTTAAATCCGCTCTTGTCATATTTGCCTCCTTGAATGTATAAAAAAATAGGATTACCAGTTAAGGTAAATCTACTTTGAATTTAATCATTTTGCTTGCCTTTAACTGACAAGTCTATTGTATATTAACAATTGTGATTTGTCAAGCATTTTTCAGTAGTTTTTTGAAATTTTTTCATTTTTTTTTCGAAACACATTAAAACAGCCGAAAAACAGGCTTTTGTCATTGCTCGACATAGGAAGATTATACAATACCACAAGAAAAAAGTCAATTGTACGAAATTTTGTGCACGCCGAAATCCCCCGACATGCGAGGTTTCTTCTTTTGTGCAATAAAAAAAGCCGTCCTGTTAAAAAGACGGCTTAAAAATCATATAGTTGTGTTTTCTTTTTTCGGGAGTGTTTCAAGGAATTGCTGAACGAAATCTACACGTCCGTTTACCGCCGGGACAAGCACCTGACGAATATATTCTATGCCCGAAGAGCCGCCTGCGTACAACGACATCGAACCCCAAAAGACTTTTACGGCAGTTGACCACAAAAGCGTATAGTCAAAAACAAAGCCTTGCGGCACGAGCGTTCCGAGGAACGTCGTAAACAACAGCATAAATACGATTTTTTTAACAAAAAAGTAAGCGAACTCTTTCGCGTTGTTCACTTCGTAATTGTCGGCAGTATTGTCGGCTATCTTTTCCGCTGTCGAAAACAATACCGCCGTTCTTATCGGGCGATAACCTTTAACGCGCTTCCAAACGCTGTCCTCTTTTGCCGTCTGCAACTTCGTAAGCATACCGTTGTATTCCGACTTGTTTTTAAGAATAATCTTCTCGTACTTCGCAATAACCCACGGACGTGGATTCTTGCTTTCTTTTTCGTACTGCAATTTCGTAGCGTATTTATCTACGTTCTTTCGCGCTTTCGATTTATCCGCTTTACGTTTTATCTGCTCGACGTACATTTTGAATTTTCGCTCGGCGTTTCTTTCATCGACGAATTGTTTCAACTCTTTGTTGTGGTTGTTTTGATATATGTATCTTTTCGCCGATTCAATGTCGCCTTTCATCTTGACGAGTTCGCCGTTAAGCCTCGATTCCCTGTCCCTCATTACCGAACGGAACGCTACGCACATTGCTATGTTGATAATGTTGTTAGCGATAAGCCCCGCCCAATACGAGAAAGACATCAGGAACGAAAAATCAAACCCGACTTTTACATAGTCGGATATAATACTCACCGAGAACGACGCAAGCGTGATTATGCCCATTATTATGTCGAACAGAACCACGCTTCCGATATTCTTGCGTTTTTTGTCTATTTGCTCATAAGTCATTTATACCTCTCTTGCCCCAAGCACCGCAAATACGATACCGACGGCGAAACTTGCCGTTATCAGCCCCGCAAGACTGGACAAAGTTATCATTTCCGCTTCTAATGCTTTTGCTAAAACCTGAATCATGCAGAATATCAACATCGGAATAAACGCCCGAATCAGCACTATGCAAGTCTGATATTTCTGTATTTCCTGCTTTGCCCTCTCTTTTTTCTCTAAGTCCGTTTCGATTTTATAAGCCGAAACATAGTTGTTATATTGCGCTTCCCAATTGCGAAGTTTTCGGTCGAGAATAACCTTTTTTACGCCATAGAACACGAGCGCGATTAAGATTATGCCCGTAAGCGATATTTTGAACGCCGCCGAAGTCGGTTGCACGTAGCCGTATTGATAAATAACCAATGCGACAGGCACAACCGCCACGAACAGCACTTCAAAAAGCGTAAATATCAATTTTGCGCCTTTCATAGCCCACCTCACTTGCCGAGGTTGTCGAACAATCCGCCCGTTTCCCCGGTCGTTTCTTTGTCAGGCTCGGACTTTTCAAGTCGCACGACGACTTTCTCTTTTGCTTCCGCCTGCACGGTTTCATCGAGTTTCTTCGCTTCTGCGGCAAGTTCTTCCCGCTCTTCCTGCGTCAAAGTTTTAGATTTTGCCAAAGCACCGCACACAAGCGCAAGCGAACGGCGCATATTCTCAACGCCTGCAAGTCCGTCTTGCAAATTCGCTTTAAGTGCCGTGCCGATAGCCATTATTTCCTTTCTCGTCATAGTTTCGAGGTCAACGGAAATATCCTTATTCGCTATATCTTCGACAACAGATTTCGCAATCGCTTTCGTATCGTATTTTTTCGCAATCGCTCTGCTTATAAACCCGGCAATTATAGTACCGCTGAGTAATGCCGACAAAACATAAATAACAAAAGGTCGGATTACTTCCCATAGTTTATCAAGTCCCTCGTCGTTCTTCTCCGCTATCAACTCGTCAACCTTTTTAATGAGTTCTTCGAGCAGTGCGTCTTTATCGACGGGCTTGTCCTCTTCCGTTTTATCCCCGGGAGTTTCGCCCGAACCGTCGCCGGGTGTTTCTTCGCCCTTGTTTATATCTTCGTTTTCGCCCGAAATTTCGCCCGTAGAGCCGTTTTCGGTCTTTCCGTCCGTTTCCTCGGTTTGTCCCGTTTCTTCGGTTGCAACTTGCAAATTCGGCGTATTTTCCGCGTATGCGACGGAAATGCCCGCAGTAAAACACAAGCACACAAGGATAGCGAATATAATAGTTAATTTTTTCATTGTTTTATACCTCCGTTATTTGGTTAAAATGTCGTAGTCGGCTTCCATATTTTCTACACGCTGAATGACGTCGTTTATCTTTGCAACGTTCTCGTCATAGAGTTTGTGGAAGTCCGCAAGGTCGTTCTTTGTTGCCTTGACTTCGTTTTCGAGTTTCGATACCTTTTGTAACGCCGACGTCAGGGCTTCCGCCATAGCATAGCACTGCGCCATTGCCGATTCCGCTTTGTCCCTCACGTCGCCCTGTCCTATTGCGTTTTCTATGCGCATAAGAAACATTTCTTTGTTTCCTACACGATAGGTTTTTATAGGCTCGCACGGAATTGCGGTTAAACCGTTCCCGTCCGCGCGATACACAACGACCTGAATCGTCTGTTCGGTGAAAAACGTTTGCGGCAGTTCGACTTTGCCGTTTATAACCTCTCTGCGTTCGCTCACTGTTCCGTGAAAGCCGAAAAAGTACGCTTTATCGTCCGGAAGTTCAACGTCTATGTAATTTTTTTCTCTTACATCGACAACAAGCGGTGCATTATCCACGATGACCGCTTGCGTATCTCTTACTGCTATTTTCATAATTTACTCCTTTTTGTTGAAAACCGCACCCAATGACATCGGGCTATCTGCATATCCTGCGCCTTTTGCTTTCATTGTCACGGTATGATTACCGACAGATAAAGCATTATATTTCGTTTCATCGATAGCAATCAAGCTTGCCGCGAAATCTACTTTTGCACCATTGTTTTGAATCCATATATACGCGTTACTGCTTGCCGTATGACTGTTAATTTGAAGTACACGGTATACATCATCTGCCCAGACAAAAAGATTATGCATATAGTTGCCCTCTGTGCTTCGTGTTGCAACAACAATTTCAAGACCTCCACTTGTGACATATTGTAGTTTATGACTTAAAAGACTTATTTGGGTAAAAACCTCACTTGTGTTTGCCGCCAAAGAAAACTTTGTCCCGCTCTGTATCATACCAGCTTGACTAATTCGTATATTTTCATTTAATGCCCATAATTCAGCCATAATCTCCTCCTTAAACCGTATATGTCGTTAAAGCCCACGCTTTGCCCGTAGTTTTAACGACTTTCAACGTTGACAAAGCAACGTCATATGCGGCATAGCATTTGTTTTCGTCGTCGCCGCCAAGATAAGTAAATACAACGCCGTCAACGGCTATATTCGTATTTGTAAGAATATCGGCATAATCGGATATTGAAAACTCCCCGGAAGTCCCGGAGAGTTCAACAACCTTTTGTGTGACAGCCGCACGCGTTGCGCCGCTTATTATGACTTCTAACAATCCGCAGTACCCGTCATCGGCTCTTACCGAACCAGCGGACGGCGATACTGTTTTTGTTTGAAGCTTTGGTTTTACGACTATTATTCCGTCGCAAAACTTATTTTTTGTTTGCAAGATTACACCCGTCGGATTTTCCAACGGTACTTCATATTTTGCCATAAATCCTCCTGATTATGCAATATCAAATTCCACATACACGTTAGACAACTCGGTTAAATCAGTTAATTCCGTCCAAGATGAGCCGATATTGGTTGATACTAAAACGCTTGTAATAGTACCACCGTTCGAAACAGCAAATGCGGTTCCTGTGTCCATCGTGACATCACTGCTCATCATTTCACCCGAATTGTAGTACACGTGCGCGCCGGCACTGCAATCCACTTTCCAATATGCACCGCTACTTAAAACAAATTTGTAATTCTTGCCGGAAATGCTTGGACTTGCGTTATAATTATAATCCATTCGGGTAAAGGTCAACGTTGTATTATCAAAATTAAAGCCGGCTTTCGTAGCGGCTAAAAAATCGTGAATATCATATACGCTTCCGAATTTTGTTCCGTCTACGTATATTTCGTATTCCGTTGCACCCGTCGATTTGCTCCACGTTATCTCGTAATTATACGCTTTAACGGTCGGCGTGCTTAATTGCTTTTTCAAGCTATTCGTAAAGAAGAAGTCGTACGCCGTCTGCGGTATATATTGGTCGGAAGATATTGTAATAATTCTTGCGGTTTCAGGCTCCCAAGTCGCGCCGCCTGACATCGAATACACGGTAGTATTGTTGTACTTGATAAAATCACTGTTACCCGAAGAAAGCTTTGTGTATGTCGTGCCGCCGCTCTTGAACGTGAAATTCGCTTCTATATACGTTGAGGATAACGTCGGGTCGGTTATCCAATAATATGTGCCTGCCTCAATCTTAGCATTTGCGACTGCGTTAATAATTACAGTAACGCCCGTTTGATACGATGTAGCCGTTACATTGGATATTTGGAGCAGTCCGCTCGTAGCGTTCCACGTGTGCGAAGCACCTTGCACGTCTATCGTTTCGGGCAGTTTCGAGCCGCTATCGGCAACTATCGTGGTTGTATAAGTTTCGTTGTTAGCAATAACATTTCTCGACGGCTTTACTATGCCGATAGTGTTCCACGCAAGTTTGTATATTCCGACTGTCGCCGGGTAACTATACGCGCTGTCCGCATATTTTCCAACAGAATTGGTGCTTTTTACGACATAATTATGTGACCCTATGCTTAGACTTCCTGTTGCGGAAATTACATACTGCGGAGAACCGTCGCCCCTCGTTACGCTACCCAGCTTTGTGTAAACGCCTTGTGCGGTTTCTTCATAAATGTCTGCTCCCGTAGCGTTACTATCCGTGTAATCCCAAAACAAAACTTCGTATGAATCTTGCCTTTGAATTTGTACGTTTGCAGGTGTGGTTAAACTGTATACTGTATAAACAACAGTATTGCTCGGTACGCTGTCGGAGAAGTAATCAGCCTTTGCTACGACTGTAATATTGTGTTCACCGGCACCCATTGTTTTGCCATACGGGTTGATATCAAAGTTTGTATATGTCGTTGTCGCAATTACAGTCACCCCGTCACGAATATCGTAAGAAGTGGCATTGCTCACTGCGCTCCACGATATAATCCCGTCAGAAGTAATTCGTATAACTGGTGCGGAAAGCTTTTTCTGCATGGCATTATTAAACCATTCTAAGAAATCAGCACTTACATGCGCCGTCGATGTTACTGTGATAGTCCGAGCAGTTGTATTCCAAGTCGTGCCGTTATACACTTGCTCGTTCGTATCGCCGTTCTTAAATACAATCGCACCGTTTTGTTGCGCGACTATTGCCGTATAAGTATTCGTTGTGCCAGCAGAAGCATAGGTGAAGTTCACCGTTTCTTCGAGAGTTTCTTTTATAGCGGTAATTTTCGCCGCAAACTGATAACTGCCCGCTTCTATCGTTGCGCTCGTATCTTTTACGCCGCTTGCCGTTATTGTGACTTCTGCGCTCGTTGGTTGAGATATGACAAGTACTCCGTTTGTATAAGAGTTCTGTTGCGCCGTATCTACCGTTACGCTTGTCGGCAAAACATAGCCGAACGCCCTTTCAAACGTTATCGTTGCGGGCGTGTTTGTTGTAAAGTACGTGGGCGCGTCTTTTACGCTTAAATTGCTTAGTACGTATTTCAAAGAAGCTTTTACCCATTGTACGATATTGCTGTTCGGGCTTTCAAGAATATTCGCATATGCTGTTACATACAATGTATAATTTCCGACAGCCATATTAAGCAAGTTGTATTCTGTTGCGCTTTGTTCGGCTATCATCTCCCATTCGGAAGAAGATACTTGCTTATATATCCTGTAACCCTCCGCCCCCTCAACTGCCGACCACATAAGCGTGTTGCTCGCTACGGAAATTGTCGGAGGATATAGTCCTGCAAAAAACTCGCCGTTGTATGTCGGCATAGCTCCATATGTTTTTGACCCGGTTTTATCAAAAAACACCTTGCCTTGCCGTACATCTGCCGCTTCCGCCGTGACTTGCCCGAAATCCGTACCCGGTACTCTTACGTTTGCAACAACGTGACTTAATGTTTTGCCCGAATCGGGGAAAATATATACCGTCTTGTTGTTCTCGGTAATATCTACCGTCTTAACCTGCGTTTCGGCTTTCGGCACGTTGACAGTCACTTTTGAGAAAAAAACCCCGTCCCCCGGTATATATTCTCCGTTCGAGGTAATCGTTTTCTCTTCCGCCGGTACGGCATTTACCTTTACACGAGTAAGGTATTTACCCGTAGTCGGCAAAACATAAAACTCCGTTGCGGCAGGCGTAACAGTTTTTTCTTCTGTAAGAATTGCTTCAACCGTTACTTGGCTTAAACCGTTATATCCTGTATCGGGGCGGACTTGCTGTTGCTCCTGCGTAGGCGTAACAGTTTTCTCTTGCAAAACAACTTCACTCCCCTCGACATTGGTTATTACAGTTACTTGCGATAATGTTTTCCCCGTATCAGGCTTGACAGTTTGCGTGCCGTTTGCCGTGACGTTTATCGTCTTTGCCTGTTCGGGTTTATTGCCGCCCTCGACATTGGTTTCGATAATAACGTCGCCTAAAATCTTGCCGTTATCAGGTCTTATTGTTTGCGTGCCGTTCTCGGTTATAGAAACGTTCTTATCCTGCTTTTCGGGTATATTATCTGCTATGTTTTTAACAAGCATTTTTGCGCCCGAATCGTTAAGACCTCTAACCTTATCCGCTATTCTTCGGAGCGTTGTATCTTTGATTATCCAATCTGCCATACATTCCTCCTCATACACTCTGTGTTTCCGCTACGGGCAAATTTACGCTTATAGTTTGGTTGTCTATCTCTATTCCGTAGCCTGCCTTGTACGGCTCCGCATAGGTTTTAAGCTCAAAAGTTTTACGAGAATAAGCCGTACCGTTTTTGTACGAATAACCGTAGATAAATGTCGGATTACTCGGCATTGCTCCTGTGCTATCTCTGCTTGGAGCGTTCATCGCGATAAACGTTGCGTTCTTACCCGTTTTGTTGTCTACCCACACGAGCATATCTTCGTTTTTGTCCCACAACGCGTCTGTGGTGCTTGAAAGTTTAAGTCTTATCAGCCCTCCGACAATCAGTTTGTAATAACCCGTGCCAAGCGTCCACATGTTCTCAACGCCTGAAATCGCTTTGACGGAATGTTTCGACATATCCGACACTACCGAATTGAGAGTAGCAATGCCGTTCAAAAGAGCCGTCCACGTTTCGTCCGAGGGTATGTCTTTGCCGACCTGCGGGATAGTTACCGCACCTCGAAGCACGTTCATTTCTATCGGGTCAACGGCAAACTCCTGATTCGTTCCGTCCGAACCTGTTATAGAAGCGGTGAGTTGTATCAGCAGTTTACCCGAAACGCCCGAAAAAATATTGCTCTTTACGTTCAGCGAATACACATAGTAATCCACTTCGTCAGGAACTTTTGCCGGGTTCATAAACAACGGATATTTTTGCGTTATCGTTTCATCGGGCAATTGAAACGAAGCCGCAATTCCGACCGCAGGCGGAGCGACGACAAGCAGTCTGCCGAGTGCCGCGTCGCCCTGCGTTATGGTCATATCGCTTGTCGCTATCGGACGGTAATTTTGGTCAAGTACTATAAGCATATCAGTCCTCCGGTATTTCTATCCCGCAGAGTTCCGAGGCTAACTCCGTGAATTTGATAATGTGGTTAAACTCGTCGCCGATAATCTCCGTATACTCGTCCTCGATTTCGCTTGTATCGGGTTGCTCGGCTAATCTCGCAAGGTATTCCGCTATCGTGTCCGCTTCGTCACGCGCTCCGCGAATCGCCAGTATTGCCTGTGCTATCTTCTCTTTGTCCATATTTTTACCTCCATGTAAAGATTGATAATTCTACGTTTACTGTATCTGGATGATAGGTTTTCCCGACCACATGCCATATACCGTTTTCGTCTTGTTTTGCCGAAAATTTATTAGTACTTATCCAAACGCTATTGTCATATGCGGTGGTGTAATCTACCGCAAACATTTTGCCGGCACTTGTAGGGGTGACCGAAACGATTGCAGTAGTTTTTTGTAAATATGCGGGCTGTAAATAGTCGTGTGTCATTGTTATTTGCAAGCCCTCAAATATGTTTTCATTTACAATATAAGTTTTGTTTTCACCGAAAATAACTTCTCCGTTTTTAACTAATGCCCACGATTTTATATCGCCGTAATTATCCGTAAGTACAAACGGCTTGAAAAAAGCCCTGCGTCCGTCAGCGGATATATCAAAGCCCGGGAAGCTTATGCGAAAGCTTTGCGAAATATCATATATGCTCTCGAATTTATTCAACCGTTTTTTGCTTATCCACAACCATATTGCCGAATCGTCATATCCGTTCACGAGCGAGCAGTACTTTGCAAATCCGCTTCCGATAATAATACTTCGGCGATTGCTTACAAAATCTATTTGGTAGTTTATCCCTAAACTTTCCGTCGAACCTTTTTTAACCCATAACGGATTATTGCCCGTAGTTATAAGCGGTGACCCGTCGGGCTGTAAAAATTTAGTACTCGGCAACGAACTTGCAAGGTCGAACTCATGGTCTGCAAGCGGAGTGCCTCCGGTATAATAATCAAGCCGTAATTTTTCAATATTGCCGAGAGCGTCGGTATATTGAACTCCTTGTTGGAAATAGCCTTTGGCTTTATTATCAATCATAAGTGCCGAATCGCCGGCAGAATAGTTATCGGCATATTTGGTTAAAAATACTGCGGCGTTACCGGAAGCGACTGCTTGGACAGCCAACGCACGCTTACCGCATGTCTTATCGTTTTTGCTTAAACCCTCGAAAATTGCCAAAGTTAAACTTTTGTCTGTTTCGTCAGGGTTATTTATAAACTTTACAACATTACTAATGGAAGCAAGCGCGTCACCGTATACAGAAGCATTGTCGCCGATTATACAGTAATCACGATATGAAACCGTGCTTTCATATGCCGCTTTTTCGCTTATTTCGTACTGTCGCTTTTGCCTGTTGAGCGAAACGTAAGCCGAATATCTGTTGAAGTCTTGCGAAAGCGCAAGCGTTATTTTTGTCGTTTGCGGATGTATCTCGACGGCAACGGTAGAAATGTAATAATCGTCGTCGTAAAGAGTGCCGACTTTCGGGATAATAGGAAGCCCTTGTTTTACCACCGTTACAGTCTTATCCACATTGCCCAAACGAGCGACAACGCCTTTGAGATTTTCTCCGTAGTATCTGCTTTCGACAACGTTTTGTCCTTGATTGTATGCGGTAGTGAAATGCTTTTTTGCCACAATAAGCGATTTATTCTGCTGAACTCTTGCCGGCATAAACGCCTGATAGGTTATGCGGAATTGCATTTTCGGGTATAATGAAATATTCGGATTGCTTCCCATAACAGCTGTAAGTATATTAACTATGGAATATTTCTCAAAGACAGGAGAAATTGCATTTTCTTCTTTGAAATTAAAACCTTTTATTCCTCGTTCGCCTCTTGTGTAATACAAAGCATACGCTTTTGCATATGGGTATGCGTCCTCATACGATGACATCTGATTATAATCTGCCGTTTCAAAAACATAAGGCGTAATATCCCAAAATTTGTTGTTGGTGTCGTCGTAATACTCAAACTTCTCAACGCTGTTTACCGCGAATTTCGTTGGGAATATCATATTATCTTCGGTTACTCGCGCATACATCGTTTCGCAACGCATAGACAGTGCCGCACCCGCAAAAGGCTCTACAAACACGCCCTTTGCATATCCGAGCGAATTGACAAGGTTGCCTACGCTACTGTCAATGTTTGTAGTATATCTGTCGAGCGTTCGAGATACTTCCTTTGCCGCATATACGCTGTACGGCTCGGTCTGTTCCGAACTGCCGTACATATCGTAGTAAATTTCGTGTCCTTTTAATCTCGGCTCGCCGTGTATATATTGCCCTATGCCTTGCAATATCTCGCGCAGATTTGATTGAGTAAACTGAAATTCGGGAACTGCAATTTTCTCAAACTCTGCGGCTTGTGTCGGATTAAGCCAAAAACGAGGACAATCGCCCTCACGGAGCGGTTCGGCTAAAATCAAAGCCCGCTCTATTACCGAACGAGCAGTCCAAGCTTTCGGCAAAGCGGCTGTATCAACAACTGTTAGCGCATAGGTATAAGCACACGATATTATCTTTGCTGTCGATGATGTAGTGCCGTTGTTTACGCTTCCATATAGGTTATAAACGAGATTTACCATACCCAACGACAAATCGACGGTTATTGTGCCGAGCTTAGTTACATCTATATTCGTATCGGTTCTTGAATCAAAGACAATTTCGCCGCCTTGCTCTACCAAGATGTAATTTTTTTGATAATTCTCGACCGGTGCAACCGCTTTATCGTATAGTGTAATTGCATAATCGTTTTTTTGCGTTAAAATTTGTCTGCAAGTCGGAATTTGGACTACCGTTTCAAGCAACGGTGACCCGATGTCAGCAACATTGTAATATCGAATTGAACCGACCGCCGTTCCCGACGCTGTATCTCCGCTATATGCTCGCAATGTTGGTGATTTCAAAATCGGGGTATAATAATTATTGAGAGTGTTTACATAGCCGTGCGACCGAACGTAAAATCCCTCCAAATATTTTGTTTCTTCTATCAGATACAACGTATGATTGTACTTGCCGCTTCCCGGCGGAATTTCGTGTGCCTCATCGTTTGCGACTAACATATTATGAGTTATAACTCTTGTTTCGTCGCTATCGTTCCATACTTTTACAACGACATCGAGAAGCGGTTCAAAGTTTTCTATCGGCACGCGCATAAGTTCAAGTGCCGCTTCGTCAAGTTGTTCGTCTAAAAGCGCACTCCACTTAAAAGGAAACGGCACGTGATTTGTGTAATCCGTGCCGTCAATTAAGACCTTTAATCTGTTAAATTTTAGTAGTTCCATTTTTTTCTCCTATTAAAAAAGCAAGCCTTTCGACTTGCTCGTGTTTTAACTTTTTTTCTTCTTGGTCATTCCTGCGACTACTATTTCGATAATACCGATTATCAATACAGCCCCGAAACCTATTTGCAACCAAATGGCTGTTTGGTTTATATATTTGTCTTCACCTCGCCTATATACAAATGCGGTTATAGTTCCTGGCGTGGTCATCATTCGTTCGGAGTCATAATAGATGCCACCGTTAATCCATACAGGTTGATAGCCCTCATCAACTTCAATATGGGTACCATCTTTTTTGTAAAATCCGTTCGAACTATATTTGAGTTCACCGTTAATATAAGTGCGCATATCATATGTATTGTTGTAAAAAATATAAAAGGAGTCGTATTCTGCGGTTTTTTTATCGGTATAATACGGTGTCCCCTTGAATATCCCTGCGGTATTCATAACAATAGTGCCACCTATCGCTATTATTATCAAAATAACGCCTAAAATTACCCTCTTTTTCATACTTGCTTTTCTCCTTTTTAAAATGAATTATAGCATATAAATACAATATATTTTGCTGTCAGTCAAGCGTTTTAGCCCTGTTTTTCGTTTTTTCTTAAAATTTCGTTGTATGCGTCGTCAAAATCGGGTAATTCTTCGTAAAATGTCGGCTTTTCTTCCGTTTGTACGAAGTTTTTGTGCGTGATTGCGTTTTTGTAGAAAAGAAGTCGTTCGGAGTACACGATACACACGCCCGCAAGTGTTCCAAGACATAGAACACCGTAGGATATTTCGGCAATAATGTCGCCCGTCAGCGTGTTGCCCCAAATATTCATCATCGTTTGTTTATCTCTTTCGACGTTTGCAAGTCCGCAGGTGTTGAGTTTAGCCCACGAGTTATACTCTTGCTTTGTTTGTTTCGCTCTTCCGCCTTGCGGGAATAAACATATAGCGCACATAGCACCTACGCATAGCAGTATTATAGCGGTAGTTTTCGGAAAAAGTATTTTCGGGAATATGGTTATTATTTCGACACATATTAAAGCAAATTCACCTACAACGAGCAATGCAAGCACTACGCTTTGCATTACCCATTTAGTTTTATATTCACCGAGCCAAGCGTTCATCTTTTCTTCGTCCTGAACAACGCCGTTTGCAACGTCCTGCTCATATGCCTCATTTCGCCATTCGTACTCGTACTTGTAGTCCTTGACTATTTGTATTTGCCATAGTATCGGAAATATCATCAGCCCAATAATGACGGCAAACAGGATTATCAAAGATTTTTTCTTCATCGCCCTTTTCTCCTTTTATCTTCCACCGTTTATGTAAGCAAGCGAATCGCCGCTCCGCGTTCTTGCCAAGCCGAGCGAAACGTTTTCCAAATTCTTTTGAAGATTGAACCTGTCTATTTTCTGTCCTATGCTTATGCTCGTTTCAACAACGGTATAAGCCGCCGCGGCAATCGCTCCGTACGCTCCGCCGACCTTTGCCCCGATGACTATATTCGTAATTGCTCCGCTCACCTGTCCTAAAATATCGTAGGCGAACTGCATGCGCTGTTGGCGTTCGTTCTCGCCCGTTCTTAAACTAACGGTAGATATTTCGTAGGATATAGCGCGTTTAGCGTAGTTCGCTACGCGTTTAAGCGACATCCAATTGAAAGCAACTTCGCCTTTATCGGGCGCGGAATCGTCGTTCTTCGTGTCCTTGCCGTCTTTTTGCTCCCCTGCTATCGGAGAACTTTGCCCCGTCGTTTTGTCGTATATGGTTATTGTGTATTGTCTGCCGTCTGCCATATCACGCCTCCTCGGGAACGCTCGGCTCGAAGTATTCCAACAGGTTTATTTCCATACCGACGTTGTTTATCTGTTGCGCCGTTATGCTTCCCACGTCGAATATCATTCGTTTTTTGTTCTCTTTTACGACGGTGTTGCCGGATGTGTCGGTCATGGTAAGTTCGCTGAATTTAATCACGACGTCATACACCTTTTCGGTGCCGTTTATCACATAGTCAGCGTGTTCTTTGGTAAGGTTATTGTTGGTAAGAGCAGGCACCGTCACGGTCACCTGTAAAGCCGTAGTCGAGTGCCACGACTTCGCTACGCCGTTCGTATTACTGAACGCGCCGCCGTCGGTCACGGGTACTCTCGTCAATACAAGGCTTGTGAACGGTATCGGCTGTCCCTCGAACATTATCGACTGATTTTGGCTGTTTACACCGTTCTGCACAATCGAAAAATTGCATACCCAATTGTAATCAATGCTGTCGCCGTAATTCTGCCGAACTTCTCGCGACCCTGCTTCGGGCTGTGAGCCGTACATAGTCACGGTGTAGGTTTGCTCGTTCCCTTTATCGTCGGTCACGGTATCATTGAACACGACGGGCGTACTCATATACGTTGCTATTGCTTCGCGGATATATCTAACGCTTTCGTCAAAGCCTTTGCTTTTATCTATACGCACGCACACCGACACGCCCACCGTTTGCGTTGCAACAATTATGCCATTAACAGGCGTAATTGTTGAAGATATAATATCCGCTTCGCCGTCTACACGCTGTATGACGATATTCGAGCGCGGCTTTCTTATCGACGGGACATAACTGCCGCCGTCGCCCATTATCACAAACTCTACGTTTTCGGGCGCAAGCGCGTTTAAATCCTTTGTCAATCTCTCTGCTATTGTCTGTATCGAAATCATCTTATTCTCCTTATTGACCCCGGTCTTACTTTGAATTGTCTGCCGATGTTCTTTGCAACGACATAAGTTGCACGACCGAACCAACCCTCATTCGGGTTCTTTTTTCCTTTCCATTTCGGCGAAATCCACTTTTCATTGGTGTACGGCACATACGGTGCAACGTTTTCATCAACGTAAATATTGCACGTCCTGTCGTCGGTGAACTCTATCTTCGACGCATTAAATGCCATATTGCCCGTCGAGCATTTACACCTATGTCCGTACTTGTTTATATAATATCCGCTTCCTCTCGTTTTCGGATTGGGTACATAGTCCTGAAAAGCGGAAAATGCCGTGTTGCAACTTTTTTGGAATTGTTCCCTTGTCATTTCACGTTTTTCTCCTTAAAACCCGTTACGGGCTGATTTTCGGCGTTATTTCGGTACTTAATCGGTTTGTCTAAAAAGTATTTTCATCGAAATAGTGTTTACTGCGGAACCTGTTCCCGAAATGCTGATATTTTGGTCTTTAATGATAATGTCCGCTCCGTTATCGTATTCTGTGTCGTTGACGTTGAATTTCTGGACATAACCAAAAACTTCTATCTTGTCGCCGTTTTGCAGAATGTACTTTTCGGGGATATAGTTACCATTGACTTTAACCGTCACGCCCGTCCTGTATAGTTGATATTCGTTTCTGAACTTTTTCAACGGATTGTCTACCGCTACGAGCGACAAGACGTATTCCGTCGCAGGATTGCTCTTTATAATGCGTAAAACGTTGGGGTTATGCTTTGTCAATCTCGTAGTATAGTCCACAACCTGCCAATCGGTGCCGTCTTGTAATTCGACGAAGCCGAGCGTGTCCCAGCCCATATCCCACGTCGTATGAATAATCATATTCGACCTTGCGGACATAACGTTTTTGATAAGCATATTGTACGCCGTTGTTTTGTCGCTTTCTATGCCGTACTCGAAATACGCTTCGGGCGCGGATTCGCTGTTTTTGTAATACCCGACCAAAAACTCTTTTTTGCGGTCGTGAGCGAGAAAATCCGTTATATCCATATCAGTAATGCCCCTCTTCGTAAGTCGGAATGTAGGTTAAAAAACCTCTGTAAATCCTATACAAAACCGACTTGCCCGTTTCGTCTATCGGCTGTAAAAGCGCGTTATAAGTGGTTTGGGAAACCTGCTCTTTCTCTTTTTCGCCGTAAGTTACAAGGTCGAGAAGTTGATTGCTCATTGCTTCGAGCAGGACTTTACGCGCCGACGGACTTTTTGCGAGGATATACTCCATAAGTTGCTTGTCCTGATGAGCGTATATCGCCGAATAAATCTTGAATGAAATGCGGTTATCCAAAAGCACGTTTATAGCCGTAGTCGTGTTGACTGTACGTTTGCCGCCCATTTTCTCGTATAAGTCTATGCCGAGATTGTTAAGCACGTACTCAGGCGTGAGTATGTATCTGTGTTTGGTGTAGTCGTACACCATTGCGTCGTCGCTGAGCGGATATGTGGTATCTAACATAATAAACCTCCGTGTGTTGTTGCCGTTTTGCCGAGTTGCACGGCTATACTCTTAACGGCATAAGAGCGACGGGAATTGAGGGAAACCGCCGCTCCTTTAATAGGGGAAAATGGAGAGTAATTACTCGCCGAACGTGTTAAGTTTGTGCATTGTGTCATCTCCCCACCCGGGGTAGTAGCCGGGCAGTGACCGTTGGTCGGTCGAACCCAATGTTTTGAGCATAACAAATTCGTCGGATAATTTGTCGAGTGTTTGTTCGGCAGGCGCACCGTTTGCGTCGCGTGTGTACACTATTCTGCCGAGTGTTTTGTAAGTCTTACCCGATACCGGGTGAGTAACTTCCGGAGTAACCAAGTCGCCCGTTCTGAGCGTTTCTTTGCCTAAATAGTTATAGACTTTTCCGCTCCCGTTATGCCCGTAAAGCACACCGACGAGCCGACTTGTATCTTCTCCAAAAAGGTTTAACTTACGCAAGGGTCTGAGTTCCGTCTGCCTTAGAGGTCAAAGTGGAAGCCTGTGCGACCTTGTTGTCGTTGTCGTACGAGAGGTTGGGCAGAACCATATTGATTGCTTTGAGAATAGCAACGATAGTGGTTTTTGCGTTGTCCGCGTTGGAAGTGGTACCCGTCCACTCGGTACCGGACACGACGCATTTAAGAGCGGTACCGGAAAGGCAACGAACGCCCATATTGACCTTAGGCTGAATAATGACGCCCTGAGTATCGGGGTCGTCTACGGTTTTGAACGAAGTGGGACGCAGTCCGCGAACGGTTGCGTTTGCAGGCGCAATCATTGCCTGAATATCGTTGAGATATCCTATAACGGTTGCGTCATCGGTCGCGTCAAGTCCCAAGTAATACCACGCGGCATTTTTGACCTGCTGGCTTACTTCGTATAAAGGCATACCGTCAAGCCAACCGACATAGCCTTTCTGGAAGTCTGCAACGGTCTTTTTCTCGGAAGTGAACGCGTTCATTCCGCCGCCTGCAAGCATACGAGTTGCAACGTCGGAAGCGGACATCGAAGCGGTTTCGGAAAGGTCTACAAGATAAATCGGGTCGAACAGGAACGCCTGTCTTGCGTCTGCCGGGAAGTAATCCGCATACAGTTTGCTGTCGCCTTTGCTTACTTTTGCGTTGGAAATCTTGAACGCACGGATTGCGCCCGTTCTGTTGGTCGAATCGTAAGTGTACTTTTCGAGTGCCGCTTTGACTTCTGCGTCGGTAATATCCGTCGCCGCCGCCGAAGAGCCTTTTGCGTAAGCCGCCGCGAACGATTCCGTGAAGAACGCAAACACCTGTGCCGCGAACGTATAACCGTTTATGTTGATAGCAATATCCTGCTCAATCTGTTCACGACAAATCTGCTCGAACGATTCGTTGAGGCTTGCCGCTCCGGTCATTTCGATTTCGTCCTCGGAAACGGCAATGTTAAAGTCGTATCTTTTGAGGATATCGATAGTGAAACGTCTTGACAGAACGTGATTGCGCTGTTTGTTCGCGTTGGGCGCGTTGTTGGTGTTAGCCCATTCGCCGTTGGAGCTTGCGCCGCGCATACGGAATCTGCCGCCGATAGGAATCGGGACGAAAATATCAATCATTGCGGCTTTGGTCTGTTCGGGGGTTACGAATCTGTCGGTGATACCGAATCCGTCCTTGTGGATGATATCCTGATACAGATTCTTGTAAACGGTTTTAGAGGTCAGTCTTGCGACCTGCTGGTTGTTAAGGTTAAAAAGTGACATGTTTTTTTATTCTCCTGAAAAATTATTTGTGCATTTTCAATCCGTCGCAATCGTCGTACAGGCAGTTATGTTTAACCGCTCCGCCGATTTTGGACGAATACCCGAACGCACCCTCGGTTTTTGCCTTTAACTTCTGATTTTCAGCCTGTAATGCAAGTATTTTCGCGTTCAAGCCGTCGATAATAGCCTCGTAATCGGCAGGCATCTCCGATTCTTCTACGGCAGGTTCGTTGCGCATTTCGGGAATGTCGTCAGCAACCGCTTCGGTTTCTTCGGGAGCGGTTTCCGCTATCGCTTCGGTTTCTCCGTCGCCCGTGTCGTCGCCCTCGTCCGCTTCAACGCCTTTCTGCATAACCGGTTCTTCTTCCGTTTCGGGAGCTTCCGTTCCAACCTCTTCGGTTTCCTCTTCTTCGGCAACTTCTTCGGTTTCTTTCTTAGGCTCCGTATTTTCGCCATTTTCGGGCGTTTCTTCTTCTGCGGTCGTTTCCTCGGTTGCTTGCGTTTCGTCGGTTGCAACTTCCTTTTTTACGCTGTTTTCGCCGTTTCCGTCCGTTTCGGGTTCTTCCTTAACTTCGTCCTTGACTTCCGTTTCCTGTACGGGGTCTGCGACCTTGTTTTCGGGTTCTTCCTTAACTTCGGGAGCGGTTACGGTTTCCTCGCCGAGTGCGCTTTTAAGTTCGCTCTTTACCTCGGGAGGTGCTTTTTTCAGTTCGGCAATCAATTTATCCAACATTGATTTTATCAGTGCCATTAGCCAGCCCTCCTTGTGCTGTTTTATTTAACGTCGCATTTGTGTTTTGGGTCGTCGGTTTTGGGTTCTCCGCCGCTCCGCTCTCTTGCGGTAAACCGCCGCCCATTGGCATTTGCGCTTTGTTACTGTGAGAAATAATAAATTCTTCGAGGTCTTTGGTTTCCCTGTACGAGTTAGTGCCGAGTATCTTTTCGGCAAGCATACGAGCAGTAACCTTTCCGCCGTCGTACAATTCTGCGTACTGCTGTATCTCTTCTGCCTGTATCTCTTGGCTTACGGGCATAATACGCATTTCGGGAGCCTCGACCCCGTAATAATGAAAATAGATATCAATCAAGTCCTGTAAGGGCTGTGATATGATACCTATCTTGTCTTTGATGAACGTTTCGGTGTTGCTTCGTCCCGCTTTGATTTCCGTAGCGGATTTCTGCGTTGTGCCGTCTGATAGCCAACTTGCTATCGTAGTACTCGATAACCCGAGTGCCGCCGCCGTGTCGTTCAAAATATTCTGTTTTTGCGTTTTTATCGCGTCCGCTCGTAGTTCAGGCTGTATCGGGAGCGGCTTGCCGTCTTTCTCGCCGTTAAGCAAATTCTCGTAGTAATTGAAGATTATCGGGTCAAGCGCACGCCGTCTTTCTTCGGGGTCGTTCGGATTACTGTTGCAGTCGTCCATCATCACCCTTGCGCGTGCCGTATATACTTCCACACGCTCGAAGAATTTTAACTGCTCATATTGATACAGTTCGTTTTGCAGAAAGTCCGCAAGCGGCATACCGAACGGCATTTTCGGAAACGACGGAATATTGCGAGTGAATTTTATCAGCCTTACGCCTAAATCGTCGTCGAACGGCAACAGCGTGCAGTTCTGCCACATTGTAGCGTACTGCCTTGACGAATCATTCGTCATCGTGTATGCGTCATCGGTATCGAGCGTTATGTCGCCGTAATCGCGTTTAAGGCTGTTTCTTACTTCGGGCGGAACGTCTGCCCAACGCACGGGGGCTGTCGGAACAGCGTCGTATGTAATATTCGTCGTGGTCTGATAAACCGTATAATGCACCATTGGGAAACGCTTTTTAACGCTTCCGATAGTCGTGTACTTGAAGAACCGCTCCTCGCATAAGTGATACTCTGTCGTCGCCGATATAGTGTCGTGATACGTCGCTATAAAGCACTTAACGCGCTCTATATCTCCGTAGCCGTCAACTTCGATAAAGAACTTGTCCATTGGTATTGCTTCAAACCGCAAATCACCGTTACCGTCGCGATTGAGCTTTAACAGTCCCGTACCGCCTGCCTCGCAGAAATCGTACGCTTCGACTTTTGCATTGTCGAAATTGCTCTTTTTCTTGAACTTCGTATCGATTATGTTGTTCGTGTCGGGATTGTACGAGTTAAGCACGACGGGATTCGAGAACAAAAGACTCTTTATCCCGTTGCCTATCTTCTGCAAGAACTTTGTCGGTATAACGCCGTATTCGAGATTGTGAAAACCCTCTATCCAGCCCGTATACATTCCAACAAGAGGCTTAATATACGAAGCGTAAAAAGTGTAATAACGCGGAGCGGCAAGCAAGTACGTGTTTGAATACTGCACGACCTTGAAACTGTCTGCGGATAATTCGCTCCCAACTCCGAGCGGCATAAAATTTTTATCGTCTATAATTTCCATAAGCACCTCAGATTATCAACTCTTTCAGGTACGAGAGAAAGAGCGGGTTTTTCTTTATGTCGTCTATACTCTCGACTTCCGCGTCAAACTCGGGGTGTTTCTTCCAGATACGGTCTAATCGCTCCCCGATATAGATTTCTTCCGAGTGTTTCTCCAATATCTCGCCTATTTTGATATTGACCACTTCGGTTATCTTTCTGCAACGTCTTTCGGATATAGCACGCTTATTCGTTCGCACAAGCTCCAAATGCGGATAAAACTCTATGCTTATTCCCGGGTATGCTTTTTCTACCCATTCGCGTATTTCATTCTCCGCACGCGTGTATGCTATATCTCCGTTCAAAAACTCTCTTAATCTCATTACAATTCTCCATATTTCAGTTTTTCGAGGAACGCTTCCGCTCCGTTGTCCGCGTCGTAAATAGCGCGTCTTTCCGGGAACGACAAACGATACGGATTCGCAAGCACGGTCATAACCGCGTACTGCAATGCGTCCGTACAGTCGTTCGGAATGGTCGGGTCTATCTTCTTGTTATCCAAGTACCGCAACGCTTTTATCTGTTTGACAAGCATAGCGTTTGAATACTTCGGCGAATACCTGTCTACGTTTACGACTTTCAATATCCCGTTCGCAAACGCCGTGTTTACTTCGTCCAGTTGTTCCTCTTTCTCGCCTTTGGTTGTGTAAGGCTTTAATAAAACGTTTCTCCAACGCATAAAATTGCGGTCTGTACGTTTCATGACCGCCATTTGTCTGTACATACCGCTTGCGCAGTCGAACACCATTATTATCGGTATCGCGCGCTCGGGGTTGAAATGCGCCTGTATGTAGTCGAGATACTCCGCTACGATAGCGCACCGCTCCGTTAATGCAGGTTTTACGGGTAATTCCTTGCAAGAGAGATATAATCCCTCGTTGACTTTCATATTCCCGTTTCTCTGCACCATAACGGCTTCGCCTGCAATTGCGTCCTGACTTTCTGCGTCGTCTATGCCGATAACGATAGAGTGAAGCATATCGCCCATCTTTTGCGGAGCGGAAAGCAACTCTTCTCTCGGTATATAATGCTCTCTTTCGATAAACGAATGAAACGTTTGTTCCCAGCCCGCTACTTCGAGGTCGCCTAAGTATATTTGAGCGTACGACACCGGGTCGGTTTTTCTCATCATCTCGATTTCGTGAATTAGTGCGTCGGGAAGCCACGCTATGATATCGAGATATGTCGGCTTTATAACCGTCCACTCGTCATCTTCCGACTTGACTTTGTAGTAGTCGTCAAACCACATCGCCGCACGGTCGGGGTTTCCTGCAAGAATAACCTTGCTATGCCCTGCTTTCATCTGTCGTAAGAACGTGGATAAACAGTTATCCAAAATGCCCTTGTTATGCAACTTCTGCACTTCGTCCATTACGAACAATGATACCGGGCGTATGAGCTTCTTCGACTTCGTTGCGTTCACGTTGTCTAACTTATTCGTCTGAACAGCATATGAGCGTATCTGATTACGCGCACCTTTCATATAGCACGATTTGGCACTGAATATCCAATCGTCCGCAAGGTTCTCGCTTTCAAGGAACGACTGAAACTCGCTCAATACGCCGTCGCCCGCGTTTGTAAGACTGTCTACGCCTATCGCTACGTCATAATCGGGAAAATTGATGTAATAAAGCCATAATATACGACCTAACGCCGACGATTTGCCGCACGCTCTCGGCGCATACCATAGGTTTTTACAGCACTTCGGCGTGGACATATCGAACGCAGGTTCATATACGTCCGCAATCTCAACTTTCATCGCTGACGGTCGGACTTTGCTCTCCGACTATTTTCGGGTCGCTTTCCGTTTTAGAACGCTTGCTTTTGTCTACAAACTCTATTTCCACCTTACGGAGCGGCTCTTCTTCCGCACCAACAACTTTGGTGGACGGATTCTCCCCGATAATATCACGCAGATATTCAAGGCACTTTCTGTCGCCTTTCAAAGCTCCCGCTGTTACTTGTGCGCACCACATAGCATAGCCGTCACCGCTTGTGAACTCGTCCGTTACGGGATTGTTGAATTTGAACTGCTCTCTAAGAAGCAATTTCATTGTTTCTCTTAGTGTTTTTTTCTCTTTACGAACCTTTACCGAAGCAATACCGCCCTTTGAGCCTCTTTCTCGTGCTACTTCTGTGCTTAATGGCTGACCTAACCATTCAGCCCTGTACCGCTCCCTCGGCTCTGAATTTTTCTTTTTAGACATAATCTCACTCCTTATCTTCGTTTTTGTATAAATCCCATATAATTAAACGGTCTTGAAGCGTTCCTGCATACGCTTGCATATGTTTGAGCTGTTGTTTCATAAGCTCACGCATTTCAGGCGTTACAACGCGTTCCGCTATCTTTCTGCCGTATAGAAAGCAAGTCAATTTAAGTATCTTTCCGCGTAACTCGTCTAACTCTTGCTCTACGCGCTCTTTCGCCGTAGTGGGATAGACTATCTCTATTGTTTCTTCATCTATATTTTCTTCTTCCGGTTCTCTCATGCTCGGATTCGCACTCATCATGCGTTCCATATCTTCGCGTGTTAAATTTGTTGCCATAATTTTTTTCTCCTTAAAAGTTTTTCCCAAATAAAAAAACAACCCCTTTTTTTGAGATTGTTTTTGTTTTTTTAGATTTTTATTAAAAAATGCTTGACAAATATGTCCCAATGGTATATAATATAGACAAATAAACAAAAAGGACGAATAAAACGTCCGAGGAGTAATTTATGAAGTATTATGAAGTTGTTGAAATGAGAACAGGCACTTATGATGAATGGGTAAAGTACAATGGTACAAATCTTGAAAAAGCGAAAGAATCGTTTAACTTCTACGCCGATTATATACCCAAAGGCGATTTCGACTGTAAGGTTGAAATTCGCGAATATGAAGTTCCTGAAAATTGGAATGAGCTTAATGAAGATGAGCAATCAGATACTATATGTGACATCGCCGAATATAACACCGTTGCAGAAGCACAAGGCGATAAGTTCATTCAATCGGTATAAAGCTATGACCATTAAACAACTACGTGAAAGCACCGGGCTTAGTCAAGACAAATTCGCCGCGCTCGTACATATCCCGGCGGGAACAATCCGCCATTGGGAACAGGGTATACGCAAACCGCCCGAATATATTCTCTTTCTGATTGAACAGTATCTTAAATCTTTGCAAAAGT
>OLGE01000897.1_pt1 | contig 32899 bp, 34 predicted proteins | sample 1605151 | NCBI WGS metagenome assembly OLGE01 (sample SAMEA3888912, study PRJEB22519) | human gut metagenome | biome: human gut; feature: human-associated habitat; material: faeces | place: Denmark | collected 2010
GGAGGACATCCTCTCCGGCCGTCTGGCGGCGGGGGAGAAGCTGCCCAGCAAGCGGACGCTGGCGGCCCATCTGGAGGTCAGCGTTATCACGGTGAAAAACGCCTATGAACAGCTGATCGCCGAGGGGTACATCTGCGGTGTGGAGAAGCGGGGGTACTACGTGATGCGGATCGACCAGCCGCTGACCGCCGCGCCTTCCGCCATGACGGAGACCATCGACGAGCCGCCGGAGCGCCAGTGGTTTATGGATTTCGTCACCAACTCCACCGCCGCCGAATACTTTCCCTTTGCCACGTGGACGAAGCTGCTGCGGCAGACCATTCTGGAGCAGGACACCCATCTGCTGCGGCCTACACCCTCCACCGGTGCGCTGGAGCTGCGGCAGGCCATCGCGGATTATCTGCACCAGTTCCGGGGGATGACGGTGTCGCCCCGGCAGATCATCGTGGGGGCCGGGACGGAGACGCTGTATACGCTACTGATCCAGCTGCTGGGGCGGGAGAAGTGCTATGCCGTGGAGGATCCGGGGTACAGCAAGATCGGCCGCATCTACCAGAGCAATCAGGTACAGCTGCGGCACGTGGCGCTGGACGAGAGCGGGCTTTCCTGTCAGGCGCTGCGGCAGACCGACGCCGACGTGGTGCATATCTCCCCCAGCCATCACTATCCCACCGGCATCGTCATGCCTGTTGCCCGCCGCCACGAGCTGCTGCGCTGGGCCGACGAGGGGGCGGGGCGGTACATTCTGGAGGACGACTACGACAGCGAGTTCCGGTTCGTGGGACGGCCCATCCCCACGCTGTTCTCCGACGACGAGCACCAGCACGTCATCTATCTGAACACCTTCTCCAAGACCATTGCGCCGTCTATCCGCATCAGCTATATGCTGCTGCCGCCAAGGCTGCTGGAGGACTATCGGGAGAAGCTGGGGTTCTACTCCTGCACGGTGTCCAGCTTCGAGCAGTACACGCTGGCAGAGTTCCTGTCGCGGGGCCATTATGAGCAGCACCTGAACCGGATGCGCAAGCGCTATCACCAGAAGCGGGACGCGGTGATCGACTGCATTCTGTCCGGGCCGCTGGCAGGCCGGGCGGAGATCATGGAGCAGGACGCGGGACTGCACTTTCTGGTGCGGTTGGACACGGCGCTGCCGGACGAGACGCTGCGGCAGCGGGCGGCGGAGCGGGGACTGCGGCTGGCACTGCTGTCGGATTACTACCGCCACGGCGAGGATGCGCCCCACCACGTGCTGGTGGTGAACTATTCCGGCATCGAATTGGAAAAATTACCCCAGGCGCTGGCGCGTCTGGCGGAAATTATCAAGGAGTGATAGTATGTACGACGAACTGACGAAAGAGGACATTCAGAAAATGCAGGAGGAGATCGACTACCGGGTGCAGCAGCTGCGGCCCAAGCTCATCGAGGACGTGCAGACGGCGCGGGCCTTCGGCGATCTCAGCGAGAATTTTGAGTATAAGTGCGCCAAGCAGGAGAAGAACCGCAACGACAGCCGCATTCGGTACCTGCAGCGGATGATAAAGACCGCCAAGGTCATCGGCGACAAGTCCACCGAGGACACGGCGGGACTTTACGACACGGTGGAGATTTTGATGGAGAACACCGGCCGCAGCCGTACCATTCAGCTGGTGACCACATTGCGGCAGGACGCGCTGAAGGGCTGGATCAGCAAGGAATCCCCCGTGGGCCGGGCCGTCATGGGCCGCAAGGCGGGAGATCGGGTGTATGTGGAGATGGAGAATGGCCGGGGGTACTATCTGACCATCCAGTCCATCACCAAGGGCAGCGACGACGGCTCGATTCCCATCGGCAGCTTTTAAGGAGGAACGGCCATGACCTTACAGCAATTGCGGTACGTCACAACCGTGGCGGAGACGGGCACCATCAGCGGTGCGGCCAAGGCACTGTTCATCTCCCAGCCCAGTCTGACCGCCGCTATTCAGGAGCTGGAAAAGGAGATGGGTATCACCATCTTTCTGCGCACTAATCGCGGCGTGGTGCTGAGCCGGGAGGGAGACGAATTTCTGGGCTATGCCCGGCAGGTGCTGATGCAGGCGGAGCTGCTGGAGGACCGCTACGGGGCACAGTCCAGCCACCGGCAGCAGTTTGCCGTGTCCGCCCAGCACTATAACTTCGCGGCCCGTGTGTTTGCCCGTGTGGTGCGGGATATGGGCGGCGAGCGGTACAGCATGACCTTCCGGGAAACCACTACCTATGAGGTCATTGAGGACGTGGGCCGCATGCGCAGCGAGGTGGGCGTGCTGGTGATGACAGAGCAAAACGGCGAGGTGCTGCGGCGGCTATTCCGGGAATACGAGTTGACCTATACGGAACTGGTGCAGAAAGATGCCACCGTGTATGTGGACAAGAATCACCCCTTGGCGGGCCGAGGCGAGGTGACGGAGGAGGAACTGGCGCCCTATCCCTGCGTGACCTTTGAGCAGGGAACCCATAATGCGGTGTTCTTCTCGGAAGATATCTCTATGCCGGCGGTGACGCCACGGCACATTCTGGTGCGCGACCGGGCCACCGCCAACGACCTGACCCGCGAGATCAACGCCTATCAGCCGGGTATTGGGCTGGACGACGAGGTGTCCCGCACCGTCTATGCCTCGGCCATGCTGCTGCTGAAGCCCCGGAAACGGGTGAGCCTGGGGTATATCGTGCGCAACCACATGCTGCTCAGTCCCATGGCGCAGGCGTACATTCAGGCCATGGAGGAGTATGCGGAGAAGTACAAGCAGTCACATTTGACATAGTTTTAGACTATAGCGAACTTAGTTTTCACGTATTTTACAAATGGCAAAAGCTGTAGTATCATCATACCTGCAAAGAGCAAAACAATACCATCGATTGACAAGGGCCCTTGTTAATCGACGGTAAAATACAGAATGATGAAAGGAGTTTTTGCTATGAAAAAGACAACTGCTGTGGTGCTGGCCCTGCTCCTGACATTGGTGGTGCTGGGCACATTCGTTTCCATCGTGACGGGCTGGTTCAATCCTGTGGTGAAGGTCACGGGCCTGCTGCTGGGCTACCTGATATTCGCCGATCTGGCGGTCATCTGTGGTCTGATAGCCGGCGCTTATAAGGCATAAAGGTAACAAAGCTTACTGTTTCCATCTATTTTCTCTCTCTCTAACCTTCTTCTCAACGAAAAGCGGCTGTGCGATGCACAGCCGCTTTTCACATGAATTTTATGCGGCCCTTACAACAGACACCGCATGTCCTCCGGTAGGGGAGCGGTGATGTGGAGAAGCTGATCCGTCAACGGATGGTGCAGCCACAGCTCATAGCTGTGCAGTGCCGGGCGGGCGATGAGAGACTTGTCCTCCGCGCCGTAGAGCCAGTCGCCGGTGAGGGGACAGCCGATGGCGGCCATATGGAGCCGCAGCTGATGGGTACGGCCGGTGATGGGCCGCAGCCGCAGCAAGGTGCGGCCATGGGAGACGGATAGGGTTTCGTACTCCGTGCGGGAGGGCAGGCCCTCCGGGTCGACACGGCGCTTCAGCAGCGAATCCGGCTGGCGGCTGATGGGCAGGTCGATGGTTCCCTTGGTTGGCTGGGGCACGCCGTCGCAGACGCCGCGATACTCCCGGCGGAAGTCCTCCGTGTGGAGGATCACCATGCAGCGCTGGTGCATGTAGCCGTTTTTGGCCACCACCATCACGCCGGTAACGCCGCGATCCAGCCGGTTCACGGCATGGAACGCGCTGCCGCCCAGATAATGGGCCACCGCGCCCGCCACGGTGACGGTCTCCTCCGTCAGTGCCGCCGAGTGGACGGTGATCCCGGCGGGCTTGTTGAGGATGAGAAGATCCTCATCCTCCCACAGAATGTCCAGCGGGTAGTCCACGGGGACGATATCATTGTGGGCGGGCGGGTCGGACACGTCCACCGTCAGCACATCGCCCTCGCAGGCCGCGGCCCGGACGGTGACGGGGCTGCCGTTCAGCAAAATGGCGTTTTCCCGCCATTTCAGGGATTTCAGCAGGGAGGAGGACAGCCGCAGCTCCTGCCGCAGCAGCTGCTTGACGGTCAGGCCGGACAGCGCCGGGGTGATGGGCAGCGTCAGGATACGCATGGGAAAAGCCTCCTCGAAAAGTTTCTTAAAAAGAGTATAGCACAAGAGGGCAAAATATGATAGACTATATCGACACGATCAGAACAACCTTGAAAAAACGGAGAAAGGACAACAAAATTATGGCTTCTAAAGTGTATTTTGCCGATCTGCGTGCCGATTATCATGAGAATTTGCAGCAGAAGCTGACGCGGCTGCTGAAAACGGCGGGGATGGGCGATATTGATTTTAACGAGAAGTTTGTGGCCATCAAGCTGCATTTCGGCGAGCCGGGGAATCTGGCCTATCTGCGGCCCAACTGGGCCAAGACCGTGGCGGACTTCGTGAAGGAGCGGGGCGGCAAGCCCTTCCTGACCGACTGCAACACCCTGTATGTGGGCGGACGGAAGAACGCGCTGGATCACATGGACAGCGCCATGGTCAACGGCTTCAACTATATGACCACCGGCTGCCAGATCATCATTGCCGACGGCCTGAAGGGCAATGACGAGGTGGAGGTGCCTGTGGCAGGCGGCGAATACGTGAAGAACGCCAAGATCGGCCGGGCTGTCATGGACGCGGACGTGTTTATTTCCTTGACCCACTTCAAGGGCCACGAGACGGCGGGCTTCGGCGGCTGCCTGAAGAACATCGGCATGGGCTGCGGCAGCCGCGCCGGCAAGATGGAGCAGCACAACGCCGGAAAGCCCCACGTGGAGCAGAAGCTGTGCGTGGGCTGCGGCCAGTGCCGCAAGATCTGCGCCCACGGCGCACCGGTCATTACCGACCGGAAGGCCGCCATCGACCACGACAAGTGCGTGGGCTGCGGCCGGTGTATCGCCATCTGCCCCAAGAACGCGGTGCAGATCAATTGGGACGAGTCCACCAGCAACCTGAACCGCAAGATCGCCGAGTACACCAAGGCGGTGGTGGATGGCCGTCCCTGCTTCCACATTTCGCTGGTCATCGACGTGTCCCCCAACTGCGACTGCCGCAGCGAGAACGACATGGCCATCGTGCCCAATGTGGGCATGTTCGCCTCCTTCGATCCGGTGGCGCTGGACATGGCCTGTATCGATGCGGTGAATGCCCAGATGCCGCTGCACGGCAGCGCGGCGGACTGCCCGGAGGATCATCAGCACGCCCACGACTACTTCCAGCGCATCCATCCCGACACGGATTGGCGCAGCTGTCTGGAGCACGGCGAGAAGATCGGACTGGGCACACGGGAATATGAGTTGGTGAAGATTTGAGTTTTGTATAAAAAACGGTCGGTGCGACGCACCGGCCGTTTTTTTGTGGGGGAAAAATGATGTAGGGGCGACGACTCTGTTCACCCCAGTAATGATGCGATTGATCGTCAGGGCGGACAGAGTCGTTCGCCCCTACAGAGAGGCTGGTGAGGATCACCCTTACACCAGCTCCGCAAAGCTCCGGATGCAGCGGTGGCACACCGTCTGCATCTCGTCCCACGACACATGGAAAAATTCGTCGTACACGCCGATGACCTGCATGCCCGCTGTCCGGGCGCTGCGGCAGGCGGCGATGGAATCGTCGAAAATGGTGCAGTCCGCTACGTCCACGCCCAGCAGCTCCGCCGTTTTGCGGTAGATGGCGGGCTCCTTTTTGTCCATGCCCAGCTCCTGGGCGAAGTAGATATGCTCGAAATAGGGCTTCAGCCCCAGGTGTCCCAGCGCCGCGTGACAGTGGGTGGGAACGCTGGAGGTCAGGACGGCCATCCGCTCTCCGGCGGCCTTGCACTTCTCCAGATAATCCACCACGCCGGGCTTTACCGGTACGCTGGTGGTGTACAGGTCGCCGGCCATCTCCATCCACTCGGCCATGATCTCGTCGGTGGATTCGCTGAGATGGCAGTACTCCTTGGTGAAGATGGCGGCCTTGGGGAACACGGTGTGGGCCACGCCCTCGTAGTATTCCCGGGTGTAGGGCAGACCCCGCTTGGCGAGAAACGCGGTGTCCACATCACGCCAGATGCCGTTGGAGTCGATGAGGGTGCCGTCCATGTCAAAAATCAGCATAAATATTCTCCTTTATCGTCGATCCAGAAGCGCCACGGGAAGTCCACAGCCTCCTGTGCGTAGTCGATGCCGATGCGCTTGCCGGTGTGGATGGTGAGGGGGCGGGGCGGTTGGTCGGGCAGGCCCACGTCGGAGAGGGCGGTGCAGAGGAACAACTCCTCTCCCGTGGTCAGGTCGATGCCGTTCTGGCGGCGGTCCAGCCCCAGCGCCTGACAGCACTTGCCGGGGCCGTTGAGGAAGTTCTTCCGCTGATAGGCGGTCAGTTCGTCAGGAGCCTTGCCATACCGCAGGCGGCAGAGGGCTTCCAGACCGTGCACCGGGGCAAGACCCCGCAGCAGCACGGCGGAGGGCTCACCCTCCGGCTCGGTGACGAAGTTCAGGCAGCAGTGCATGCCGTAGATGAGATAGATGTAGGCGTGGCCCGGCGGGCCGAACATGGTGGCGTTGCGGGCGGTCTTGTGGTAGCCGTAGGAGTGGGCGGCCTTGTCGATGGCGCCCACGTAGGCCTCGGTTTCCGTGATGCGGCACACCAGCAGTTGCCCCTCATACCGCCGAACCAGATAGCAGTCCACAAGACTGCGGGCGATATCCACCGTATTTCCTGTATAAAAATTCCGACAAAGTATTGCCATTTTCGTCCTCCGGTGGTATAGTGCTTTTGCTATTCTATCATTTTTACGGAGAAAATACAAGAAAAAGGAAGTGTTGCCGCGATGCCTGCGTACAATTACAAAAAAGGTCTGACCGCCATGCTGGGGTGTTTCTTCATCTGGGGGTTCCAGCCGTTATACTGGTATCTGTGCGGCGGCATGGATACCTTCTTTCTGATGGCCAGCCGTATTGTGTGGGCGGCGGTGTGCTGCGTGCTGCTGCTGTGGATGCAGGGCAAGCTGCCCCAGCTGGCGGCGGCCTTCAAGGATAAGCAGGTGATGAAGCGGGAGATCCCGGCAGCGGTGTTCCTGTTCGGCGACTGGATCGTATATCTGTGGGCGGTGCAGAACGGCCGGGTGCTGGAGTGCTCGCTGGGCTACTACATCCAGCCGCTGGTGGTGTTCGCTTTCGGCGCGGTGATCTTCAAGGAGAAGATCTCGTGGCGCCACTTCGTCATCATCGCCATCGTGGTGGTGGGCATCATGCTGAGCACCAGCGGCTTCGGCGGCGTGCCCTATGTGACTATCGCGCTGGCTACTATGTTCGCCATCTATGCCGCCATCAAGAAGAGTCTGACTATCGATTCCATCGTCAGCACCACCATGGAGATCATCATGATGGTGCCGGTGGCCATCGTATTCGTGCTGTGCTGCCGTATGGGCGACAACGGCATGGGCAGCCTGACGGTAGTGCGGCAGCTGCTGCTGATAGGCTCCGGTGTGGTGACGGCGGTGCCCATGCTGTTCTACGCTATCGGCGTGCGGAACCTGCCGCTGATGACCACCGGTATCTGCCAGTACCTCAGCCCCACGCTGGCTATCTTCTGCGGCATGATTATGGGCGAGAGCCTGACGAAAGAAAAGCTGGTGAGCTTCTGCTTTATCTGGGCAGGCGTGATTTTGTATACGCTGAACAGCATTTATGAGGAGAAAAAGCGCAGCAAAACGGCAGCGTGAGGAGGAAAACGAATGAATATTACAGTCTATCTGGGTGCAAACGAGGGCAACGATCCGGCTTTGGGTCGGGCTGTGTGGGAACTGGGCCGGTGGATCGGTGAAAGTGGACACACGTTGGTTTACGGCGGGTCAAAGACCGGACTGATGGGCGATATTGCCAGAAGCGTTTTGGAGACCGGCGGAGAGGTCATCGGTGTGGAGCCGCAGTTTTTCATGGACGCGGGCTTTCAGTACGACGGACTGACGGAACTGATCGTAGCGAAAGATATGGCGGAACGCAAGACGAAGATGATCCAACTGGGCGACGCCTTTATCGCCTTTCCCGGCGGTACGGGAACGCTGGAGGAGATCGCAGAGGTCATGTCCAAAGTGTCGCTGAAGCAGCTGGATGCACCCTGTATTCTCTATAACCTGAACGGCTATTATGACGATTTGAAGGCGCTGCTGCGGCGCATGATCGAAAAGGAGCTGTCCTCGGAGGAGCGACAGCAGGGAATCTATTTCGCAGAGAATTTACAGCAGATCAAAGAGATATTGGAAAAGTGACCCCATAGCAGCCTGCGGCATTCGCCGCAGGCTGCTGTTGCGTCGTGGGGCAGGGGATGGTATAATAAAGGAAAAAGGAGGGTGCGGATATGGGAAAGCGGATTTCTGTGATTCTGATCGTGGTGCTGGCGGCTGCGGCGGTGACTTTTGGGGTGCTATGGCAGAGTGCGCTGCGGGATCATTCCGATATTAAGGCACTGGCACAGGCAGGCGCGAACGAGGCATGCAGCCGGTTTTCGGACTTTCAGAAAAGGGGAGACGACGGAGACTACTGGGGCGGCGTGGCGGCGTTTCACACCTTTCAGCAGGCTCACATCCTCCTGACGGGGGGGACGAGTCAGGCCGCTGACCGGGTGTTTTGCAGCGAGGTCTATGGCGCGCTGCTGCTGAAGCCGGAGCTGGCCAAGGCGCATATGGCGGAGGTCATCGAGGTGATGGAGCTACTGGCGCAGGATGTGACGGATGCCAACGCGTATGTGTGCATGGCGAAGCTGGGCAATGCGCTGGGGCAGTGAGCCGCAAGAGATGAAACAAGAGCGAAGAAAGACGGAAAAGGAAAGCGATGAAAGGAAATCTGTCCCGGCGGCTTGCCATGTACACCGCCGGATTATTTGTGATGACGGTGGGGATCGCCCTGTCGGTAAAATCGCGGCTGGGGGTGTCGCCCATCAGCTCCATCCCCCCTATGCCATGACGTGCATCTGGGGCATTGAAATGGGCAAGGCCACCATCCTACTGCATTGCTCGCTGGTGCTGCTGCAGATCATTTTGCTGCGGAGGAATTTTAAGCCGGTGAACCTGCTGCAAGTAGCGGTGGGCATTGTGTTCGGGTATTTTACCACCTTCTGTAACTGGTGCGTGTCCTTCCTGACGGAGCCGGACGGCATAGTGCTGCGGGTTATATTGCTGCTGCTGCTGCTGAGCGTGCTGTGTATCGGCAGCTTCGGCAGCGTAGGCGTTGGCACGGTCATTGCTGCCGTTCTGGTGGGGACGGTGCTGGGATTTTTTACCAAGTGGTTGGGAGCGCGGCGTGACTGCTGGCTGTTCGGAAAAGAGACTGTTCGGGAATGACGCGGCGCTTTACAGCCTGGAGAAAGGAGCAGAAAATGGCAAAATTTCAGGATAAATTGATCGCGGACGGATACTGCGATGCCCGGGGCGCGGGTTTTTGCGCGACGGCCACGAGCCTGCCGGGTGGGGTATATGGCATGGTGGCCCTGTGCGTCAGGAAGCATGTGTTGTACCTCTACGATGTGGACATGAGGGGCAATATCGGCGAACTGCTGCATGAGATCCCGCTGGAGCGGATCAAAAATTTGAAGATACGGACGGGCTTTTTCAGTCAGGTATTACGATTTGAGTACGAGGGCGCGGTGTTTTCTTTTACCAATTTTGTGGGGGTGAAGCCTGCGCTGGAGGTCATCAGGCAGGAAGCCGCGCGGCGCTGACCGCAACTGCCAGTTGCTTGTCTGGCGAACGATCCTGTGCTATACTGACGGTATGGAGGTGTTCGACATGGAAACAAAGGAGATTTTACATCATCTGCGGACAGAAAAGGGGCTGTCGCAGGACGAACTGGCGGAAAAGGTTTTTGTGACGCGGCAGGCGGTGTCCCGCTGGGAAAACGGCGAGACAACGCCGGGACTGGAGACCTTGAAGCGGCTTTCCCAGCTTTTTGATGTGTCCATCAATACGCTGCTGGGCTCCCCGAGGCAGCTGATCTGCCAGTGCTGCGGAATGCCGCTGGACGATTCCACCATCAGCAAGGAGCCGGACGGCGATTTCAACGAGGACTATTGCAAGTGGTGCTATGCCGACGGTACGTTCAAGTACACCAGCAAGGAGCAGCTGATCGATTTCTGCGTGACCCACATGGCCAGTGAAAGCTGGCCCGCGGAGCAGGTCAGAGCCCATATGGAGGCTGTGGTGCCGGAGTTGAAGCACTGGAAGAAATAAAAAGGCAGCGAAAGAACACCCCGCCGCAGGCGATGCCTGCGGCGGGGTTCTTATAAAAGCCTCGCAGAGTTCGCGTCCGCAGACGCGAAATAATTTAATCATTTTTTGCCGCGACATGTGCGTGGCAAAAAATACTTCTCGGCCCAGCAAGTGCCAAAGGCGCGTAGCGGGCCGCAAACCTTTTGGCAGCAAAATCGTGAGATTTTGCGCCAGTTTTTAATATGGTATCGTCGCCATGGCCGCCGCGTCACGGGGGTCGAGGAAAATACCGCCTGTCAGGGGCAGCGCCGTCAACAGCAGATAGGCAACCCCCAACAGGATGGCCAGCAGATACCACAGCAGCTCGCCACCCGGTAAGCGCCGCCGCAGCAGAAAATGGTACAGCGCCATCGCTCCTGCCGCCGCGCCGCAGAACAGCAGCCACAGGGGCAGGACGCCCCACAGAAAGCGGCACAATAGCACCATCAGCGCCGTGGCGGCCAGCAGCGCGGCGCAGTGTCCGCCCCGCGAGGCGCTCTCCAGCGGCTCCAATCGCCACAGCAGAAGCGCCGCCGTCAGATAGGGCCAGAACACCAGCTTGCCCAGCTCCCAGGGACTCTCGTTTATCGGAGACAGCACCTCCGTGGCGGGACAGGGCAGGGCGGCGGCCAACCCCCGCAGCAGCACGGCGGCGGCTGCCGCCGCCAGAAACGCCCACAGATACCGCAAGCGCCGAAACATACGCATCGCTCCCTTTCCGGATCGTTATGTCTATTCCTATGCGGAGCGGCGGTAAAGCTTGACAGTTTCCGGCCACAGGGGATATAATAGAAGTACTTGTCCGTCTTTTTATGATAAAGAGGTAACGTATTTCATGAATATTCGATTGATCACCCGCACAGTGGGCTATATCCTGTGGGTCGAGGGCGGCTTTCTACTGCTGCCGCTGCTGGTCAGTTTGGGCTATGGCGACGGCTGCTGGGAGGCTTTCCTCTCCGCAGCGCTGCTGTGCGGCATTTTGGGCGCGCTGGCGTATCTGGTGCCGGTGAAACGGGGAAGGATGCAGGGCCGTGACGCCTACGCCGCCGTGGCGCTGGCGTGGGTGGCGCTGACGCTTACGGGCACGTTCCCTTACCTGCTGTCCGATACCATTCCGTCCTTTGTGGACGCATTATTCGAGACCGCTTCCGGTCTGACCACCACCGGTGCCACCATTCTGGACTCGGTGGAGACCATGCCGCCCAGCATCCTGTTCTGGCGCAGCGAGACCCAGTGGATGGGCGGTATGGGCGTTCTGGTGCTGTTTCTGGCGCTGATGCCCCATCTGGGCGACGGCGCCTACTATCTGATGAAAGCGGAAAGCCCCGGCCCCATCAAGTCCAAGCTGGTGCCCCGTGTGGGCGGCACCGCCAAGATTCTGTACACTATCTATATCGTGCTGACGGCGGCGGAGGCAGTGGCCCTGCGCATTGCGGGCATGTCTTGGTTCGACGCGGTGAACCACTCCTTCACCACCATGGCCACCGGCGGCTTCTCCGTCCGCAACACCTCTATCGCCGAGTATCAGTCCGACGCTATCACATGGGTCATCGTGGCCTTTACGTTTCTGGCAGGCATCAACTTTTCGCTGCTGTACGCCGTTGTGCGGGGCCGGATCAGGGACGCTCTGCGCAGCGAGGAGCTGCGGTGGTATCTGCTGATTTTAGCGGCTACCATCGGCCTGATCTGCGTCGACCTGCACGTGGAGCTGGGACAGGGCTGGTACGAATCCGTCACCGACGCGGCGTTTCAGGCTACCACCATCATGAGCACCACCGGCTACGCCACCAAGGACTTCACCCTGTGGCCCACCTTCAGCCGGTGTATTCTGGTGCTGCTGATGTATGTGGGCGGCTGCGCCGGTTCCACAGCCGGCGGCATGAAGATCAGCCGCCTGATGCTGCAGGTCAAGAGCCTGCGGCGTGAGCTGGATCACATCATCCACCCCAACCGGGTGTCGGTCATCACCATAGATGGCCAGAGCGTGGACGAGCGGGCCGTCAATTCCGCCCACATGTTTCAGGTGGCGTACCTGCTGATCCTGATGGCCGGTACGCTGGTGGTTTCGCTGGATGTGCTGGGCTTCACGGAGTCCTTTGTGGCATCGCTGACCTGTATCAGCAATGTTGGTCCGTCGCTGGGTGCTCTTGGCCCCATGGCCAACTTCGCGCCCCTGTCGTGGTTCAGCAAGCTGGTGCTGGCCCTTATTATGCTGATGGGCCGTCTGGAGTTGATGCCGCTGCTGGTGCTGCTGAGCCCCTCCACATGGCGTAATAAGTAAATAAAAAACTGACCGGTCGCCCGCGACCGGTCAGTTTTTTATTTACCTGCCGCGCAGCAACGCGTACAGCGGGGCGTCTTTATAATACACCGTGCCGAGCCCCACCATGACCTGCACGATATTCTGCGGCTCACCGGCGCTGACGTAAACCTCGCCCTGATCCAGCAGAAACGTCACGTACCGGTCAGCGCCATCGTATCCCGCCGCAAGGGCGGCTTCCTGACTGATATTGTGCTCCGCCGCGCCGTTCAGGGTAGCCGCCAGCTGCTCCGCCGTCACATCGGCGGCTGCTGCAGTGTTCAGCTCGTAAATATCCTCCGGTCGCAGCGCCGCCATCAGGCGCAGCGCCATGGCGTCATGCTTCCGCTGTTCCTCCTGTTGCTGTGTCTCCTGCCGCTGTTTGCTGCCGTCCAAGTCTACACGCTCCACGGCGCTGAACATTTCCGTGACCCACTGGCGATCCTCCGGGAAATCGGCGTGGTATTCGCCTGTGCTGTCCAGAAACACCAGTCCCAGCAGCGTATCGCCCTGATACCGGGCCACCGCGTACTCCCTGATGGGGAGACGCATCTGACTGTCCAGCGCCAGCATATCCACGGGAGGCGCTTTTTCCGGCTCCCGCATCGTCAGCGCGCCGTCCAGCCGATACCAGTCCGCCCGGTTTTCTCCCGTCTCGTACTGCCACACCTGCGCAAAGCCGGTCAGCACACAGCCGTCATAACCCGCCGGATCGTCCGCCCGTTCTGCCAGCAGCGCCTGCAACTTTTCGTCCACCTGAGATTGGAAGGCTTCATAGGCGGACTGGTCGATACGGGTGCTGCCGTCCCGGCTGCAGCGCACCAACTCGTACAGGTCACTGTCGTTGAAATAGGCTGTCCGCTGGCAGCTCTCCCGCGCGGAAAGCCGCTCGGACTGGACGACCACCACATTCTCCGCCAGACCGCAGCTGAGATGGAGAACGTCGGCGGGAACCGACACCGTGACTTCCCACTGACAGCCGGACACGCTGTAGCCCAGATCGTAGCAGGCCTCGGATTCCGTGATCTCGTGTGTCGCCGCGTTATTCAGCGCCTTCCACATCTGCGCCGGGCTTGCGGCGGCCAGCTGGCCGCCGCAAAGGGCAACCTTTGTCACCTCGTCCTCCTGCAGAGCGGCCATAAAGACCGCCGTGGGGCTGAGATTCGGGTCTACCGCCGGTTCATCTATCTGTTCCGGCTGCGCTGCGCCGTTCGCGCCGCAGCCAGCCAGCAACGCCAGCAGCAAAGCCGCCAGCAGCGCTATTCCTTTCTTTCTCATAAGGCGTCCTCCATAGCGGCCAGCATATCGTTGGCCCACTCCCAGTCCTCGTCAAACAGCGTCCAATAGAGATCGTCATATGACATGAACACCAGCCCCAGGAAGGCATCATCCTTATACCGGGCCACTACCTTTCCCGCGTCGTTGAAGCCCTGCATCCGCAGCTGGCTGTCCAGATATACGCCGCCTGCCCAGCCGATCTCCAGCGGCTTATCGGGGATCAGGGCATAGTCGAACTGGTACACCTCCGCCCGGTTGCCGTCCTCGGTGGCGTACTGCCACAGCTTGGTGAAGCGGGTCAGCTGATAGGCGTGGAATTCGCCGGGGTTCGTGGCGTAGGTGTCCAGCGTCTGCTGCATCGCCCCGTCCAGCTCCGACTTGAATGCGGCATAGGCCGCCTGATCGACCACCTCGTCATAATCCCGGCTGTGGCGCACCAGATCGTAGAGCGTCTCGTCCTCGAAATATCCCTCGTCACGGGCAGAGGCGTCATAGGAAGCGACCAGCACCACATTCTCCGTCAGGCCGCAGCGAACGTCCATCTTGTGTTCGTACATATCGATCTGCCAGAAAAGGTACGAGTCTCCCATTTGCGCCTGCTCTCCGGTAACGGGATGCTCCGCCGCGCCGTGCAGGGCATCCGCCAGCTGCTCCGCCGTTACGTTGGGATAGTAGAGACTCCCGATATCCTCCGGGCGGATGGCGGCCATCCGCTCCGCAACGGCAGGCGTCTCCTCGCGGCACTGGCTCACCAGCTGATAAAGCGCATGGCAGCGGAAGTACGCGATGCTGCCCTCCGGGTGAGGATACGAGGAAGAATACAGGACAGAGGTATCTATCACCTGCACGATGTCCAGCGTCTTGTCCCAGGAGAGCCCCAGGTCGGGGCTGCCGCTGACGGGGATGATGACGCACCAGCCATCCTCCTGTCCGTAGCCCGCCGCTTCCGCTTCTTCCTTTGTGATCTCGCAGAACACGGCATCATGCAGAGCCGTTACCAGCTGCTCCACGGTGATTTGGGGGTATTGATCGATGAATCCATCATCGATCTTCTCCGCTGTGATCTCCGCCATGGCGGCGGCCACAGTGCCCGGCTCCGGCTGCGCTGCACTGTCCGCGCCGCAGCCGGTCAACACCAACAGCAGCAACAATGCCGCCAGCAAGGTTTTTCCTTTCTTTCTCATACCGTCCTCCTTACCGCTGAACGGAGCGCACGCCGTTGTCTACAATGCGCCATCTGCCGTCGTTATATTGGGTGAGATAGAAAAATTCCGTGATGGTGCCGCTGTCCAGGAAGGTCTTTGTGCCGTCGTACTGGGCCTCATACACCGCCTTGACCGTCACAAAGTGGTCGGCCAGCAGTTCATTCGTCCAGCCGCGGGATCGGGCCAGATCGCCGTCGCTGTACATTTCCACGATCCGGGCCGTCTCCGTCTCGTCAAGAGCGGCGGAGATCACGCGGGTGCTGAGGGTGGCGGGCTTTTGGGCGTCCGCCTCGATGGCCTTGCGCACCACCTCCACCGGGTCGGCGGCAGGCTCCTGAAGCCAGCCCTCAAACTGATTAAAGAGCAGCACAGGGAAACTATCCCGGCCAATCGAGGAATTGAGCGTGATCTCATAAGGCCCGCTGCCCGGCGTCAGTTCAACAGTACCGCCGAAAGGATCGTAATACTTCCAGTTGGCGTGGGGGATGCCGTCGCTGTCGTTCTCCACGCCGCCGGACACCACCGTGAAGGTAGCGCCGGGACACACCACAAAGTAGTTGTTTTCAAAGACCTGCGTTTCATCCTCCCGCACGAGACCTTTGCCGGTGTAGTACACGTCCGTCACCTCCAGCGTCAGATCCTCATAGGTGAAGGTCTGGGTGGTCAGCACCGCCCTGCTGGGCAGCGTCCCCAACCGGTCGGCAGGAGCGATCTCCACCTGCGGCGTAGTTACCTCCGGAAATGTGCTGTGAGCCCGGTAGAAATCGTTCTGCCGCACCAGCTCATAAAAATCGTGATCCCGGAAATAGGCAACGGGCTGCGTTGCCGCTGATGAAAAAGTAGGCACCTGCTCTGGGGAGTAATCTATCACACGCACGATATCCGCAGGAATAGTGCTGCAGGTTAATACCAGCTCGTCGCCGTTCTCCACAGAGAGCGATATTTGATACCAAAGATTTTCCCCCTCCATGTGATCGGCCTGCTCCGCCTTTTGGAAGTCCTCCTCCGTGATCTCGTAGGCGGCGGCGCGGTTGATGGCCTTTACCATCTGTTCCCAGTCAATATCGGGATAGCCGTTCACACTTTCGCTGCTCAGATCGTCGGTGGTCAGCTTCGCCATCATGGCGGCGATGGAGCCCAGATTGCCGGATAGTTCCTCCTTCTTCGCTCCCGTAAAGGTGCAGCCTACGCACAGCGCCGCCGCCAGCACCAAAGCAATAGCGGCCAGCGCCGCCGTCCGGGGCTTTTTCGCCAGCAGGACGATCCGCTCGTGGAGACTGGTCTTGCCGCCGTCCATGGCGGTGGCGGTCAGCAGTGGGCTTACGCCCCGGCCACAGGCCATGCGGATCAGGGTGCGGCCATAGGCGGCACGTTCCGTTTCGCCAAGGGCGCGGATGGTGGCCTCGTCACAGGCCAGCTCGCCGTCCTGACGGGACAGCTTCGCCGCCCACCACACCAGCGGATTCCACCAGTGCAGCGCCAGACACATCGCCCGCAGCAGCGCCCACACATGGTCGCCATGGCGGAAATGGGTGGTCTCGTGGGCCACCGTGTGTCGCAGCAGCTCCGGATCGTCCGCCGTGGCCTGCGTCACATAGATGGCGGGCCGGAACAGGCCGAACAGACAGGGCACCGCCCGCTCCTCCGCCACATAGACGGGAAGTGCCGCACCCTCCACGGCCAGCGGACGGCGGCAGCGCCGCAAACGCCGTGCAAAGCGGACGTTGGCCGCCAGAAACACCAGCAGCGTCGCCGCCGCGCCGCACCGCCACACCGGCAGCAGGATCTTACGGAGGGTCAGGGCGTTTTCCATATGGCCGAACTGCGCGTCGGCGGCGCTGGGCTCCGCCAGCACCACGGTATTACTCACCGCGCCGCCGATGGGATGACCCTGTACCGTGCCGTTGCCGGCCTGCCAGATCACGTCCACGTCCCGGACGCTTTCCGCCGCCTGTACCACCGGGGCGCGCTCCACCACCGACATGACGCTGATATCCGTGCTGCCGAAGCTGACGGGGAGCAGCAGCCGTGCCAGCACCAGCAGCCACAGGGCGTATTGCAGCCGCAGGCTGATCCGTCCCCGCAGCAGATACCGCAGGGCGATCACCGCAAGGATCAGGATACACGAGGATACCACCCATTCAATCATGATCTTCCTCCATTTCCCGCAAAATGGCGTACAGCTTGTCGATCTCCTCCTGAGACAGCGTCTGCTTCTTTACCAGCGAGCTGACCAGCAGGCTGACGCTGCCCTGATACACCCGCTCCAGCAGGTGCTCCGTCTCCTGCACCGCCGCGTCCTCACGGGCTACCTGCGGCCGGTAGTGCTTCATGCCGCCCTCGCTGACGGCGCTGACCGCGCCCTTGTCCTCCAGCCGCCGCAGCAGCGTCAGGGTGGTACTGCGGCTCCAGCCGGTGGTTTTTCCCAGCGCGTCGATGATCTCCCGTCCCGTCCGCGGCGCGGACGTCCACAGGCATTCCATCACCTGCCATTCTGCCTCCGTCAGACCCATGTGTGCCATATTCTCACCTCCTGCTATTTACATCTGTAATCACACTGTAGCATATTGGTTTACGTTTGTCAACAGGTCGGAGGAAAAATTTCTCCCTTTATTAGCCTCCCCTGTGTAAGGGGAGGTGGCAAAAATCTTTGATTTTTGACGGAGAGGTTGTTACAATCCCCCAGTCTCGCTTACGCTCGACAGCCCCCTTTACACAAGGGGGCCTTTTATACTGCCTTCCGTGTAACCACACAACAAATCCCCTCCGGTGTACCGGAGGGGATCGCATATCACAAATCAACAATAACCGCCTCGTGTCCCGTGGCGGGCAGAAACTTCTCCAGCACGTCACAGGTTTTCAGCCGCAGGGAGGAGGTATTCTCGCAGGGATGGCAGCCGAACCATTCATCCTCGGCCACCGTGCGGTCGATGGCCAGCGTGACCCGGTGCTCCGTGTCGTTCATCAGCCCCAGAATGGAGGCGGAACCGGCATGGCAGCCCAGCAGCCCGATCAAGTCCTCCTCGGTGGCAAAGCTGAGCCGGGAGGAGCCGATCAGCTTGGAGAAATCCTTGGTGGAAAAGGGCTTGTCCCCCGGCATGCACAACAGGTAAAAGGCGCTGCGGTTCCGGGGCGTCAGCAGCAGATTCTTGCAGATGGAAACATCCAGCGCCTCACCGATGGCGACGCAGTCCTCCATGGTGAAAGCCGCCTCATGATCCACACGGGTAAATGGGATATCCAGCTGGGCAAGACACTCGTACACCCGGTTTTCCACCTCGTCGCGGCGTTCCGCCGGAGCGCCGTTATAGACTTCCAGCATACCGCTCACTCCTTTCCCACCAGCATGTCGCCCACCCGGTAGATATCACCCGCGCCCACCGTCAGCAGCAGGTCGCCGGGCTGCGCCAGCGCCCGCAGGGACTCCGCCGTTTCCCGCAGTGTGGCGCAGTAGATGCTGCCGGGGATCTGGGCGCACAGGTCGCGGGAGGACACGCCCACATCGTTGGTTTCACGGGCGGCGTAAATTTCCGCCAGCACCGCCACGTCCACGGTACGCAGCTCCTTGACGAAATCGTCAAACAGCGCCTTGGTGCGGGTATAGGTGTGGGGCTGGAAGGCGCAGATCAGCCGCTTGTGGGGCAGACTGCGAGCCATGTCCAGCAGGGCGTGCAGCTCGTCGGGATGATGGGCGTAGTCGTCGTACACCTCAGCCCCGTTAAACACGCCCTTGTACTGGAAGCGCCGCTCCGCGCCGGTAAAGTCCGCCAGACCCTCCTCCACCGCTTTGCCGTCCACGCCCAGCACATAGGCGGCAGCAGCGGCGGCCAGCGCGTTGGACACGTTGTGCCTGCCGGGAACGTGCAGCTCCACGTGGGCGTAGGTCTTGCCCTCCGCCACTACGTCGAAGCAGCCGAAGCCGTCGAAAAACGCCACGTTGTCGGCGTACACGTCGGCCTTGCGATCTTTCACGCTGAACCAGTACACCTTGCGGTCAAGACCGCTCAGCGCTTCCCTCGCGCCGGGATCGTCGCCGTTGGCGATGATGAAGCCGTTCTCCGGCGTCAGGCAGGCAAACTGGCGGAAGGAATGCTCGATATCGTTCAGATTCTTGAAGAAGTCCAGATGATCCGCCGCCACGTTCAAAATCACCGCCACAGTGGGGAAGAAGTTCAGGAAGGAGTTGCAGTATTCGCAGCTTTCCAGAATGATGGTGTCACCCTTGCCCACCCGGTAGCCCTTGCCCAACAGCGGCAGCGTGCCGCCGATCATGACGGTGGGATCCTTCTGGGCCGCCATGAAGATATGGGTGGCCATGGAGGTGGTGGTGGTCTTGCCGTGGGTGCCGGACACGCACAGGGCGTTGCGGTACGCCTGCATGATAGCGCCCCAGCCCTGTGCCCGCTCGTAGACGGGGATGCCCCGGGCGATGGCCCCGGCGATCTCGGGGTTGCTGTCATGGATGGCGGCGGTGCGGATCACCAAATCGCAGTTTTGCAGGTTGTCGGCGCTGTGGCCGATGGTAACGGGAATGCCGACACTGCGCAGGTGCTTTACGGTGTCGCTGTCGGTCATGTCGGAGCCCTGTACGTTCAGCCCCATGCCCTTCAGCACCTCGGCCAGCGCACACATGGACACGCCGCCGATGCCCGCCATATGCACGCGGACGCCGGGACGCAGGAAATGCCGGATATTTTCAGTGGGATGCATCATAATTGCCGATCTCCCTTTTGTTCTATGATTCAGCCGCACACCGCCGGAGCGGAAAATGCGCTGTTTACAAAATAATATCTGATATATTATAATACCCATAGAAGGAAAGTGCAACCCGGTTTTTTTCATGCGTTTGATCCCCGGACACCGGACGGATCCGCAGACAGGAGGAACAACATGAAGTATACGGGCAAATCACTGCTGTCTTTGCTGCTGGCGCTGCTGCTGGCGGCAGGGCTGTGCGCCTGCGGCAGCAATACCGACCCCGACGAGCCGCAGCCGGACGACCCCATCGTGGAGGAGCCCACCATCCCCGATCAGGTGCCGGTGCGGATCACCGCCACACGCCTGGCGGACGGCGCGGTGCTGTCAGACCGGCGCTGGGTCTATGACCAGTACGGCAACATGACTATGGAGATCGACTATCAGTTCGGCCTGCTGGAGCAGGGGTATGATACCTACACCTATGAATACGGCCCCAACGGGGTACCCGTTCAGCGGGACACCTATCGGGTGACGCAGGAGTGTACCCGCCTGACCGCTACGGAGACCTTTGACAGTGCAGGGCGCGTGACGGCGCGGCAGGTGTACAACGAGGCGGGAAAGCGTATCTTTGAGTACGCCTACGACGATCTGGGCAACGAGACGCTGTACGTCTCCTACGATGACACAGGCCGCATGAGCAGCAAGCTGGAGACCACCTATGACGCGGACGGCCAGCGCCTGACGGAGCAATACACCGCCGCCAACGGCAGCACCATCCGCCGCGAGTATCAGGACGGCCTGTGCTCCCACCGGGTGGAAACGGATTCTCTCGGCAAGGAGACGGAATACACCTACACCATCAAGCGGGACGGCAGCGGCAATCTGGTGACCTACAGCGCCGTCAATGCCGAAACCGGCCAGCTGAACTTCCGGAAGGACTACCGGAACACCTACGATGCAAACGGACTTCTGACTGCCGTGGAGGTCACGGACGAAAACGGCGAGTGCGTGGCCCAGAGCAGCTATCAGTATGACCGGCAGGGCCGCGTCACCCAGTCGGACGAGCGGGAATTTGCCGGTTCGCAGGAATCCCGCGAGGTATGGAGCACCACCTATAACGACGGCGGCGTTGTGGTGCGGAAGGAGCACCTCCAGAGTCAGCTCAACGGCGGAACGCTGGAGGAGACCACCGCCTCCTACCAGTACGATCAGGATGGCCTGCTGACCGGTTTCACTTACCGGAGGGACGGCAGCAGCCTGAGCTTCACCATCGGGCGCGCTGATAACCAGTCGGTGGTGCTGAAGAAGGTCTGCGTCGGGCCGCTGGCCTTTACGGATTTTGACCTGGTCTTCACCGGCGAGAACGACTTCACCATGGACAGCAGCGCCTACAGCGGAGCGGACGCCGCCTTCCTCAGTGAGGACAGCTACACCCGTGCCTACACCTACACGGAGGACGGTAGCCTGTCCGCGGTGGAGGAAACCACCGGCGATGGAACCACCTGCAAGCGCTGGGAGTACACCTACGCCCGACCCCGCAACGCCCCACAGCAGACGGTGACGGCCATTCCCCTGAATGCCGGAGCGGACGGCATCGCGCTGTACGACGGTGATAACATGCTGCTGTCTCAGGTCTCGTTCACCTATAACCACACGGGGCTCTATGACAAGCTGACCAACGCCGACGGCACCTTCCACTACACCTATGAAACGGACCCGCAGGGCCGCACCGTTGGCACACAGTACGACGCCGACGACGAAGCATGGGGCACCATGACATACGACCGCTGCGGCAATCTGCTGGAGGATCTGATCTACGGCGAGCCGCGAGCCGTGCTGCTGCAATATGAGTACGACGCCATGGGCAACCAGCGCACCTCGTATCCCTGGAGCAGCGGCAGCCGCGCCTACTGCGCCTATACCTACGACGAACAGGGACGCCACACGGGTATGAGCCTGTACGCCTCTGAACAGCGTCAGGCAGACGAGCTGCTGGAGCGGAACACCTACTCCTACGACGCGTCGGGGCGGCTGTACAAGCTGACACGCTATGACGTTAACGGCGCACTGGAGTGCTGCGTGATCTATCAGTACAAGGATTAACATTACGGCAACAGGAGGAACGATTGATGAAGCACACAGGAAAGACGATACTTACTCTGCTGCTGGCCATTCTGATGACCGTTGGTCTGGCTGGCTGCGGCAGCAGCAGAAGTGGCAGCGGCGGCTCTCTCTTTTCCGGCAAATCGCCGGAGCCCGTTTTGGTGCGGGTGGTGGCTACCCGTATGGAGGACAACGCCATCGTATCTGACGTTCATTACGCCTATGACGAATACGGCAATCAGACAACCAAGGCCAACTATCAGTTCGGCCTGCTGCCCAACGGCTATTCCTCCTATGAATATGAATACGGCAGCGGCGGCGTTCCCGCCAAGCGGAGCACCTATGCAATGGCAAAGGATTTCTCTCAGCTGACGCTGGAGGAGACCTTTGACCGGGACGGCAAATTGACCGGACGCCGCGAGTACGACAACGGCGAGATCATACAGGAATACGGCTATGACGGCAGCGGCAACATGATCCTGTACGTCAGCTATTCCGGCGGAGAGATGAACTACAAAACGGAGTCCACCTTCGGCGAGAACGGCGACTGCCTGACGGAGCGTGTCACGCAGGCCGACGGCAGCAGCGATTACCGGGAGTATCTGCCCTATGACGAGCTGAACCGCAGCCATCTATGCTCCCATCGCGTGGAGACCGATGCCGACGGCGGAGAAACGGAATATGACTATACCATCGAAAAGGACGAGAATGGCTATCTGCTGACCTACAGCATTGCCAACGCCGCCACCGGCGAGCTGCTGTCCCACGATACCTACGTGAATCTGTACGGCGACAATGGCCGACTCAACAGCATTGAGGTCACTGACGAAAACGGCGTCTGCACCCGGCAGGAGTACCTCCGGTACGACGAAGCGGGCAACGTGATACAGCGTGACAGCATGCGTGACTACGGCACCTTTGCCACGCGTGACACCTTCAGCTACGCCTATAATGATGCCGGTGTGAATATCCAATTGGACTATCACCACTATCAGAACAACCGGGGCGAGATCATGGAGAGTTCCTCCGTCACCTATTATGACGATCAGGGCGACATGACCGGCTATGACTACGAGACGGAGGATGGCCGCGTCAGCTTCGGAATCGGCCGCGTGGCGGGGAAGCAGGTGGTGCTGAGCAAGCAGTGCACCCGCTGGAACGAAAACATCCGGCTGGATTTCGACATGGTGTTCACCGGCGACAACGAGTACACCGAGGATCACACTCCCTACGACAACCTGGATGCCGCCTTCCGGGCTCTCGACTATACCCGCTCCTACACCTATGACGACAAGGGAAATCTGACCGCCGTGGAGGAGTGGGAGAACGGCGCGGAGATGCCTACCCAACGCTGGGACTATACCTACGCCATGCCTAAGGACGCGCCTGCTCTGCACCCGCAGGCTGTCCAGCTGACCCTCGGAAACGCTCCTGCCGCCGTCAGGCTCTATGACGCCGACGACAGTCTGCTGGCCGAATCGTTCCTCACCTATGGGGACGATGGCCGCTGCACGGAAATGGTTACGGACGGCGCTGCCTACGCCTACGAGTACGAGGACGCGGCTGACGGCAGCTATATCGCCCGCCAGTATGCCCCGGACGGCAGTCAGGTAAAGGAATTTTCCTATGACAGCTGGGGAAATATGGTGGGGGAGACCCAGTACGGCGGAGACTACCCCGTGTATCTGGAATATACCCACGACGCGCTGGGTACGCAGGACAGCGGTTCGCTGTGGGGATGGGCCAGCGGTTACTATGCCTATGAATACGACGAGTCCGGCTATCCCACCGCCCTGCGGCTGTACAGCACTTATTCCTACGAGCCGGGCACGCTGGCCGACTGGGCTGCCTGTACCTGCGATGACAGCGGCCGTCTGATCAAGCTGGAGGTCTACGATCTGTCCGGTAGGCTGAACGGCTATGTGACATACGAATACGCCGCCTGACGGCGGCCGGAAAGGAAACGCGACATGATCCCACAGGAGGTACAGACCGTTCTGCGCACGCTGGAGCAGGCCGGACACGAGGCGTATGTGGTGGGCGGCTGCGTCCGTGATATGCAGATGGGGCTGCCGCCCCACGACTGGGATGTGACCACCTCCGCTCTACCGGAGGAGACCATGGCCCTGTTTCCCCACTTCGCCATTCCCACCGGATTGCAGCACGGCACGGTAACGGTGCGCAGCGGCGGCGTCTCCTGCGAGGTCACCACCTTCCGCACCGACGGGGACTATCCCGACCACCGCCACCCCGCCGCCGTGACCTTTACCCGCAGTCTGCGGGAGGATCTGGCCCGCCGCGACCTGACGGTGAACGCCATGGCCATGGACGCGGCGGGAGCGCTGCACGACCCCTTCGGCGGACGGGAGGATATCCGCCGCAGAGTGCTGCGGTGCGTGGGCGATCCGGAACGCCGCTTCCGCGAGGATGCCTTGCGCATTCTGCGGACGCTGCGGTTTTCCGCCACGCTGGGCTTTGCCATTGAGCCGGAGACCCACCGGGCGCTGCGGACACAGTGCGGCGACCTACGGTACGTGGCGGCGGAGCGTGTCCGGGAGGAGCTGACCAAGCTGCTGTGCGGACAGGATGCGGGACGGGTGCTGGAGGAGGAGCCGCAGGTGCTGGGCGTGGTGCTGCCGGAGATACTGCCCTGTGTGGGCTTCGACCAGCACAACCGCCATCACTGCTACGACGTGTGGGGCCATACGGCCCACGCGGTGGCCGCCGCTCCGCCTGATCCGATATTGCGATGGGCCATGCTGCTGCACGATCTGGGCAAGCCCCAGTGCTTCACACTGGACGAGCAAGGCGTGGGACACTTCCACGGCCACCACCGCCCCAGCGCGGAGATGGCTGAGAGTATCTGCCGCCGTCTGCGGTTCGACAAGGCCGCTGCCCAGCGCATCTGCCTGCTGGTGCGGTATCACGACCGGCCCATTCCACTGACAGAGCGGGCTATCCGCCGGGCCATGAATCAGCTGGGTGTGGACGGCCTGCGGCAGCTGTGCGTCGTGAAGCGGGCCGACAATCTGGCCCAGCATCCGGACTACCGCGGCCGCCAGCAGGAGATCGACCGGGGCGAGTCCATCATGGAGGAGCTGCTGGCAAAGGACGCCTGCTTCAGCCTGAAGCAGCTGGCGGTAAACGGGCAGGACATGATGGCGCTGGGCCTGCAAGGCCCGGCCATCGGCAAGATGCTGCAAGCCCTGCTGGACGCGGTTATAGACGGTGCGGTGGAAAATGAGCGGAACGCGCTTCTCTCTCTGGCACAAAAAATGAAGAATTAAAATCATGCCGTAAAGGGCGGCATACTACAGTTCTTCACTTTTCTCTTTTATCTTTTCACTGCATAAAAAAGACGCCGTGATATGCTCCCTTTATGAGAGACAGTGAAAAAACAAACTGTCATCATGAAGGGAGCATTGTTATGCCGCAAAAAAGCAAATTGAACGCAGAGGAAAAAGTGGAGATTATCAGGAAGTACCAACAAGGGGAAATAAGCTTGGCTCAAGCAGCTCGAGAGGCAAGTGTCGAGACAGCGACGATCTATAGATGGAGCACACGCTATGGAGCAGAAGGGGCAGGCGGCTTTTTATCATATCAGAAGAACCGCGTCTATCCATCAGAACTAAAGTTAAAGGCGGTACAGGAATACCTGTCCGGGTCTGGCAGTCTCAGAGAAATCAGCAAAAAATATAAGCTGCGGAACGAACGTCAACTCAGCAACTGGATAAAGGTGTATCATGCTCATGGAGATTTCAACTCAGTCAAGTTTTCCGGAGGAGGAAGCTACATGAAGCAGGGACGAAGCACCACGCAGGAAGAACGTGTTCAGATCGTCAAGGACTGTCTGGCCAGTGGAAAAAACTACGGCGAGATGGCCTTGAAGTACAAGGTGAGCTACCAGCAGGTACGCACATGGACGCTGCGGTTCGAGGAGATGGGCGAGGCCGGTCTGGAGGACCGGCGCGGAAAGCGAAAGAAAGACCAGGTGCCCAGAACCGAGCTGGAGAAAGCGCAGATCGAGATCGAACAGCTCAAGCACAAGCTGTATCTGGCGGAAATGGAGCGTGACCTGCTAAAAAAATTGGACGAGATCGAGAGGAGAGATGCCTTTCGGAAGTGAGACAGCGCCGCATCTATGCTGCGATCCAGGAAGCGCACACTGAAAAGGGATATCCCATTGAGCTGGCCTGTGAGCTGCTCCATGTGGCACGCTCGGCCTACCACAGATGGGCTTCCGGCAAGCTGAGCCGGCGGGCTGCGGAGAACGAACATCTCGCGGATACGATCGAGAAGATCCATGAGGAAAGTCCGGATAAGGGCTACCGGAGACTCAATGACGACCTGCGTCATGACCACAGTATCCACGTCAATGACAAGCGGGTGCTCCGCATCTGCAGGGCCAGAGATATCCGTTCCACGATCAAGTACAACAACCATGGCTGTACGCGGCGGGCGAAGAACCCACAGTATCTTGCCGAGAACCTTTTGGACAGGCAGTTTTATGCCGCAAAGCCCAATGAGAAGTGGCTCACTGATGTGACCGAATTCAAGTGGTTTGAGGGTATGAAGGTACAAAAACTCTATCTGACGCCATCCTCGACCTTTGCGACCGGCGCATCGTGTCCTATGTGCTCAGCGAACGCAATGACAATCCGTTGGTTTTCAAGACCTTTGATAAGGCTGTAAAAGCCAATCCGGACGCGCATCCCCTGTTCCATAGTGACAGAGGATTCCAATACACCAACCGCGCTTTCCACAACAAGCTCGTGCAGGTGGGAATGACGCAGAGTATGTCCCGCGTGGCGCATTGTATTGATAACGGCCCGATGGAGGGCTTCTGGGGCATTTTGAAGCGGGAACGCTATTACGGCAGACGTTTTACCTGCAAGCGGGAGCTTGTGCAGATGATTGAGACCTATATCCATTATTACAACACCAGACGGGTGCAGCGTAATCTGGGCGTGTTGACCCCGATGGAAAAGCACGAACTCGGTCTCGCTGCATAAAAAGCGGCCAGCAGCGAATGGCTGCCGGCCGGAAAAACTTTATATTTTTTCTCTGTCTTCTTGACGGGGTGCAGTTCACGCAACGTTCCGCTACTATTGTCTCATGTGTGTCTATGCGCGGTTAGGTTTGACGGTTACTCTATTTCTCACAAGAGCAGTACCGGTCCGGTAGAATGCTAATCTGCCGGACCGGTACTATTAAAATTCTAATTATGTGATATTCAGCATCAATAATTGACGTGCCCTGACACATGAATAGTTTGAGAAGAGTTATTTCTAACAGCTAGTACATAGTTTCCTCTTTGCGTCACCTCAATCGCTTCATCAAAACTACCACTCTTTGTATTTAGGCCATAAAACAAGTTATCCGGAGCAATTAGGCCAAAGTCTACGCTTGCAGAAAACGGGGAATATGTCGCCTTAATTGTTACCACTTCTCCAACTTCCAGCGGAAAACTGCTCTTCGCTTTCACTGTTGTATTAGCTGGAACATCCATGTTAAAACTTCCCGTCGCGTCCACTGCGTAAGTTATCACTTCGCCTTGGTATTCCGCGGCTTCTGTACTAATCCCAAGGCAGGATACTACGACAGCCGACAGTAAAACTAAACTTAAAAACCTCTTTGTTTTCATTTGCTTGTACTCCTTCAGTAAGTCAACAGTTCTCAGTTAATGTCATATTGTCCTTTGATTTCTCTGCATATTGCTTATATGTGTTTTCCAAAACGCTCTCTTTCATATTTTAAGAGATAAGGATATTCTGTCTCAAATGTAAACCACACGTAGTTTACATTTGAGCAATTAATAGTTGCATCTTACTTTTATGTAGATTAGCCACGAAATGCTGATAAAAGCTATTCCTTTTCCCATCAACAAAAGTCGTCAAAAGCATCGCTGTCTCTTCTTGAAAGGATTCACCAATTTACATCGAAGTCATTTTTACCTGTTACATTTACCTCGTCCCCCGATATTTCCCTCATAGATATTGGTTTTTTGGGTTGCTTCACTAATAGCATTACGCTAAGAACGATTACTGCAACTGCCAAAACAGCCATAAGGACTACAAACACAGTCTTTCTTCTACTCTCCTGTTTTTCTATTATCCTCTTCTGCATTGGTGTCTCGTTTTGATTTGGTTTTGGCTCATCGTCATGAAGCAAATATTCTAAAGATACACCATACAGGTTCCCCAAAAACTTTAAATTATCTGTAGACGGAACTGCTGCTCCCACCTCCCATCTCGAAATAGCCTGCCTAGATACATTCATCATCTCCGCCAATTTCATTTGCGATAAGCCTTTTTCCTTTCGCAAAGAAATCAGTTTCTCTTCTAATTTCACCTTTATGCCTCCCAAATAGAATCACTGCTTTTAAACATGGTCAATTCTTCTTACCATTAACATTCTCGGTTTATTCACCTTCTGCAATAGTTTCTCTCATTTTCATTTTTATCTCGAATATTCTTCGTTTTCTTTGCTCAGTCGTACATATCCCCCGTTCCATCTATCTATATTTCCATTTCAGGATTTACTACATTCCGTTGCCCAATGGCTATATTTATCATACCGCAAAGTTAGCGTTTTGTCGACAACTCGGCATCAATATTGATAGCCGTCTAGAGGGAAGGGGCGCGGTATTTGCATCTCACACGCGCCCCTTTCCATTACGGCACAAATCTACAAATGCACTGCAGCAGCGTCACGCAGAGCTCCTGATATAGATCCTCATCAAAAATCCCGTTTATCTTTGCTTCTCTAAAAAGGAGCGGGCGATAGAGTCTCAATATCTTTTCCTTTGCCTGTTCATCCCCCTCCTGTGCTAAAAGCAGGAGTGTCCCAAATTTCACCGAGATACTTCTCCCCCCTTTTCGCTCTCCACAATAAACTTCTTGATTTTCCGAATTGCCCTATAATAGACTGCAGCAGCCCCCTGATAACCAAGACCAAGTTTGGTCCCGATTTCAGCAAAGCCTCGCATATCTACTACACGAGCAAAAATGACATATCGTTCGCGCACACTAAGTTGCTTCAGTGCGTCATTCAATACCTCATATCGAACTCCCTCACCTATATTCATCACATTCTCATAACTTGCCTCTCCATCTTCAAACATCTCGTCAGTACCGACCATTAACTCATGCGCCCGTACGTACTCAGCCTTTTTCCAATAGTCAACTTTCTTTCGATGAATCGCCGTAATTAGATATGCTGTAAATCTATTCTGGACAGCGTTACTTTCAAATGTATTTTTCTTTTTAGATGTCATACGACTCCTCCAACGTCATTTTTTCAAAAAGACGATATGGCGGATCTCGACATCGCGTTAGATCATTTGCTACACTTGCTTTTGCAAGCGGATCTCTGCATTGTGCACAGCTATAAAAGCAAAATGTTGTGTCTGCATACTTTCTTTGATCTGTTTATACACGCGCAGGGCATTTCTCCTCTCACAGCACACAAAAAAGCTGATGCGGTACTCATAAGTTATGTGTACCGACATCAGCTTTTTGTTGCTGAAAATATCTAAATTTATCTTTATGGTTCAGATCATATTGAGAGAGTCTACGTGAACATGGAATAGATCACTTCATGTTCGCCATGTAGTTCCGGCATGTCCTGTAGCCGGACAATGTCACCATACTCGCAGGATGAATCATCCGTCAGAACCCAAATAGTATGTTTTGAATATACCCCATTGTAAATGTCTGTTGTACATTGTTTTAAGTACAAATAGGACTTGCTCATAACTTCCAGAGGATACCATGTTGACCACTTTTGAAGTTTGAAAGTCGCGCCATCATAAGAAATATCCAAAACCGTTCCCTTTAGTGTACTCCCTTCTTTCTCTCCGGAATATACAAATAACACACGAACTTTTGCGTCCGATGCAAGTTTGACTTTCTTAATAAAATCTTCCCATAGCTCAGCTTTTTTAATCTCACAGAGATCCGTAATAATCACACATTTTTCACGCTGCAGCTGTTCAAGGGAAAAGTTACCACTATAAAGTCGCTCCATCGGGGTTAGTCGTTCTGCATACTTCCACAGGCAAAAGGCACTAAGCAGTACTAAAAAGCAAATTCCGAATGTTCTTCTCATTGTTAGGCTAAACTCCAATAGGAGTACGTGGTTCGATTTCCAGCATAAGGACAGTCGTATATAGTATGCTCATATAAACCATACTCTCCCCATTTTGATGTTACCATTATTGTACTTCCCACGCTCTTGACAATGCCAGAATGATCTCCCAGTGTTTTACCATCTGTACCGACTTCGCTTCCAGTATTTCGATAGAATACTTTTCTACCCGCAGCAGCACTGCCAGCGTTTAAATAACTGCCATCAGTCATGTACGGAAAAGGATTGATAAGCCAAACATTGTTTTCAGGCGATTGGTCATGCCATGCATAAGAATGGCAATTATAGCGTTTGGTCGCACTCTTTCGCCGTATTGCATTAGGATAAAGCCTCGCCATTTCCAAATCAAGGTAATATACTTCATCATCAGAAAAGCCACTAGACGTCGTGAAATAGTAGTCATCATACCAGCCCTCTTTAAGTACTGTTCCATTTGGAGTCTGGACAATCGAAGCAGTACCATCTGTTGCATTCGTCTGGTTGGTAGACAAAACTGCTATGCTTTCACAAAGATATAATTTATCGGCCTCATCAAGTTGGTTGAAAAACGGTTCTATAAGAAGCAGGGTTTGAATTTTTCTTTTTTCAGTATGTTTCTGCATCTGTATATATGTCATATGCATTAACTCGGCGGAGCTGGCCAAAACATCTGCATTTTGATTACTATAGGTGTTTTTATATCTTGCGGCAAGCGCATCCGCCGCATCATCGCGCCTTTGCAATTCCTGTAATGCGTCACAATACTGCAAAACAGCATCAAATCCCTCTTCAATGCTATCATAAGCATACATGTTAGAAAGAAGCGGGTAATATAAAACTGCTTCGATAAGTGATTCCGTAGACATTCGGTGCAATGTTTCCTTTGGAATTTCGCAAGCAGCTATTTTACTCTGTAACGTCTCCAGCTTCTTCCATTCCTCCGTACCAGGTTGAATTGGGTATACATCCTTAATATTGAGTAGGAGACTATACTCAGACAAATCATATTGGAACTCTGCCTGAGCTGGAATGTAGAGCGGCACACAAAGAGCGATTGCTAAAATTAAGGTAATTAATCGTTTCATATTTTCTCTTCTCCATTCAGATTAACTCAATTAGTTTTTACAAATAATTTTTCTGGTGAAGGAATTTGCTTATCTTATCGTTACTACGCAAATATAGGCCGTATATATCTCACTTATCTCTTCTCGTCATCCTACTTAATTATTTTCCTTTTAAGTCAACATCTGGGATTTCACCGCCCTCTCGCTCGTCTAACTCTAGAGTTTCACGTTGGGTTGTTTTAAGGATTATTTCATCAAGATTAACCATATATCATTTTACTCGTTCACGTACACCTACTGTGAATTGCTACTTCAACTTTTCACTTGAAACAGTCAAGTGAGAGGTATTCGTCATTTCTGTTATTCCAATTGAGTCCCCCCCTTTCTCATGTGGAAGAACATCTCTCTTCCAACTATATTTCCTGTTTTTAAAGTATATCAGTTTCTATCAAATGTAAACCGCTTACGGTTTACATCTATGCAATTTCAGATTGCTTTTTGAAAATCTTCAAAGGCAAGAAATAATTAAGCTTCAAATAACAGGCAGAACAAACATAAGCGTGGGGCTCTGTGTGATCGCCCTACGCTTTATACTTATACCTTTATGTTTCTTCTCCCCTTCTCATGTAAAATCAGGTTCAATTTTCTCCTCCTATAGCCCTACTGCAACCATGCAATGGCTCTATAACACGATTTAATCCCACATAGAAACTGCAAATTGACAAAATGCAAACTTGATGTTGTTTACATTTCCTCAGTTTTTTCTTAATTTATAGCCGTAAAACTTCTTGTTGTTACAATCCCCATTGTGCATACCGACCGGTACATGGCAGTCTAATCGCATAAGTGCAAAGGCTCGTAGTAGTTAAGGATGATACTTAAAGTATCCCGCTACTGCGGGTCTTTTGTTCTCAATGAAATGTGTCAAAACAGGGCGGCCAATTATACACCAGTAGCTCAATCTATTAGATAATATAAAATGAGTCCTGCAAACAAAAGTCAATAGCCAAAAAGAAAAAAGTCCCGCAAAATTTGCGAGACCGAAAAAGGGCATAGCAAAACAGGCTGGAGAAAAGATGTATCGCCAGCCGGGATGGAATTGGCAGTTAGCTTAACTCTGTGCGGAGTTCTGCTGCGCGTCGAAATCCTCAAGGCACTCTTTCACACGAGCATAGTAGATGCGCAGGAACTTGTTCTGCGCGGCTGTCATGTAGACAAAATAAGGCTTGCCCTCCGCGCGTTTCTTATCGAGGAACTGGTACACCGGTTCGTCCTCTGGAGCTTTTCTCAGATATGTACAGACGATTTGGTACAGCGTTTTCCGTAGATGCGGGGAGCCGCGTTTGGTCGTAGGTGTGCTTTGCGCCGCATGCTTGCCAGACTGGTTTACAGCCGGATCGACACCCGCAAATCCCACAATGGAGCTGCGGCGCGGAAAACGGCGCACATCGCCAATCTCGGCCATAAGCTGCGCGGCAGTGATTTCGCCAACGCCGTACATGGCATGCACTGTATCGTACTCTGGCAGTTGCCGCGCAAGGCGTGCCATCTCGGCGCGCAAAGCGGCCAGCGTCATCTTGCCTGCAAGCAACTGCTGGGCAGCAGTCGTAATCAGCAGCTTTGTGTTGTCATTCTTCGGCAGCGTGGTGAAATGGCCACAGCTTCCCGCGTAGATGTCCAACGCCTTCTCTGCGCTGTAATGGTAGCCCTTGCGCTTGCACCACTTCTGATAGCGCTCGGTGAATGCCTTCTCGCTGACGCGGCAGATGCAGTCACAGTGCCAGAAGGTCATGACAAAATCCACCCATTTCTGGTGACCGTCGGCGCGCTCCGGGCTGGAGAACAGTTCGTTCACGCCGGGAAAGGTCTTGTCGGTCAGCG
>OLGE01000906.1_pt1 | contig 32669 bp, 24 predicted proteins | sample 1605151 | NCBI WGS metagenome assembly OLGE01 (sample SAMEA3888912, study PRJEB22519) | human gut metagenome | biome: human gut; feature: human-associated habitat; material: faeces | place: Denmark | collected 2010
ATGATGAAAGCTTAAAGGCCGCCGATGATTACTATGGTGTCTTAATGAGCTATTATATGAATGGTATTGATGAGGGTGTTGCCAAAGGTGAAGCTAAGGGGTTTGCCAAAGGTGAAGCTAAGGGTTTTGCCAAAGGTGAAGCTAAGGGTTTTGCCAAAGGTGAAGCAAGAGGTAGTTATCACAAAAGTCTTGATATAGCGAAGAAAATGCTATTAAAGGGTATGGATGATGACTCTATCATGGAACTGACGGGCTTAACCCATGAGCAATTGCATCAATTGAAATCATAAAATTATCAGATACAAGTTCTCCCCATAAGCCAGGCGATAGATGCCTGAACTTATGGGGAGTTTTTTTGGCTTGAAAGTTATTACCTTACTCTGCTAGGGAGGGGTGTCATGTCACAACCAATACGCCCTTTTAGGGCGTGCATGCCTATGAATGAGGTGTTCTTTCAGGGCACAAAAAAAGTCGTGGAATCTTAGAAGGTGAGTCACCTCGGCAACTAAAATTCCAACGACCAGTCTAGTCTAGTCTTCGCAAATTTGTATAATAGTAAATGATAATAATGTCTTATAATAACTAAAACAAGGGGGGAGGAAGTATTCCCAACTTCCTTCCCTCCTCTCTTACAGATATATGATTCTTAACTTTGTATTTTACTTGTTATTTCAAAACCTTAATGCAACGGACACCATTGCTTGGATCTTTACTATTAGGATATTGATCCCAATTGTCAGCCATAGTGAACACGCTGGTATATGTCCATGATATTCTGAAACTTTCATTGGAGAACACAGTTCTGCAATACGTATTCTTTATCAAATTAGGATCTATTAAGTACATCACAGACATTTCTCTTTGGTTTGGAACTCTCCAAGTATAATCTCCTGTGCTTTGGCTGTAATGGCCGTTGCATTTATAGTAACCTTTAACGACGTTCCGCATTGTTGCAGAATAGCCGTTTTGGCTTTTTTTGAGAGTGTTTGTCGCTATTCTGAACGATTTAGCAGGTTTGTTGATTCCTGATTGCGATCGCTCTGTGTGCCCAATCAATTCATTACTGCTACCTCCAACGATGAGAGCTCTAGAGTCCACCTTGTCCAATTCTACATCTTTGTCTGAATTGCTAGTTGACCAAAACGGGGTTGGAGTTATAGCATATCCTTTATCGTTGTCATTGGATTGCAGATTGCGGACGCAACGAATCAAAGTAGCTTTCCACTTGCTATCATGGTTGTTGGTAGCCATACCCTCTTCAGAGAAGTAGGTATTAATACCTCTCGTGGAAGTGTAATACAACATACGGCACCCAGGATCATTGTCTTTACTAAGCGTAGAGGTTTGCTTATTAAAGAGTTTTGCCTCAGTACTCATTACTTCCTCACCAATCCAAAGTCCAATATACTGGTTGACTGCAGGAGCGTACCATCTGATTTCATCGTCATCGATCGTACCATTACCATTCAAGTCTCTGTTACGGCTCATACAGGCCTTTACGAGTGCCTTGTTGCTCTTAATGTTGTCCCATGTGAGACCTGAGAGATCTTTCTTCATATTTGCTCGACCATCCCACTTGTCACTACCTTTTGACTGGTATGGATACCAATATTCATTTGTACTTGTACCTCCTATACCATCGTCAGAAAAACCCTTGCCTTCTTCGTCATTGATGGTTTCACAACCGTAAGCAGTAACTTTTCCTGCCTGCTTCACATCATAGAAGGTCTGGATATTATGCTGGGTCAAACCATATTGAGCTTCAGCATATACGCTTCTTGTATCTTTGCTAACCCATACGTTGTTTGCTACATAGAAAGCTCGCTTATTAACGTCGTTAACGTACTTGTCCCAACTGAGCCCGCTATAGTAGTTCTCACTGACGAAGCAGGTCGCATCAATGTATTTGCCTTCAGTCCAGAAACTATTGTTGTCTGCATTATCATACAGCTTTTTCAAGAATGTTTCGATATCCATGGTGTTTCCTTTGCCAGGATAATCGCATGGAGTACCTCTTCCGTCATTTTCGCGGCCATAGCTACTCTTGCTGCTGTTTCTGCCAGTAATAGCAAACTCAATCCACTTTGTATCTACACCATTCAGCTTCTGTTTGTGTTCCTCTGTCTTTGGATTTGCTTCATCTTTTACGTTTATTGGCTTTGTCTTCTTGCCCAAGGCATAAACCTGATAGTAATATCCTAGGTTGGAGTCTTTCAGCTTTTTTATGTCCGCCTTATTGAAGCGCATTACCATATATTCGTAATGACTGTCGAGTGTCAGGTTCTTACCGGTATTACCATATTGCAATACCACACCTTCTGCACCAGGCTGATCGTTGTTGTCTTTTGTAGCTTCAACGATGATTTTTTCTACACCTGCCACTGTGATGTTAAAGGTGTACTTACAATTACGCTCAACATTGTAGTCATTGTAATTTGCACTGCAGTCGCCTAAGTGAACATAGTAGGTTACGTCGGCAGTTTTGGTAGAACCATCCTTGGTTTCTTCATACTTGCCTTTCAAAACTACGTATGTACCATACTCAGGAGCATTGGTGAATACCTTAGGATTTGACTTATTGTCGTCCTCTCGCTTAGCCTGATCTGTTACGCTCTGTTTTGCATCCTGCAGATTTTCTGGCAAATAGGCTTCGAAGTATTCTGCGCCCGTAGTCTTATCCACGTCGTTTACTCCAAGAGTAAGACCCTTGATGCTGCTAACATCAGTAGCGTTACTTATCTGTTTCTTAGCGTTACTATCAATACTGCCAATGAGTGTACCATTTTTTGCAATATTCATGATATCATAGTTAGCAAGTTTGAATGAACGCTGTACGCCATCGCCTGTTAATTCCTTGATGGTAAATTTCACCTTAGATACAATGCGGCTCAGTCTGATAGCATTACCATTGGTATCGTCACTTGTGACGTTACCTGCGGTATTGATGTTTACAACCTTGCCGCTATTTACAGCACCACTCATTAAGAAAGCGTCTGTGATTGAAATTTGATCATCTACATTACGTTGAAAATTCAGAGCTTTCAAATCATTCAGAGTAAAGGTATATTCTCCAGCTCTTGCCTTGTCCTCGTCGAGATTAATAGGCAACTTGCCTTTTTCTACATTTTTTTCACTTACTGTGAGAGGGTAGCGACCGGTATTGTAATTGGCGACCGCATAAATGTAGGATTCGCCACTTCTAGTTTTGATGCCAAATACGGTAGCTTTTGTGCTGTTATTGGTATTTTGGTCTAAGCCAGAGGTAATCCCTTTATAGCCCTTCAAATTACCATTGCCATCAAATATATAGATGTAGAGGTTGTCGAGATGACGCTCCTCTGCTTTTGTAGCTCGGGAGTTAACCACGATGTCTCTTGGGGAAACATCAGAATAGGCCAACGAAATGGTAACATCCTCATTGCTCTCGCTGCCGCCCGGGAAGATGTCTTCCGAGCAACTGCTGAGTAAGAGTGCTACTCCCATGAGCAGGTATGCTAATTTCATTACTTTCTTCATATTTTGATTCCTCCAATAGTTTAATTAAATGTGATATCTGTAGCATCCTTCACATTCCAGTCTGCCACATAATACTGTAACTTGAGATTATCCAGAAATGCTTCTCCTGAGAAGTAGCCATATACAACCAATTCATGATTGCGATAGGCATCTGGAATCTGGAATTCAACCGATCTTGCTTCTTCAAGCAAAGCATTTGACTTGAAATAAATCTTACCAGTTATGGTCTTTGTCTCACGAAGATAGCTTCTGCAACCTTCGTGTACTGCTTTGCTGAGACGAGTCATATAATCCTGAGCTTTTTCTCCGGGTTGTTGGATATATGTCTTAGGATCGTCAACAGCGTTGATTTTGCTTGTAGCAATCTCACCGAATTTCAGAATCTGGCTGTTGAGGTAGGTGAGACCAGTTAATCTTCCTGTTAACCCTTTAGTATCCTTCTCGGCATCTATTGCTGCTTCTGGGAATACCGGGCTTGCTGCTGTCAGGGTCTCTCCGTTTACTTCAATCTTAGTGACGGTTACACTTTCTGTATCCTTGCCGGTCTTACGGGCAAAGAAGAAGTGGAGCTTGGAAACGGCTCTTACCAATGGAACACTTACAGGTTTGGCAGCAGCTGCGGCTTCATTGTCTGCAATGTTGTTTTTTACATTGATGTTTGTAATGACACGCGAGATTGGTAAACCTGCATCAGGAACAGTAATAGCCTGAGGGCTGCCATCTGGATTGATACCGAAGTTTGAGTTAAAAGTTTTAGCTTTCAATTCCTGGCGAGTCATTCTATTGCAATTGTTATCGTTCAGAACTCCAATGCTTTCTGCATTGAGCAGGATAAAAAGGTCGATATTTTCCAAATCACCTGCTGCTTTGCGCAACAATTTCATACTTACCTGATGTGAACCGGTTTCGTTGAGGCCGGTTTCAGCCTTGAATCCTATTGGTGCTGCAGTTTCAGCGCTGCCGCTTTTGAAAGCCCAAACTCTGATACTGTATATTTTCTCCTCTTCTGTTGGATTTGGGGAAGTTTCGTCTTGCCCGGGCGTTCCGCTGGTACCTGCTGTTGAACCAGCAGGGGCGTTGGCTCTGGCTTGAGCTGTAGGAGTTGATACATTCAGGTTGATGTAGGTATCACTCTTTCCAGCAGCTGTATCTGTGTAACCGTCCGTCATGCATGATGTGAACATCAGTGTAAGCAGCAAGGTGGGTGCCAATGCTGCTATCCCCTTCATCATGCTAGTCAGTTGATTCGCACAGACTTTTCTTTTTGCGAAATCGAACATAACTTGTTTCTCCTATCTTTTACTTATACTTTTTACTTATACTTATCTTCTGCCTTTAGCAGTCTTACTGTTTTATAGTTCTATATCTCTAAAATTGAGAACCCATCCGTTCACCTTGATCTTAGTGACCATATAGAAATCGGTATCAGGATTAGGAACGTAGAACACGAGGGTGTAGTGATCCTGGCGGTCGAGATATTCCTGTTCCGCCCATCCCTTTTCTATGCGTTCTCCGCAGAGGGCAAGGAACCAAGGGAGAGAGTGGTTGAAAATGACCTTTCCCGAGCGCTTGTCGGTGATGACGATGCGCTTGTCGTCGTATTCCTTGCTGTCAGGGTTGCTGTTATTCACGTCGTTCTTTCTTTCAAACATTCTGGATGAAGAAAGGTCGTAAACCAGCGCCTTCTTGATTTCCTCACCTTCCACCTCGGTGGCTCCGTCCTTGTTATCTACCAGTTCCTCGTTGTAAGGGATGTAGGTGATTGGCTTGTTCTGTAACGCTCCGTTGGCATCTACGAGCTTGTCGCCCTTGTAGTCGAGGAGGGCAGCCGAACCCTTGATTCTTACGTCGAAGTTTTCTGCCACGAATCCCGGCTGGTTGTTATCGAACGGGAGCATCACGATGCGGTAGGTCTTGGTACATTTCATCAGACTGAGTTCACCGGTGGTGTCCTTGTTCCCCTTGAAGTCGAGAGATGTCTGGGCAGTGTAGAGAGCGGTGAACTTCTTGTTGTTGATGGAAGCTTCTCCGTTTTTCTTTCCCATTTCCTCCTTCAGGTCGGTGATGGTTGAAACGCCCGGTGTGAGTTGGGTGAAGCTGAACTCCATCTCGTCGTCACCGTCAGCACGGCTGTCTGTTGGTTTCTTGTCACGTGCCAGGCAAACGAAGGTGTATTTTCCTTCCTGCAAGTCAGTGATGTCCATGCGGTGACCCGTTTCGAATTTGTCAGCCGACTGTGTATAGGTATCGAAGTACTTACCATTTTTATCGAAAACATAGACATTGAGGTTTCTGACTTCTTCAGAGAAAGCATCTGCGTTCTCAACATTATATGTATAATCGAATTTGAGCGACACCTTATGTGCCGGACAATTCGTCAGATCGTCTTTCATGCATGATGAAAGCGAGGCGAGCGTGATGGCTGAGAAACAAACCACTTTGCCAAGGTTGTTGATAATGAAGTGTTTCATATCGTTTCTTTTTTAATTCTTTTACTTATACTGCTTATACATATATATAGTACCATCTGGCTTTTGGATATTTGCCTTTGGCATCTTTATTTTCTTCTTGGGGGTGCTTGAAGCACGATAGGGGTTCCCGCCATCTTTGGCGGCAAAAATCATCTTTTGTTTTTGTAATCTCCCGGAGGCGGGGTAGCCCCCGGGAGATTGAGAGTATTGTTGTTTCAAGAATTATCTTGAGATCGGGGGATGGGGTACATCCCGTTTTCATCTTTTCTTTCCTATTGAAGTTCTGATTACTTCAACTCGATATCCTTTGTATTGAGAACCCAAGGGTTGATGCTAACTTTTACATCCATGTAGTAGTTAGGGTTCTTGTTAGGATCGTCTGGCTCTGGTCCATTAGGAACGTCCTTACCAATCTCGTTAATCTTTGTAACATTCAAGCGATAGATGCTGTTACGCAATACAGAATATGTATGAGTTGTCTCACCTGCTACAAATGGCTTGTAAGCCATGTCAGAGATAGCCCAGCGGTAGTACATTATACCTTCGCGATAAACCTCAATCTTGTAGTCCTCACGGAATTTAGCCAATTCCTCTTCGTTTGTGATAAGCTTGCCTGTAGTTCCGTCTTTAATCTTAGCTAAAACCTGATCAACTGTTAAAAGGTTAAATGGGTTGACAATAGCACCTGTTGTTGCATCATCGAAAATAGCCTGAATTCTGGTGTAAAGTCTTCCGTCATAACGATAGAATGTACCATCCTCGAAGTCTGCTGTAGCCTTTGCTGCATCTGTCAAGTTTGCCTTAATCTTGAAGTAAACAGCTGTAGCATCGTTTACGTCAGTTGTGGTATTCTCGAAAGCATACGTATTGTTTGTGCCGAACTCGGCAGGGGTTTCTACTTTGAACGTTGCACCAAATTCATCCGTTGGATGAAAATACTTAGGAGCCTCTCCCAATTTCACGTTCAAAGTCTTGAAATCAGTATCCCAGTTCTGCATGACATAAGAGGTGTTGTTCAAGTTGGAAGCAGCATAACCCATATAAGTGAAGCTTGCTAAAACGTCAGCAACATTCTTAGTTGTACCGGCTGCAGCATCATCTACGACTTTTGCAGTCTCGGCGAACAATGGGTTATCGATACGAGCAACTACACGATCCAGCTTAATCTCGTCAGCATGGGCTGGAGTAGCTTCTGACTTAGCTGCGTCTGTGAATGTAACAGTGCTATGATTAGCCTTCTTTGTTCCATCATTCTGGTTGAACATAACGAAGTTGTTATTTGTAGCAAAGTTAGCTCCACCTGTAGTTGAGGTAAAAGTACCTGTTAATGGATCATTTACATCTGTTTTGTTTGCTAAGAAGTAAACATTGTACGCCTTATTAGTCGTAATAGCTCCTGTTACTGCAACCTTGATAGGCTTTGTTTCACCTGGAGTTGTCTGAGTAGGGGCAGTCTTGAACATGTCAGCGGTGATGACCTTGCGGAATACACAGGTAGGTCCATCATAGATATACATCATACCTTGGGTTATTGTACTCTCTGCCTCACTACCATTATCTGTGGTAGTTTTGCCGTCTGTTACACTAGTTCTGGTACCATGGCTTGTTGCACCAGAAATCTTCAATGTCATATAGACACCATCAGCCTGTGACTGAGTTCCACCACCTGCTAAATCATCATTGCTACTGCAGCTTGTGAAAGACAATGCTGCTGCTGATACCAAGCTCATTGCGAGCAAATTCATTTTCTTCATAATCTTTTACTTATTAAGTGTTATACAATAAATTATTTAGTCTCTTTTTATAGTCTTGTCTTGAGAATTCTTTTCTTACTCTGTAAACTTGTTGATCTTGTCGAGGTTTTCCTGTGCCTCCTTCAATCCGCCGTTAACCGCCTTCTGGAAGTAGAGCTTGGCAGAATCGTAATCCTCGTTGAGGGTTGCGAGGCAACCACGGGCGTTTTCTGCTTCTGCACTGTTGCCAGCCTTCTTCAGGTACTTCTCTGCGCTTACCTTGTCACCTCTGTCGATGGCTGCAAGGGCTGCATTCAGATTAGCAAGCTTATCTTCAGGGAACATCTTCACTGCCGTGTCGAATACATTGTTGTACTCTTCGCTTCCCTTCGGATAGCTGTTTGCCACCATGTACATCTCCTGGAGAGAGAGCTTCTGCGGACGGGTATTGATTACTCTGCGAGCCTCTTCGAGGTTGAATGCCTTCACATCGTACTCGATGGTGTAATCGGTGCGGCGCAAGCCTGGCCAAACCTTGTCAACGAGGAATCGGAATGCCTCACCAGCCTTGGCTGCGAGGGTCTGTTCCTTCTGGTCAGGAGTCATATCGCTGTTGATGATCTTGAGAACAGCTTCCTTCTGAGGGATGTTGTTGCTCTGGATGTAATCCAGTGTTCCCTTCCAGTCTTCGGCTGTGGCATCAAACTTGAACAACTCCTTCTTGGTTGGGTAAGCCTTCTGCAGGTAGTTGTAGAGTGCCTGTGTTCGGCGGTTTGCCAATCTTTCGTTGTTGGCGTAGCTTCCGTCAGGGGAAGCATATCCATGGAGTGTGATCGAAGTGATGGTTACATCCGGATCGTCCTTCACGAGGTCGAGTGTCTTATGGATGGTAGCCAGCTCATTCTTGTTGTTGCCGAGGTTGGCGAGGATGTCTGCCTTGTTGACACGGAAGTTGAGTCTTGCCGAACCGTTCTCCTGTCTTACCTTCACTGCCTCTGCCTTTGGCTGCTGGTAAGCGTGGTAGAGCTGCTGTGGGGTAGCGAGTGCATCTCCGTGAGGGCTGAGGATGTTTTCAGCGAGTAACTGCTGGTTGCAGCCGCAGGCATCATGTGCGATGGCAAACTTGGAATCCTTCATCCAGTCCTGGTAAGGAACCGTGTAAGCGTAGTGGAGAGTCTGTGGCTCCTTGTTCTCACGCTTTACCACGATGAGCGGATTCTGGGTAGCGGTCATCTTGGTGCGCTGGTAGTAGATGTATCTCTTGCTGCCCATCACCTCTACAGCCGGGAGCTTGAGGGTATCCTCGCCTTTATAGATGACTGGTGTATAGACCAGTCCCTTGTTGCCGGAGAGCTTCACCTGATCGAGGTTAATGTCCATATAGACCTTCACCTTGTTTCCCTTCTTTTTCACCTCCTTGTTGAGGATCTTCATATCCTTGGAAGCCTGTTCCTGTGCGATGGCGTTTGTAGTGACCAAGATGCTGAGTGCTGCGGCTCCAAGTGTCTTGCTTAAAATCTTATATGTATTCATAATCTTCAGTTTTTACTTATTAATATAATAATGTATCATGAATTAGAAGACATACACCAGATTGAGTGCCGCCTTGGTAGGACCTACGTAGTGATTGGTCTGGTCTTTCTCGAGTCTTTCTCCGCACTGAGGGCATTCATACTTATCTGCTCTGGAATAGATGTAACCCACTCCGAGTTCAGCTTCGAAGTTCCAATGCTTGGAGAGTGCCCAGGTATAGCCGTATGCCACGCCTGCACCTACGAACCATCCTTCGTATCTGTAATCTTTCAATTTGGAGAAGTCGGTACCGAGGAACTTGAAGTCAAGATCTACGTTACCTATGTTATGAGAACCTCCGAGGGCGTGGAAGCCGATGAAGGAGCCCATCATCTTATTGCAGAACCAGTATCTAGCTTCTGGTTGAACAAGCCAGTGCTGCCACTTCTTGTTCTTGGAAAATGTCCAAGGGTTGTAGTTGCCGGATACGTCCAAGGTCCATTTTGGGGAAAGGCCAAATTCGAAGCCGAGGTTCATGGTGCTTGTAGCATCATAAAGGAGGTTCGTCTTCAAGGCCACCTTCTGAGCTACGGCTGGGCAGATGAAGCTGCCTACAGCCAGTAGCGCAATTAAAATCCTTCTGTTCATACTTAAAATCTTTTAATGATTTAAGAATGACAAATGGTCTCTCTAGAGAAACGCATCATCATCTTTTACTTATACTTATACTTTTTTTCTTTTCCTTTTTCCTACCTTTCCTTTCAATAGGCTTGCTCCTAGACTTTATTAATTAAAGAATAGTTAGTCTATCATTTACTCTTCATCTACTCATCCTCTACTCATCATCATCTTTATCATCTACTCCTCAGTTCTTAGATGCCTGTTGGCAACTTTGGGGTTTGATTGTTAGTTCGGGCTTGAAACCGCGAACTTTGTTTTTACGATTGCAAAGATAGCGTCTTTTTCGATTGCTGCCAAGAAAAATGCGCCTAAAAATGCTGATACCGAATAAAAACCGCATAAATGAAACACTGAAAAACCCTGAAAAATGCTTTTTCTCATTTGTTTTTTGCTTTTTCAGCCACTTTTTATCAGTTTTCTTAGAGTTTTTCGATTTTTAGTAGTAATTTTGCGGCAGAGAAGTATAAGTTAGTAAATCAACAATGAATCCAGGACACAGAGGTCCTGAAAGATATGCAAAGTGCCCCAAGCGGGCAAGACTTTGATGATGTAAAAGTATAAACGACTGTTTAAATTATAAGTAAATTGAAAGCAAGAAAATGAAAGCTAAGAACAAACTTTGGGATTGGTGTTTGCGCTTGGAACATCATTTATGCCCTGATTACTGTGGAGTGGTGGATCGCCGAAGGGTGATTGCCTTCGTCCTTTTGACTCTGATAGAGATACTCATTATTCCCTACCACTTCCTTTTGTTTTACATGATGAAAGCATGGGGGGGGCATGTTCTATAATGTAGTCCATACCCTCGCACTGGCGCTGCTGATGTATGTGGTGCTGAAGCGCAAGGTGGTATTCAAGACCGGTATCTCCCTGCTCTATATCCTCGTATTCGTGAAGCTGGCGATAGACAGTATGCTCTGTCTGCACTATCAGGGTGACCGGGACAACCTGAGCGTGATGAGCAATATCTTCATCATGTTTATACTTGCCATTACCGCCCAGAGCCAGCAGCTCAACCGAACCGCTTTCGGCTTTACCATCGCTCTGCTGCCAGTGGTAGCGGTAGCCATCTCGCATACGCAGATCTCCGTGCTGTTCTTCAGCATCAAGGCTGTTCTGGTAGGTTTCCTGATGATTCTGTATGTATGGCTCTATAACTGGGAACCAGTCATGTTCAAGGAACTCAGGCAGCCCAAGCAGATGAGGGAAGAAGAGAAGAAGGCACTGCACATGCTTGCCGACCTGAAGGATGAAGAGAAGGATATGGCGGTAAACCTGCTGAGCCGACTGCGCCCGGAGCAGCAACAGAATATCCTGGAGCGTGCCGCAGAACAGTTGAAGACCAGCGAACTGAGCAAGAAGGCTTGGGATCTGGTATGTGCCGACCTCACCAACAGTGAGCGAGTGATCTGCCAGATGGTACTGGAAGGCAAGATGCTGAAGGAAATCTGCATCGAACTGAACAAGAGTGAATCGAACATCACCAGCCAGCGTAGCCATATCCGCAAGAAACTGAATATGGACCGCAAGGACGACCTTCGACGCGAACTGGAAAAGCGCTTCTATGAAGCCAGAAATTCACTGGAAGCATAGTATAAACAATAGCATATAAGAATGCAGAAAGGGTGTGCTCACACGAGCACACCCTTTCTGCATTCTTATACTTTTCCAATCTTACTCTTCCAATCTGAGGAATGCCTTCGGCAGGTAATCGATGAGATCACTGGCGATGAGGCTTTCCTTGCCCAGGTCCTTGATGGCGAGGTCGCCGGCAAGACCATGAAGGTACATACCGATGCGGGCAGCATCTGCCTGCTTGTAGCCGCGAGCCAGAAGAGCGGTGATGATGCCTGTAAGCACATCGCCACTGCCCGCCGTAGCCATACCGCTGTTGCCCGTAGAGCAGAACTCCACCTTACCATCCGGATGACAGAGGGCAGAGAAATGGCCCTTCAGCAGGATGTAGCCGTGCAGACGGTCGGCAAGCTCGCATGCCTTGAAGAGGCGCTCGGTGCAGTTGCTGCTGGTGATGCCAGCCAGACGGTCAAGCTCCCTAGGATGTGGAGTGAAGATGAGGTTCTTAGGCAACTGCTGCATCCAGGCACGGTGACTGGCAAGGATGTTGAGTGCATCGGCATCCACCACTACCGGACAGGTGCATCTTCTGAGCTGGGCAATCAGGGCGATGGCTGTTGCCTCGCTGGTTCCCAGTCCCGGACCGATGCCCATGGCGTGGTAATCTTCCGTATCTACCGGTTCGCTGAAGATGGTTTCCTCCGTATCCATCTGCAGTACCGCCTCGGGCACGGAAATCTGCATGATTTCGTAGTTTCTCTTAGGCGTATGGGTAATCACCTTTCCCACACCCGTTCTGAGGCAGGCTCTGGTGGCAAGGACCGAAGCGCCCGACATGCCGTAGCTGCCTGCGATGAGGAGCGCCGTGCCCATGCTGCCCTTGTGGGCGAAGTCGCCGCGAGGCTTCAGAAGCTGGCGGATGTCCTTCTCCTCAAGGATGCTGCAACGGCTCTCGGTGCGCTGGATGAACTCTGGAGAGAGTCGAATATCAAGCACCTTGATTCTGCCCAGGTACTGCTGGTTGTCTGCCATCATCATCGACAGCTTCTTCTGCTGCAGGGTGAGGGTGAGGTCGGCACGGATGATGTTGGCGCTGATGTTGTAGGAATTGTCCTCGCTCATCAGGCCGGAAGGCAGGTCGATGCTCACGATCTTTGCCGCACTCTGGTTGATGTATTTCACCATGGCTGCGAATCCGCCCGCCAGCGGCTTGTTGAGTCCGCTGCCGAAGAGACCATCCACCACGAGCATTCCCGCTTCGAGCTGAGGAGGGTCGAAGTTGACGGTGACCTCTGTAAACTGCTTGACGCACTTACCCTCGATGAGTCGTTTCTTGTTGGTGGCACAGTCGGCAGAAAGCTTGTTGTGCACATTGAACAGGAATACACTCACCCCATAGCCGTCTTCGCTGAGGAGGCGTGCCACGGCAAGTGCATCACCACCATTGTTTCCCGGACCGGCGAAGACCACGACCGGTGTTCTGTTAGACCATTCCTGCTCGATGGCACGGGTGAGCGCCTTTGCCGCCCTTTCCATCAGGTTGAGCGATGTGATCGGCTCATGCTCAATGGTGTATTTATCCAGCTCATGTATCTGAGCACTAGTGAATATTTTCATATATTAATGTATGTTATGTCCGATTATCTGATTATTTTAATGCAAAAGTACTAAAAAAAGTCGATGAATGGATGAAGTTTCACGATTTTTTCGTAATTTTGCAGAAAATATTATATCATCAAGACTATGGGCATAGTAAAAATCAAGGATAAGACCTTCAAGACCTCCATTCCAGAGGCAGATATTCTGAAGAAGGTACAGGTCGTTGCCGACCGATTGAACCAGGATTATGCGGACAAGACTCCGGTGTTCCTGGCTGTGTTGAATGGTTCGTTTATCTTCGCTGCCGATCTGATGCGAATGATTACGGTACCAAGCGAGATTTCTTTTGTGAAGTATGCTTCCTACGAGGGCACCAGTTCTACCGGCAGCATGAAGACTCTGATGGGTCTGAACCAGGATCTTACCGGTCGCCACGTGGTGATCGTGGAGGACATCGTGGATTCCGGCTTTACCATGGCTCACATGATAGAGGATCTGAAGAAGAAGAATCCAGCCAGCATCGAGATCTGCTCGCTCCTCGTGAAGCCGGGCAATCTGAAGGTGGATCTGGACATCAACTATGCCGTAATGGAAATCCCTAACGATTTCATCGTAGGATATGGATTAGATTATGACCAAGAAGGCAGAAACCTCCGCGACATCTACACGATTGTAGAAGAATAGGGGGTGAAGCATGTGGGAGAAAATTTTCGCAAGAGGTTCAAAAATGGGCTGATTGCTCAAAAACATCTAGGAGCTTCTGCCCTTTCAGGGCGTGTGGGGCTTACTGGCGAAACTTGAGAGCATAACAATAAAAATAGGAGGACATAAAATGGATGCATTATTTTTCTTAGGCGTTGTAACAGTTCTCTTTGGAATTGTTTTTGCAGTTCTTTTGTCTCCAAAGGGGCAGAAGTGGGTTAATAAATATAGTTAAGTTTCTGACACAACATAAAACAATTTATATATATTAAGGTAAAAATGAAAAATATCGTAATTTTCGGTGCTCCAGGTGCTGGTAAGGGTACACAGAGCGACAAGATGATCGAGAAGTATGGTCTCGGTCACATTTCAACAGGTGACGTTCTTCGTAACGAAATCAAGAACGGTACTGAGCTTGGCAAGACTGCCAAGGGCTATATCGACAATGGTCAGTTGATTCCAGACGAGTTGATGATCGACATCCTCGCAAGCGTATATGACAGCTTCGGCAAGGATCACGCAGGTGTGATCTTCGACGGTTTCCCACGTACCACTCCACAGGCTGAGGCTTTGAAGAAGATGCTCTCTGAGCGTGGTCACAAGATCGCTGCCATGATCGAACTTGCCGTTCCTGAGGATGAGCTGATGGCTCGTCTGCTCAACCGCGGTAAGTTGAGTGGCCGTTCTGATGATAACGAGGAGACCATCAAGAAGCGTCTCAACGTATATCATACACAGACTGCTCCTCTCATCGACTGGTATGAGAAGGAGGGTATCCACCACCACATCGAGGGTCTCGGAACTGTAGATGAGATCTTTGCTCGTGTTTGCAATGTGATCGACAACTTGTAATCAAGATATAATAATCTTCCCCGCAAGGCTGCGGGGAAGATTTATTCGTTAAATAATAAAAGAAAAATCAATGGCTGAATCCAATTTCGTAGATTATGTAAAGATCAACTGCCGCTCTGGTAAGGGTGGTAAAGGCTCCATGCACCTGCGCCACGTGAAGTACCAACCGAATGGTGGACCTGACGGTGGCGATGGCGGACGTGGAGGAAGCATCTATCTTCGCGGCAACCACAACTACTGGACCTTGCTGCATCTGAAGTATCAGCGCCACTTCTTCGCCGAGCATGGTGGCAATGGAGGACGTGACAAGTGCCACGGCACTGATGGTAAGGACATCTATATCGATGTGCCTTGCGGTACCGTGGTGTATAATGCCGAAACCGGTAAGTTTGTCTGCGACGTGGCTTACGACGGTCAGGAAGTACTGCTCCTGAAGGGCGGACGTGGCGGACTGGGCAACTTCCAGTTCCGTACCTCTACCAACCAGGCTCCACGCTATGCGCAGCCAGGTGAGCCGATGCAGGAGATGACCATCATCATGGAGCTGAAGCTCCTTGCCGATGTGGGTCTTGTGGGTTTCCCTAATGCCGGAAAGTCAACCCTGCTCTCTGCCGTATCCAGTGCCCGTCCAAAGATAGCCAACTATCCGTTTACCACCCTTGAGCCATCGCTGGGAATCGTGGATTACCGCGACCATCAGAGTTTCGTGATGGCAGATATCCCGGGTATCATCGAGGGAGCGAGCGAAGGAAAGGGCTTGGGACTGCGATTCCTGCGACACATCGAGCGCAACTCGCTGCTCCTCTTCATGGTTCCAGGCGATACCGACGACATCAAGAAGGAATACGAGGTGTTGCTGGGCGAGTTGAAGAACTTCAACCCAGAGATGCTCGACAAGCATCGCGTGCTCGCCATCACCAAGTGCGACCTGCTGGACGAGGAGCTCATCGAGATGCTGAAGGAGACCCTGCCAACCGATCTTCCGGTGGTATTCATCTCATCAGTTACCGGACAGGGCATCCAGGAACTCAAGGATGTGCTCTGGAAGGAGTTGAATTCAGAGAGCAACAAGCTGCAGGAGATTACTTCAGAAGATACCCTCGTTCACCGTGACAAGGATATGAGCCGCTTCCAGCAGGAACTCGAGGCTGAGGGCGAGGACATCGTGGAGTATATCGACGAGGATGAAATCGAGGATGTAGATGACTTAGATGATTTCGAATATGAATAAGGAATATCATATCGCTGAGGGCGTCACAGCTTTCTCTACCACCCGAAAGGGAGGGGTAAGCCAGGGCAACTACAGCGAATTCAATATCAATGACTATTGCGGCGACTGCGCCGAACACGTGGCAGAGAACCGCAGGAAGTTGGCGGATGAGCTGGGCATAAGCATCGACCATATCATCCTGCCGCATCAGGTGCATGGAGTAGAGGTCCGTCAGGTGGCAGGAGATTATTTCTCAATGCCTGAGAACATCCGCAAGATGATTCTCGAGGGCGTAGATGCCGTGATGACCAATGAGAAGGGCGTATGCATAGGTGTTTCCACCGCCGACTGCATCCCAATCCTGCTCTATGACGAGGAGCACCATGCCGTGGCAGCCATTCATGCCGGATGGCGAGGCACGCTGGCACGCATCGTCCACAAGACCATCCAGGAGATGGCTTTCGCCTATCATACGGAGCCAAAGAAGCTGAAGGCAGTGATAGGTCCGGGTATCTCGCTGGAGCATTTCGAGGTAGGCGATGAGGTGTATGAGGCTTTCGAGCAGGCAGCCTTCCCGATGGAAGAGATTGCCGAGCAGCGCCCCAATGCCGCCTTTTCGGTAGATATTGCCGAGCGTGAGCGCCTGGCTGCAGAAGGAAACATCGTGCAGCCGCTGAAGTGGCACATCAACCTGCCGCTCTGCAACAAGCAGATCCTGCTGCATTGCGGTGTGGCAGAGGAAAATATCCAGGATTGCGGCATCTGTACCTTTGCCCACAGCGACGAGTTCTTTTCGGCAAGAAAGCTGGGCATCGAGAGTGGCAGAATCTATACCGGCATTCTGATGAAGTAAGTTTTCAAGATAACATCCATTTTTCTCTTTTCTATGAACGAAGAGGGAAAAATGGATGTTTTTATGTTTTAAGATTTAATGGTTAAATTTAAAAAATGAATCTAAAAGAATAGAGAATGATTGTAAACAGAAGATTAAGAAGAAGAATCGGGCTGGCTGCCGTCTCGGGAATGCTGATGCTTTCGCTGAGCAGTTTCATGCCCGCCAAGAATGAGTTTACTGCCGCCGAGCAACAGCAGGTGAGCATCGCAACGCCAGGTCTCTTTGCCCAGAGTCAAGCCTTCAATGTTGACTTTGAGATATTCCGTGCCAAGGAATATTCATTCCCGCTTCCTGTGGGCAAGGCTAGCCTTATCAATGGCAACAGCGTGATGCGCATCTCTACTGCCAAGGGCGATGCAGTGAAGGCAATGTTTGATGGTTATGTGCGTCTCTCGCGCAAGACCGAGTCGATGGGCAACGTGATCGTGATCCGCCATGACAACGGTCTGGAAACCGTGTATGCCAACAATGCCGAGAACCTGGTGAAGGTGGGACAGTCGATAGATGCCGGACAGACCATCGCCATCGTGGGCACCCGAGAGGGAGAGACCTACTGCGATTTCTCCATCATGGTGAACGGTGCGCGCATCAATCCGGAGACCATCATCGAGCCGAAGAGCCATAAGCTCCGCCGACAGACCGTGCAGTTCCGCAAGGAGGGCAACCGCATCGGCATCAAGGTGATTGGTGGCAAGGACTCCTCCGTTTCCAAGAACGATAAGAATGATAGAAACAATAAGGAAACAAATAAGAAATCGGGAAGCAGCCGTAGCGATCACGCCATGACCCTCGACCCCGACGAGGTGTACGACCCGTTTACCATCACCAACACCTTCCGTCTCGATTTGGAGAAGATAGAGGAGAAGGCATGGGCATATCCATTGCCTGATGCCCGTGTCATCAGTCCATACGGAGGTGCCCGCCGTCACTCGGGTGTGGATTTGAAGACCAAGCCTAACGACGAGATTTATGCCGCCTTCGATGGCGAGGTGGTTGCTTCGGGACCTTACTACGGCTATGGCAACTGCATCCGCATCAAGCATGCCTACGGCTTGGAAACACTCTATAGCCATCAGAGTAAGAACATGGTGAAGAAGGGTGATAAGGTGAAGGCAGGCCAGGTAATCGGTCTTACGGGCCGCACTGGCAGGGCCACCACAGAGCATCTCCATTTTGAGGTGTCTTTCGACGGCAAGCGCCTGGATCCAGCCATTATCTTCGACCATAGCAATCACAAGCTCAAGGCAGCCACCCTGCATCTTACCAAGGGCAAGGGCGTAAAGAGCGTGAAGAACTAGAAATAGCGAAAATTACTCCTGTTAATCGAAAAATTCCACCCGTTTGGATGATCAAAAGCCATTAGATGCAAGTTTTTACGCATTGCATCATGGGTTTTTATCATCTGAACGGGTTTGTATTTAAAAAAATGCTATCTTTGCGGCATTACTTAAAATACAAATGATAATATGAAGAAATATCTTATCACACTTGCACTCTGCGTGCTTGCCCTTACGGCAAGTGCACAGGTCTTTACAGCCGAACAGATCGAGAGATACGCCAAGGACAAGTATGGCGATAACTGGACAGAGGCTGCAGGAAACCTGAGCAAGGAAGTAGCCCTGGACAACAAGAACCGCCTGAACTATCAGGAGGTCATCGCCTGCGCTGGTCAGTCGAAGGCAGAAATCTTCAAGAAAGCCATCGAATGGTTCAACCGCGCATTCAAAAGTAAGGATACCCACGGCGTGATCCGAGAGCAGAATGCCGAACAGGGACTCATCATCACCCAGGCTTATATCGAGAACATCGCCCGACAGAATGCCGGAGTCAACCATTATCAGGTGGATATGATGCCGTATATCCGTGTGGACGTAAAGGAGGAGAAGGCAAGGGTGAGCGTCTATATGGACAGTTACGAAGTGACCGTAAAATCGGGCGGCGGATGGACAAGTGCCATCGCCAGTGTGCTCGCCGCGGCTGCTACCGGTGAGGCGGATGATGACGAGGTGGTGAGCAAGGATGAGGTGTGGAACATCAGTTCCTGCTATCCTTATGTTGAAAAGGACAAGCACAAGTTGGCATCGAGCAAGGCTTTCGTGATGGCTTCGGCTTTCCAGAACTCCATCATCGATATCCTGAAAGAGGCACTTCTCGCCGATTCTTCCGACGGATTCTCGGACGACTGGTAAATGGGGAGTTAGAGGGAAGTTAAGGAAAGTTAGAGGGAAGTTAAAGGAAATCTATCAAACTCTATATATATAATAAGGTGTAAACATCAAAACCGCTAGTGTATGAAATGGAAGAATATCATGATGATGGTGATGATGGCAGCAGGATGTTGGTTCTCGCTACCTGTCCACTCTCAGAGAATCTCTGTGGGCAAGAAAGGACTGGTGAAGGTAATGAGAACCGACTCCACCTGTGCCCAGGAATTTGTAAGGGATGAACATCAGTCTGTTGCTACCCGGAAGACGGCGAAGGCAGCGGGAGCCGCTGAAGGCGTGAACACGCTGGCAAGCTATCTGAAATCGGACGTGGATCTGAACATCCCCGTTTCGAAGGTGAAGCAGGAGAAGACCTTTGCCGTAATCATCGCCAACGAGAATTACCAGGAGGAAGTGAACGTGGAGTTTGCCCTCAACGACGGTATGGCTTTCATGGAATACTGCATCAAGCTGCTCGGCATTCCAGAAAGCAACCTGCATATCCGCAAGGATGCCACCCTCAACAATATGCTGGCGGAAATCAACTGGATGCAGAACATCGCCAAGGCTTATGGAGCTGAGGCGAGATTCATCTTCTATTATGCCGGACATGGAATGCCCGATGAGAGTAACGGCACTTCTTATCTCCTGCCCGTAGATGGCAAGAGCAATATTCTGGCAACGGGTTACAGTATGAGCAGGCTGTATGCTGAACTCAACGGTCTGAACGCAGCCTGCGTAACGGTATTGATGGATGCCTGCTTCAGCGGCAGCAAGCGAGGCGAGGGTATGCTGGCTTTTGCCAGAGGCGTGGCACTCAAGGCGAAGGCTGAGGCTCCGAAGGGCAACATGCTCGTGATGACGGCTGCCCAGGGTAGCGAGACGGCTTATCCCTATAAGGAGAAGAAGCACGGACTCTTTACCTATTTTCTCCTGAAGAAACTGCAGGAGAGTAAGGGCAAGGTTACCTATGGCGATCTCTTCGACTATGTGAAGACGAATGTGGCGCAGAAGTCGGTAGTGGTGAATGAGAAGAGTCAGACGCCAACCGTAGCCGTATCGGGCGACCTGGTTTCCACCTGGCAGGGCATCAGGCTCAATGAAGACTGATGTCTGAAATACGAAAAATCCCCATCGACTGGACAGCTCCTGTCGATGGGGATTTCCTTTTTATTCTCAGAAGATGCATTGGTCATCTTTTCTCAGAAGATTCATCAATCATCTTTCCTCTGAGGGAATAGAATTACTTCTTCTGCGATTTACGGTTGGCTCTCTGTTGGCGATACTTTGCCTTCTGACGGGCAGAGCCGCTTCCGTGAGCACCCGTAATGTACTTCTTCTTCTTGGCCTTGGTCTTCACCTTGTCGTCGTCGTCCTTCTTGGGACCACCGCCGCCCTTGAAAACCATGCCACCCATGATAATATCGTCAATATCGCTCATATACCTTTTATATTATATAAATTAATGATGGAAGAGGCGAACGTGAGTAAACGCCATGGCGATGCCGTACTTATCGCATGTATCGATCACATTATCGTCACGGATGCTACCGCCTGCTTCTGCTATGTATTCAACACCACTCTTATGAGCACGCTCGATGTTGTCGCCGAATGGGAAGAAAGCGTCGCTACCTACAGATACACCCTTGTTCTGGGCAATCCAAGCCTTCTTCTCCTCGCGGGTCAGTGGCTCAGGCTTCTCAGTGAAGAACTGCTCCCATACGCCATCCTGCAATACATCCTCCCACTCATCAGAGATATAGACATTGATGGTATTGTCGCGGTCGGCACGGCGAATCTTCTCCTTGAAAGGCAGGTTCATCACCTTAGGACACTGGCGCAACCACCACTCATCAGCCTTAGAACCAGCCAGACGGGTACAGTGGATACGGCTCTGCTGACCGGCACCGATACCGATAGCCTGACCATCCTTCACGTAGCATACAGAGTTACTCTGAGTATATTTCAGGGTGATGAGCGAGATAATCAGGTCGCGCTTAGCCTCTGCAGTGAAGTTCTTGTTCTTGGTAGGGATATCCTCGAAGAGAGCTGGATCATCGAGCTTCACCTCGTTGCGTCCCTGCTCGAAGGTAACACCGAATACCTGCTTGTGCTCGATAGGAGCTGGCACGTAGTCTGGATCAATCTGGATGACGCAGTAGGTACCCTTGCGCTTCTCCTTCAACACCTTGATAGCCTCAGGGGTAAAGCCTGGAGCAATCACGCCATCGCTTACCTCACGCTTGATGAGGAGGGCAGTAGCCTCATCGCATACATCGCTCAGGGCAACAAAGTCACCGTAAGAGCACATGCGGTCTGCACCACGAGCACGAACATAAGCGCAAGCCAAAGGAGAAAGTTCAAAATCTACGTCATCGCAGAAGTAAATCTTCTTCAATGTGTCGCTCAGTGGCAAGCCGATGGCAGCACCAGCAGGAGAAACATGTTTGAAACTAGCGGCAGCAGGCATTCCTGTAGCTGCCTTCAGTTCCTTGACCAATTGCCAAGAGTTGAAAGCATCCAGGAAGTTGATGTAGCCAGGACGGCCGTTGATAACTTCGATAGGCAGTTCCCTTCCGTCATCCATATAGATGCGAGAAGGCTTCTGATTCGGATTGCATCCGTACTTAAGTGCTAATTCTTTCATCTTAATTAAGAAATGTATTTAGAATTTGGTTGCAAAATTACAAAAAAAATATGAGAAAACCATTTTTTTCGTGCGAAATTCAAAAATAATCTCCCAAACATGGCTCCGTTTCAAAAATATTGTGTACTTTTGCCCGCAGTTAGGAATGAAAAATGAAAATTTGAGAAATTAAAGGAATTGAGAATTTGAGGAAGGATAATCACAATGAAAAATGATTTGAAAATCCTCGCTGTAGCTTTGGAGAAGAAGCTAGGCAGGGAACACCTGCAGCACGAAGAGAAGCATAGAAACAACAAGTTGCTGCACAAGGTGTGGGAAATAATGAAAGGAAAGGAGAAACCTTCACAGCAGACACTCAACCGTCTGGCATTGCTTGCCGGATTCCAGAGCTGGGCTGATCTGCAGGGCGCATTGCACGGTACCGATGACGGGCTGACCAACTACAGCGCCGGAGAATAAGGAAATGCAGAAAGGGCATCCAATCGTGAGATCGGATGCCCTTTTTCTGATTCTAATTTTTAATAGGTAACTAAGAAAATTACTCAGCGCTCTTAGCGATGGTCTTCTTCTCAGCGATACGAGCCTTCTTACCTGTGAGCTTACGCAAGTAGTACAACTTAGCGCGACGTACCTTACCGTGCTTGTTCACCTCGATAGAATCGATAGCTGGTGACTCGATAGGGAAGATACGCTCAACACCTACAGTACCAGACATCTTGCGAACTGTGAAACGCTTCTTGTCACCATGACCAGAGATCTTGATAACAACACCACGATAGAGCTGGATACGCTCCTTAGTACCCTCGACGATTTTGTAAGCGACTGTGATAGTATCACCTGCCTTGAACTCAGGGAACTTCTTGCCGGTTGCAAATGCTTCTTCAGCAACTTTAATCAAATCCATTTTTTGTATAAAATTAAAAATTGTTTGTCGTTCCAACGCAACATGGCCGGGCAACACTTCTGCCCAGACAACAGCGGTTACGCCGAAAAGCGGGTGCAAAGTTACGACTTTTTCTCGTATCTCGCAAATTTTCAGTGGGTTTCTTCTCTTTTTCCCCTTCTTTTTTTGTTTTCTTTACTAATGAAACGTTTTTTTCTCGCCTTTTTCGTCTTTTTCGCCGATTTATTTTGTATCTTTGCATCCCGAAATTAGAATATTGTAAAAGGTATGAAGAAAAAGAATAGTATGCAGATGATGCTTGCCTCCATGGCTCTGATGCTGATGGCAAGTCCAGCCTTTGCCCAGAAATTCAAGGTGGCAAAGGTGGAGAGAACCCGTATTTTGATAGACCGGAAATGGGATGCACAGCCTGATGCTGAGGCTGCGAAGTTCATTGCCCCTTATCAGCACAAGGTGGATAGCATCATGGGACCTGTAGTGGGATCCGTGGCTCATGATATGACCCGCCATCGCCCTGAGAGCGAGTTGAGTAATCTGCTTTCTGACATCCTGGTATGGGGTGGCAGACAGTTTAATGAGCAGCCTGTCTTCTCGGTGTATAACATGGGTGGCATCCGTGCTGACTTTGCCAAGGGCGATATCAACGTTGGTGATGTGAGCGAGGTGGCTCCTTTCGAGAACAAAATCTGTTTCCTCACGCTTACCGGCGAGAAGGTGCTTGAACTCTTCCAGCAGATAGCCCACCGTGGTGGCGAGGGAGTGAGCCATGCCGTAAGAATGGTTATCACCCGCGACGGAAAGCTGAAGAGCGTAACGCTGAACGGCGAACCTATCGACCCAGCCAAGAGTTATCGCATAGCCACCCTCGATTATCTTGCCGAGGGCAACGACCAGCTTGTTGCCTTCAAGAGCGGTACCGATGTGGTGGCTCCTAAGGCGAAGGAGAACAATGTGCGCTACATCATCATGGACTATTTCCGTGAGATGAAGGCTCAAGGCAAGGTAGTGGAGTCAAGAGTAGAAGGCCGCTGCGTAGTAGATAAATAAAAAAAGTATAGAAAATGAAACATACATTATTATATATAGCGCTGGCGCTGGCATCATTCACGCTGCAGCCGGCAACAGTACAGGCTGAAGTCCTGAAGGATTCAAAGGTCAAGAAGGAGGCAAAGGCGCAGAAGACTCCAAAGGTAGTGAAGCAGCTCGTGGTGCTCCATACCAACGATACCCACTCCTGCGTGATGCCTTACAATCCGAATCTCGCAGATACAGCCATAGCAAACCGTGGAGGCTACCTCCGCCGTGTGGCAATGATCAAGCAGGAACGCAGTCTGAATCCTGATCTTCTGCTCTTCGACAGTGGCGACTTCTCTCAGGGATCTCCTTACTATTCGCTCTTCAAGGGGGATGTAGAAGTGGGATTGATGAACGAGATGAAGTATGATGCAGCCACCATCGGAAACCATGAGTTCGATTACGGCATGGACAATATGGTGCGTCTCTTCAAGATGGCAAAGTTCCCGATCGTTTGTGCCAACTACGATTTCACCGGTACCGAGCTGGCGGATATTGTGAAGCCATACGTGATATTGCATCGCAAGGGACTCAAGATTGGCGTCTTCGGACTGGCTCCGCAGCTTGCCGGCTTGGTGATTGAGAAGAACTACGGTTGCATCCAGTACCTGGATCCTATCCAGAAGGCGAACGAGATGACAGAGATCCTGAAGAAGAAGGAGAAGTGTGATGTCATCATCTGCATCTCTCATCTGGGCTGGAATATAGACGGCACGGATGATACCGAGGTGATTGCCGCATCCCGCAATATCGACCTGGTATTGGGAGGTCACAGCCACAGCCTCTTCCAGACGCTGAAGTACAGAACAGATCTTGATGGCAAGCAGGTGCCTGTAGATCAGAACGGCAAGGGTGCCATTTGGGTCGGCAAAATGACATTGGATATCGTAAAGAATAAATAAGGCTTCCCGAAGGAAGGTATAAAACAAAAAAGGCTCCTCATTGCGAGGAGCCTTTCTTGTTTTATACCTTTCTTCAAGGAGTTTTTTCTATTTTGATATTTAAAAGTTCTTATTCCTTGTTGGAAGAAGCATAGAGTCCGATGCAGGCTCCGAGGAAACCACCGCTCTTCTGGGTGCTCAGGTTGCTGGCATCAACGCCCTTGGCAAGCAGCTGCCAGCTGCCGCCTTCTTCGGCATAATAGAAATCATAATATCTGTCGTGACCTTCTACCTTCAGCTTCAGCTTGCCTGCCTTGATAGGGGCTGAGGCGATGGTGACGTTGTTCTTCTCGGCACGGGTCAGGGTTATCATCAGCTTGCCATTCTTCATGGTCTTGCCCAACACGAAGTTGTGATCTTCCTTCTGGAGAAGTGCCAAACCTGCTATCTCCTTGTCGTTGCGAGGAGTGAAGTTGATTTCTGTCTCGGCAGAGAAGGTGCCGTGCTGCTGACGTGCCCAGATGGCAGACATCGGTTCACGCTTGTAGATATTGCCCGGCAAGAGATTGAACTTCAATTTGCCGTTTTCTACCTTATAGCAATCTACGAAGTCGCGGAGAAACATCCACCGAGGATTCAGATCCTTCAGACCTGCTCCATTGTCTGCTGTATCAAAATTATCCACGTAAGAGAAGTTTCCTGAGAACTCATTCTTTTCAGTTGGTTTCAAGCCAGCCTTCTCTCCAACGGTAGAGATAGGAGTATTCTTGGCAAGAATCTCTGGCCAGCCCTTCTTCCATGTTACCGGCAGGAGATAGGTGTCGCGACCTGTGTTGTACATATCTTCCTCGTATGGACGGCAAGCCAGGAATACAGCCCACCAGTTACCCTTTCCATCTTCTACGATGTCTGCATGACCAGCACTGGATACCGGGTCCTTGCGGTTAGGATCGAGTCCGGTACGCTGGGTAAGGATAGGGTTGCTTGGGCATTCCTCCCAAGGACCCATTGGGTTCTTGGCGCGGAGAATCACCTCGCTATGCCAACCGCCTGTACCACCTTCTGCACACATCAGATAATAGAACTTGCCCTTTTTGAAGAGGTGAGGACCCTCAATCCAGATAGGACGAGCCTCTACATGGGTTCCGCCACGGAGAATCTCCTTGAAGTCGCCCTTGATGCTGTCGCCCTTTACGTCGAATTCGAAGCAGCGGATAGCACGCTGACCCTCATAGTCGGCACCACCAGCTACCGGACCGTTATGCACGATATATCCCTTTCCGTTGTCATCGAAGAAGAAGCTAGGGTCAATGCCGTCAATCTTCTTCAGATAGATAGGTTCGCTCCAACCCTTGGATGGGTCCTTGGACTTGACGAAGAAGTTTCCGGCTCCCACGTTGGTGGTAATCATATAGAAGGTCTTGTTCTTCTTGTTGTAGCTGATGGCTGGTGCGAAGATACCGGCTGATACTTGCTGTCCCTTCAGAGGCACCTGCGATTGGCGGGTGAGCACATGTCCGGCAGGAGTCCAGTTTACCAGATCCTTGCTGGTAGAGAGAGGTACACCTGGGAAGAAGGTGAAGGAAGAATTCACCAGATAATAGGTGTCACCTACGCGGCAGAGAGATGGGTCAGGATAGAATCCTGCCAGCACGGGGTTGTAATACTGATGCGTCTTGTCTATCTGGACATTGAATCGGGCATCATTGCCGGCATACTTGAAGTAGTCGAAGTCTGCTGTCTGTGCCTGCGCTCCTGCAGCAAGCATCATCGAAAGCGATAAGATTGCTAATTTCTTCATTATGATAGTTGATTTTTAAAGATTATACAATAAGATAAAAAAATGCAGCGGAAAGCCAGGGATGAGAATCCATACTGGTTTTTCCGCTGCAAAGTTACGACTTTATTTGCAATCTTTCATTGTGAAATGTAACCAAGACTTTTTTCAAAGTTTCATAAAGCTTTGTTTTTGTTACATATTCTTTTTTCTATTGTGTATCATCTTTATTTCTTCATGGCATTCTGCATGTATTCTCTAGGAGAACAGCCATAGAGGTTCTTGAACATGGTGCTGAAACTTGCGGAATTGGAGAAACCGCAAGCGTACATCACTTCAGTGATGCTTTGCTTGCCATCCTTGAGCAATTTGGCTGCCTGCTGCAGTCGGATGTTGCGGATGAAGCTGTGTGGCGTCTGATTGGTCAGCTCCTTCATCTTGCGGTGCAGGTGTACACGACTGATGCCCACCTTCTGTGCTATCATATCGACACTCAGGTCGGAATCGTTGATGTTTTCGTTGATAACCTCCATCACCCGTTGCATCAGGGAATTGTCAGGTGTCTGCATTTCTATCTGTTCTACCTGGTGATTCTGGCTTTCATTGCCCGTAAACTTATTGCGCAAAGTGCGTCGCACGGTGAGCAGGTTGATGATGTTGCGGTGCAGAATGTCCATGTTGAACGGCTTCAGGATGTAGGCATCGGCACCGGTCTGCAATCCTTCCAGCTGGTCTTCCTCACGGCTCTTGGCTGTTAGCAGGATGATAGGCACATCGTTGGTGTTGATGTTTGATTTCAGCTTGGCGCAGAGGGTGGTTCCGTCCATTTCCGGCATCATGATGTCGCTGATGACAAGGTCTGGCTTATTCTTCAGAATCTCGTTCAGCGCCACTTTTCCGTTAGGGTATGTGCGAATCTTGAAGTCGCTGGAGAGCTGTGCTTTCAGGTATTCCTGAATATCCTCTTCGTCTTCCACAATCACGATTTCTGCCTTGGCTCCCTTGGCAGAGGCTGGCGTAGTATCGGAATTGTTCAAGGTTTCGGCTGGTTGGTCATTGCTTTCTGCCAGCTGTTCTTCCTGTTCTGCTTCAGCAAGTTCATTATTCTGCTCTTTCTTCATCTCTTCTTCCTCGATGATCTCTTCTGGTTTGAGATGATCCTTGCCCAATGGAATGCGGATGATGAACTCGCTTCCGTGCTCAAACTTGCTTCCCTTCTCGCCCTCGTTGTTGCGGGCAGAGATGGTGCCGTAGTGCAGTTCCACGAGCGAGCGGGTGAGGTCGAGACCGATGCCCGTACCGACGTTGCGCTCGTTAGGGTCGGCAGGGGTCTGGTAGAAGCGCTGGAAGATGGTTTCCAACTTATCCTTCGGGATACCGATGCCACTGTCCTTGATGCTGATGTAGGCATGGTGGCCGGTATGCGTAAGCGAGAGGAGGATGTGTCCTGCCGTAGGGGTAAACTTGAAGGCATTCGAGAGGGTGTTAATTATCACCTTGTCGAAGTTGTTGCGGTCTATCCATACTGGAAGCTCTTCGCAGTCATGCTGGTATTCGAAGTCGATGCTCTTGGCAATGGCTTGCTGCTTAAAAAGGTCGTATTCTTCATTGATGAACGAAACCATATCGGTCTTGCACATACGCATTACCATCTGTCCCTTGTCAATCTTTCTGAGGTCCATCATCTGGTTGATGAGGTGAAGGATACGTTCTGAGTTCTTTCGGATAATCTCGTAGATGCCTTGACGGTGAGGCTCTTTGTCTTCCTTAATCAGGGAGAGCAATGGGGTGATAATCAGTGTCAATGGCGTACGGATTTCGTGACTGATGTTCATGAAGAACTTGATCTTCGCCTCGCCCATCTCTTCGGCGTGGATGTGCTGCTGCAGGATGAGCTGGTCTTCCATCTGGCGCTTGCGGTGGCGCAGGTAGAGCATGATGGCTGCTATGAGGAGCAGCAGATAGAAGAGCTTTGCCCAGATGCTGGCATACCAGGCTGGGTGAACGATGATGGTGAACTCCTTCACCGGTGTTTCGTAGCCGTTGCAGATGGCCTTGATGCGGTATTTGTATCTGCCTGGAGCCATGTGAGAGAAGGCAAGTTCGTTCTGCCCTGCTGGCACGGTGCGCCAGGCATCGCCGTTGATGCTGTACACATAGCTTATCTGCTCCACATCATTATAGGTGAGGGTAGAGAGCTGCAGGGTAAAGGTGTTGTCTTCGTGAGAAAGCTGGAAATCACGGGAAAAGGTTGACCAGTTGTCCGTGATGGTATAGCTGCCCGACTTCATGCCCGGAGTCACCATCTTGTTGTTCAAGATGAAACCCGAGATAACTACTTTTGCCTGCCATGGGTGCTGTCTTACTTGGTCTGCCTGGAACCAGTTGAGTCCGCCCGAACCGCCTATCAGGATGGTTTTTCTATCCTGTGTGGTGCATACGGAAGCGTCGCTGAACTCGTTGCTCTGCAGTCCGCTTTCGGCATAGAACTTGGTGATTGTTCCGCTCTTGAGAGCCAGTTTGTTGAGTCCCTTGATGGTTCCTAACCATATATTGCCCTGGTAGTCCTCGGTAATGCTTGCCACGCTGTTGTCGGTGAGTCCATTGGCTGTGGTATACAGTTTTGGCTTGATGCCTTTCCTGAAGTCGAAGCAGAAGGCTCCATCCTCGGTGCCATACCATACGTGGTCTTTGCTATCAACAAACACGCAGTGCGAAAAACTGTTCTTGTTCAGGCAGTTGATGCCCTTGAAGGTGGAAACCCAGCTGTTTCGCTTGCGGTCGAGGCACGCCAGTCCCACAGAGGTGGCTACATATAGGTGGTTTCCATCGTTGGAGAAGCTGAACTTGATGAGGTAGTCGTTGGGCAGGCTGTTGACCTTGAGGTTGTTATCTGCACCATATTTAGCCTTGTAGTTTCTTCGGCTTCCGTCTTTCTGCAGGCAGAAGAGACCTTTGCCCATGGTGGCTATCCAGATGTTGCCCTGTGGGTCTTGCTTGATATCTAAGATGCCCACCGACTTGCTGATGCCCAAATCAACAGGGTGGAAGCTTCCGGCTGCATCCATATAGCCCAGACCGTCGGTATAGGTTCCCACCCAGGTTCTGCCCTGCTGGTCCTTACAGAGGGTGAGCACGGTGCTTTGGTTCAGGAAATGCCCCTCTACGCTTTGGGTTGCTATATTAAATAGGTATAGGCCATCCTTGTCGGTACCCACCCACACCTGGTTGCCCTGGTTGATGCTGAGGCTGGTAACGCAGTTTTCACCAATCACGTTGCGGTTGCCCAGGCGGAAGCCCATGTAGTTGAAGTCGTTCTGTATGTTGCTCTGCATGAACACACCTTTCTGCAGCATGCTCACCCAGATGTTGCCCTGATTGTCTTCTATGATGCTGGTTACCTTGCTCTTGGCCAGGTTCACCAGTCGGCTGAAGAGAGGGTTATCCTGCAGGAATCCGGTCTGAGGGTCATATACATAGATGCCCAGTCCGTCGCAGCCGATATAGAGCTTGTTGTTGCGGCTGATATAGATGTTGTCGATGGGCAGATTTCCGATGCTGCTGATTCGGGTAAAGACGTTGCTTCCTGCCCTGAGCAGATGTACGCCCTGGTTCTTGCTGGCGAGATAGATGTTGCCCAGGGCGTCCTGCTGGATATCCTGTGCGCCCACGCCTTCGGTACCGGCAAAGTGGGAGGTGACTCTACCGTTTGTTTCCTTGCGGTAGAGTTTTCCGTCTTCGGTGATGATCCAGAGTCTGCCCCGTTTATCTTCCAGGAGTTTGTGGATATATTTCAGTTTTTCCACCTCTCCCTTCATGGCATGGCATTTTTGTTCATCCTGCTTTTTGAGCATGATGCCATAACCGGATGTAGCCACGGCTACGTCTTTGTTCTTTAGGGGATATACCTGCTTTACGTAGGTGGCGAGTTCTCCGCCCTTGGAATCGAGCATAGGGATTTTTAGGAATTCGCTTCCCGTAAATTCCAATAGAGAGTTGTTGGTACCTAGCAGGATATGTTCCTTCTCGTCTTGAGCAATGCTATTGATGTAGTTGCTGTTGAGACCTAAAAAATTTGACATATCCTTTTTTATTACGTTGATGTGGTAACCATCGTAGTTGTTCAAACCGTTGCGGGTGGCTATCCAGATGAATCCGCTCTTGTCCTGGAACACCTGCGTGGCGAGGTTGCTCGAGAGCTGATTGTCCGTGTTGAAGAGTTTGCCGCTCTGTGCCCATGTCTGGATGGAGAAGAGGCAAATCATCATCGTGATGATTAATTGGCTTATAGTTTTCATGTTTCTTGTTTGTATTTATACTGTTATTTTCTGCTTGCAAAAATACGATTTTTAGTTGGAATATCCCAATAATTCTTTCTTTTTTTGATTACAGGAAACAAATAATATGCCTTTGGGTGTTTATTATCAGGTGATGTTACATGACGGAAAGTATATGTTGCACGACTAAACTCTTCATAAACTATCAGTTACGCAGGATAAAGCCTGTTTCTCGATTTTCTGATACCTTTGCCCCATCAAAAAGAGTCAATCTTGCATTGGCATTAGGTTATGTTTATTATGAAATATGCGAAACAGCAGTTTTTTGAATAATTTTAGTTAGAATGGTTTTAGTTAGTTTGATGTTTTTTTAAGAAAATTAGGTTGATTGCATTTGAGTTCAATTTAAAAATGAACATATTTATGATTGAAAAGATCATGATTAATTGGTTTTCTAGGAATGGTGCGTAGGGATACGCGCCATTCTCTTTAAAGGTAACTGAGATTGTTTTTCGGGCTTAATAATTAATTGACAATTTGGAAAAGTGATAAAATCTAAAAATAAAATAACATGAACAGAACGAATATTTTCATATCCCTGGCTCTTGCAATGTTTGCAATGGTGGGGAATGCGGCTGCCAGCCCGGCTGACCCGCAAGCCGACGGAAAATTGCCGGCTCTGCGTGTAGAAGGCAAGAATCTGGTTGATGCCAACGGCAAGACCGTGGTGCTGCATGGTGTGATGGATACGCCCAACCGCTACTTCAACGGCTGGCGATGGCAACAGTGGAAGGCTGACTATTCGGAAGCCGACATCCAGCCTTGCCTGGAATATTTCTCCAAGCAGTTTGCTGCCATCACCGACAAGGAGCAGGGTGCTTACTGCACCGTATTCCGGCTGCACATGGATCCCTGCTGGACCAACGATCCATCGAAGAAGGCTGAGAACGAGGCCGATATCTCGGCATTCAACATGGCGCGCTATCGCCTCTATCTCCAGAAACTCTATATCCCATTAATTAAGGATGCCATCGCCCACGGACTCTACGTCATCGTGCGTCCACCGGGTGTATGTCCTGGCGACATCAGCGTAGGCGATAAGTACAACAGCTACCTGAAGTCGATATGGAAGGCCTTTGCTGCCGATGAGTATATCCGGCAGAATTCGGGTATTATCTCTATCGAACTAGCCAACGAGCCGGTGAGGGTTCATCTGAGTGATGGCTCTAATTCGGATAAAGCACTGCATGATTACTTCCAGCCGGTGGTTGACGAGATTCGCGCACAGGGCTTCAAGGGCATCATCTGGGTGCCGGGTGCGGGCTATCAGAGCCAGTATCAGAATTACGCCAAGTATCCTATCACCGACAGTGAGGATAATTTCTCGTATGCCGTACATGTATATTCCGGCTGGTATGGCAACATGACCGACAAGAACTGCAATCACGATACCTTTATCCGCAACTTCAAGAGTCAGGTGCCGATGGTAGAGACGAAGCCTATCATGGTAACGGAGATAGACTGGAGTCCGGAAGATCCTGACAAGGCGAGCGAAGGTCACTACAACGAGTGGGGCCAGTGGACTCAGCCTAACCTGGGCAGCTGGGCAACGGCATCTACCTCGAAATGGGGAATGGCATGGAAGGCTGTGCACGACCATTACGGCAACATCGGTATGACCCTTACCCATCCGCAGGAGTATTATGACATAGACGAGTATCTGAAGACCGGCAAGGTAATACCGGGCTTCCAGAATGCCAAGAAGCACAAACTCTTTGAAGAGTGCTGCGGCTATGCCTGCATGAACTGGTACAAGGAATGGTACATGAAACAGACGGATACGGGAATTGAGCAGAATGTGAACGATGAAGAAGTTATCGCCACCTATTATTATAATATAGCTGGTGTAAAAGTGAATAAACCTGAAAAAGGTCTTTATGTAGTAAAACAATTGTTAAAGGGCGGAAAGACTCGTTCTTACAAAGTTTGTTATTAACGGTAAAGTATCTGTTACAAGAGACAAAGTGTATCTGAAATGAAACAAGTATCTTTGCACCCGCGAATAGACAATCATATAAAATATGTGAATGCATAAACTATAAAACATAAATCAAAAATGAATAGAACATGATTGAACAAGTGTTAACAATGAAACGGAC